>VOFK01004153.1_pt1 | contig 42955 bp, 64 predicted proteins | sample 5384121 | NCBI WGS metagenome assembly VOFK01 (sample SAMN12384730, study PRJNA508395) | human gut metagenome | isolation source: healthy gut J | host: Homo sapiens | reverse complement strand
CAAGAACATGCAATTGATTATGAGCTTAATCTTTACTGTTATCATTCATGAAGGCGGGCATTTTCTTTTTTGCCCGTTTGTTTAAGGTGCGTGTGAAAAATCTCTGCTTATTTTTTTTTTTTTTTTTTGACCCCTGGTTCACCCTGCTTAAATTCGTCAGCAGTGACACAGAATATGCTGTTGGCTGGTTGCCATTGGGAGGATATGTCAAGATCTCCGGGATGATTGACGAGTCGATGGATACCGAACAGATGAAGCTTTAACCTGAAAAAACCGTAAAGTTCCGTTCTAAACCGGCTTTGGCAATCGTCTGCTAATCATGGTGGGTGGCGTACTTTTTTCAACTTTCTGTTGGCCCTGTTCGTACTGATGATTCTATTTTACTTGGGGCGACCAATATATAAAGGTGCAGAAGGAGGTATGGGATTTTAACGAAACGGCCAAATCTGTAGGTTTTCAGGGACGGTGATGTACTGCTTTCTGCCGACGGCGTTCCTTTTCGAATGATATGACGCGATATGTTGAGCCAGATTGCCGACGCCTTGTGAAGCAAGCGTTATCCGCAACGGACAGCGAAAGCCTGGCCGTTTATTCCTGAAGACTATGATGCAACGTTTGATGGCCGACAGTGTCCGTTTTGCCGATTATCTGCTTGCCTTATGTGGTAGATAGTTTGATGGTTAATTCTCCTGCCGCTCTTGCAGGCATCCAACCGGGCGATAGTGTTCATGGCCCTGAACGTGAACACCATTTCCTTTATGAATTTTTGGGAAGATGGGAAAACGTAAGAAAACGCTGCTGCCCTGGAAAAGACAGGGATCGACCGCGCGTCGATACACTGACCTTATGTTCGTAAAGGCGTAACCGACAACATTGAATATGCGTGTGAGCTCCGCCTTCCCTGATGGGTGTAACCGCCTGTCTCTGTCACAGACCGCCTGCCCCTATGGTGAAAAAGAATATACTTTCTTCGAATCCTTCCCGGCAGGTGTCTCCCGGCGTAAAAACCCTGAAAGGATATGTAGGAAACATGAAATACCTCTTCTCGAAAGAAGGAGCCAAACAGCTAGGGTGGCTTCGGAACGATCGGCATCTTCCTGCTACATGGGATTGGCACCAGTTCTGGTATATGACAGCCTTCCTTTCCATCATTCTGGCTTTCATGAATATCCTCCCTATCCCCGCATTGGACGGCGGCCACGTGCTCTTCCTCTTCTACGAGATGATAGCTCGCTCGCCGCAAACCGAGCGACAAATTTATGGAATACGCTCAAATGACCGGTATGATTCTACTCTCTTCGGTCTGTTGATATGGGCTAACTTTCAACGATATTCTAAGGTTCTTCTTCTAACAGACCAAACGACAGAAGAAAAGACATAAAAAGTATCCCGGATGAGAACAGGTATTCACTCCTCTCTCATCCGGGATACTTTTTATAGTTGCTTGCCTTTAAATCTTCTAAATCTTCAACATCTTTTTTTCTCTTTCCAAATCCGTTTCATCCAACTTGGGTGAAGGCACTGTGCACGTTTTGATATAATCGCCCTCCTGACAGGTATAAATTGTAGTACACCTCCCAGTTCCGGTGAGTCCGCTTTCGGCACCAGCCTCAGTTTATTTATTTTCAATTCGCCTGACTTTATATAAGTTCTTATTTTCTTTTTCAGAGTGGAAGGCTGCGATAGTCTCAAGCTGCTGACGATAGCCGCCACAACAGCAAATCCACTTCCTACCATAAGACAGACAGCCGTACTCCGGTCATGAGCGACAAAGCTGAAAAGCAATGCGACCAATGTTGTCCCGGTGGTCTGTCCCAGCAATCGCGGGGCCATTCCCAACATACCACTGGCTCCGCCCGAACGTTGCGTAGGAGCGGAAGAGATAATCACCGTACTGTTGTTCGGTGTCTGGAACAATCCGAAGCCTGCCCCCGCACACAGCATCAAACGCAGTATGATACTAATCGGACGACTCCGCAGTCAGATGGAAAGCGAGAAAAAGCCCGACAGCAAACAGAGCCATCCCGACACTTCCCAAGATACCGGGGTGGATGCGCTCGACAAGAATATCCTGCCAACGGAGCCGGACAAGCGTAGCCAACGGCCACGGTGTGAGTAGAAGTCCGGCTGTGTCCCCAAAAGTGTTCTGAGGAAAAAAGCGCAAAGAAACCATCGCTGTCATTTGTGCTATGAAAAGAGCAGAAGTCAGGATGGACAGCCGGAAAATCGGAATCCGCAGCAAGATCAAGAGGAAAGCAGCGGAGTGGTCTGCGTCGGTTGCCGGCTATGCACGTAGTAGGTACCGACCACTGCCAACACAATCAGTTGAATGAAAAGGAAGTCCATTTCATGGTGGCAAATCCGTCCAGCGTGTAAATGAGCAGACCGAAAGACCGCATTCGCGATGGCACTGATATAATCGAATTTACGTTTCGTACGCTCCTCCTGTCGTGGCAGATGTTTGATGCCGAGAAGCAATGCAGTGAGTCCTAACGGCACATTGATGGCAAACAACCAGTGCCAACTGGCAATGGAAAGCATACCGCTCGCCACAGATGGTCCGGCAAGCCATGATATGGCGACTACCATTGCATTGATCCCCATCCCCCCCCGATCTGGCTCTTCCGGATAGATGTAACGCAAAGCTGTGCCGTATTCACACTAGTGATGGCGGAAGCGCTGAACCCTTGAAAGATACGGGCAACCGTCAAAGTCCAAACGAATCGGACAAGGCACGATCAATGAAGTGACGCAAAACAGTCCGATGCCCGAAAAAGAAAGACTTTCCGGTAACCGATGATTTCACCCAAAGCGGAAAAAGACAGTAACGATATAACGATGGCCAGCTGATAGCCGTTGATAATCCAGGTGGTTACAGCGGAGAAAGTCCCAAAAATCATGCGAAGTGTAGGTAGTACGATATTGACGATGTTAATATCCAGTACTGACATACAAAGAGCAAAGCCGACAGACACCACCGCCCAAATACGTTTAGGCATTGGCAAGCCATCGGTCTCATCGTTTTTTGAGTTGGATTTATTGATTGTACCATAAAAACTTATTCTTAAGTAGTCGTTTATTTCTTCACCATCAAGCAGACACAAACACAGACGCAAGCCCCACCGGCTACAAAAAGCGCCGCGTTACTCTGTGATGAAAAATGATTCACTTGGTTTCGTAAAAGGTAAACAAAACAACGGTACAGGTGTTTTTGTTTCCTTTGAAAATAAGTTTTTAGTGCTCAACTACTGGATTCAACTTACTCTAAATGTCGAATTACATTTACTTCAGCTTCAAAAATCCGCTGATTACTGCTTCCCCTGAACTCCAGATATGGAGAGAAAAGAGCCTGTTCGAAGCGTCCGTCCACCAATACATCAATATAATCAAGAGCGGCACTCAAACGAGGCTGCGCCTTTAATTTCTTCGTATGTGTATCCGGTGTAGCACCACACGATTCATCCCTGTTTCCTTTTCACCCGTTTCAGTAAAAAGCAGGAAACGCTTCCGGATGAAAAAACGGATCACCGCCGGAAAAGTAACGCCGTCCAACAAAGGATTCGCTTTGATTTCACGGATGATGGACTGTATTTTCTCCTCCGTCAGTTCTTCCCCTGCTCCCGGATTCCAACTCTCCGGGTTGTGGCAACCGGGACAATGATGGGAGCAGCCGGCAAGATAAATAGAATACCTGATACCTTCACCGTCAACGAGATCGTTTCAGAATAAGTTCCTAGTAAATTCACTTCTAATAGCTAATGAAAAATAAAGATTTGAGAATGGATGATAACCATATAAATGTGGAATAAATACTGTTACAGAACAGTACAAGATGAGAGTAACGTGCTGCAAGCAATAACCGAATAATGGATAATGAACCGTAACGCTTTCATCAAAAAGCACCGTTCATTATCCATTCATCAATATCAAACATTTATTCTACAAATGTTTTACACGGTCCTTCTCTTCTGCCCGCTTGGCAGAGTTCCAAGAGCTTAAATCGCCCGTCAGATAACCGGTGATACGGCGCATACGGAGAATACTTTCACTCTGGCATACAGGGGCATTTATCGAAGATAACTCCCTTGTAACCACAGTTACGTGGCAAGTGTCTACCGGGTGATTGATAGAGCCGTATCCAATGCCTTCGTCATGCATTACTTTTACAATCTTTGGCGATGGCACGCACATTCTTCTGCGCTTCACCGTCCAGCTCCACATACGTGATGTGTCCGCCGCGCGTAATAGCGTGGAACGGAGCCACGCTTGATTTTCAACGATGTTGACGGTTCTTTCACGTCTACGTGGAAAGAGTTTACATAATAGTCATTGTCCGTCACGCCGGGAATGATGCCGTATTTGCGGCGGTCCATACGGGTGAAGCGTCCGGAAAGTCCTTCGGCAGGAGTGGCAAGTACGGAGAAATTCAACTGATATTTCTGTTTGTATTCATCTGCCACTTTATTCATTTCCGTAACGGCTTCGAATAATGTATCCCATGCTTTCTGGCTATGTGCGTGACCTTCTCCATAAAGAGCCATCATGGCATTGTGTCCGCCGATAAAGCCTATCCCTAATGTGCCTTGACGCAATACATCCCCCACCTGGTCGTTGGGCGAAAGTTTTCCTCCGCCTTTCCACACATCATTCCCCATCATGAACGGGAACTGGCGTGCCAGGGCTGTACGTTGATACTGGTAGCGTGCATACAATTGTTCGGCAATCAGTTCGGACAAAGCATGTACACTTTCCATGAATATTTCTTTTGCTTTTCTTTCTATGGCCTCTTTCTTGCCTGACTCTTCCAGACTTTCTGCCTTGATGCGTGCTTCGATGGCCAGCCGGGGCATATTCATGGTGGTGAATGACAGGTTGCCACGTCCTAATGAACTTTTTTCACCTGCTATATTTTCGTATACGCGGGTACGGCATCCCATAGTTGCCAGTTCATAGCGGTAACGTTTAGGGTCCTTGATATCCCATTTCTCATTTTTGTTATAAGGAGTATCCAAAAACATAAAATTAGGGAACAAGGCTTTTGCGGTGGTACGGCAGGCTTTCAGAAACAAGTCGAAATTGGGAGCTTGGAATTCCATTTTGCCTTCCAGTGCCGCTTCGAAGTTTTCCATGGCTTTCTTATAGTCCTCTTCGGAATAAGATACTCCGTCTTTAACCTTGAATATCTGTATGGGGAAGACCGGTACTTCGCCACGGGTACCCAGGCCTTCGATGGTAGCTTTCAGCAGTTCCTCTATGACCATGCGGCCTTCGGGAGAAGTGTCTGTTCCATAATTGATGGAACTGAACACGACTTGATTTCCCCCTCGCGAATGCATGGTGTTCAGGTTGTGGATGAATCCTTCCATGGCCTGATGTGTATCTTTGCGTGTCATGGCGTATGCTTTCTCTTCAATTTTCTTGAGAGCCTCTGTTCCGGGTTCTTTTCCCTCTACTTCTATATAAAACTCGGTTAAAGTTTTCAGATGTTTGCGAAATGTCTTCCGTACCCCTTCCGCCATAAAGAAGTCGAAGGCGGGAATAGCTTGTCCGCCGTGTTGCTCGTTCTGGTTTGTCTGGAATATGATGGTGGCCAGAGTGGCATAACTTTGAATGGACTGTGGAGTACGGATACTTCCGTTTTTAGTGCGGAAGCCGCGTTCGAACAAGTCATCCAGGTCATATTGGATACAAGTGGTAGTCTTGGTGGGATAGTAATCCAAATCATGTATATGTATGTCGCCCAACTGATGTGCTTCGGCATATTTTTTAGGCAACAGGTATTTATAGGTATAGTCTTTAGTAACTTCCGAGGCAAAAGTCATCATCTGTCCGGCGGGAGTATGGCTGGACATGTTGGCATTGCTCAGGTTGACATCATTTTTGTCGATGGCTACAATGCCGTCCATGATGTGCTTCATTTGCGTTTTACGGTCGCGTTCCGTATTCCGCCATTCGCGATAAATAATGTATTTCTTGGCTACTTCCGGGCGCACTTTCATCAACGACTTTTCTACTAAGTCCTGAATCTCTTCCACACTGATGGTTGGAGATACGAAATTGACTGATTACCCGCATGGTGATGTCAGCCAAACTGTTTGTCTTCATCCTGAATACCTGTTGCACTGAATGCTTTACTGAATTGCATTTTGATCTTACTGATAGAGAAATCTTCTCTCTTACCATCACGTTTGATGATACAAATTTCCGCGTAGTTCATTGTTTGAAACTTTAACTCCCGAAAGTTTAAATTTAAAAAATATTGATAACTAAAAGAAATTCCGGCAGGTCTTCTGACTTATCCCTCCCTCGCAACACCTTCCCACACCGACATCGATGCAGTGGCATTGTTGCGGATTCTTAGAGAATTACAGCAGCGGGTACTGTCGCCGATTTACACAGCGTTCCCTCATTGACTAAACCTCTTTTTAGCTCCAAACCAGATACAAAGATAGAAGATAATCTAATAGCTTGGTTAGCTTTTAACATTAAATTTCGGGAAACATTTCTTTCTCGCTGATACAGAAAGTTTTCCAAAACGGAAAAAAACTTTTTTCTGATTTTAACGTGGATAATATTCCAATTCCGTTTATTTCACCCAAAAGACATATATAGTTTTTAGCTACTTCACTCTTAGCGAAAAAAGAATGTGTTAAAAGTCTCCACAACTATCTTTTGCTTCATAAGTTATAGACTATTTTTCACTTTCGACAAAACCTTTCTTTCCAATAGAATGAAAGAAATTATAATTTTTCTATTTCTTCTTTCGAAAGCCCGGTAGATTTTATGATAATATCGTCAGCCACTCCTAATTCTTTCAAATTACGAGCTGTTTCTTCTTTACCTTTTTGCAAGCCTTTCTGCACCCCCTTCTGTTCAGCAAAGTCCAACGTATTAAAATAATCGTTATAAACTTTCCATTCTTCTTCATACTGGGCTCTTTCCTCCTGGGTCATATTTGCTTTGGAAGCCAACTTTTCAAGTCGCTCGAAGACGGCCTTGCGAGCCTTGAAAGGCATCCGGTCAAGTGTATCCATATGCTTTAGTATATATAAATCCAGCGTTCAAAATCATTTTCACATTCATCCTCCTCTTTGTTGAAGTTCGGCAGTTCGATAAAAATCTGCCGGAACTTGTTGCTGAAGAGCTTCCCCCGTATCCCTGTCAGAAAGAACGATATCCGTTCTGATTTTAGAGGGCATATCCTTGTCCATCACGAAATTCATGAAGAACACTCCGTACACGGCATCCAACTGGAAGTTCCAAACTCCCCTTTTCGCTTGCTGCGTAATGGCCCTAGAAAGATAGAAGAGGGCACGATCTTTAAAGTAAGGCTGTTCCCGGTTCTGCATTTCTACGATAATACGTTCACCGGTATCGGTTACGCAATAGATGTCGTAGATAAGACCTCATTCTGTTTTTACTTCCGGCTGCTGTTCACTGTTAAGGAACTGAATGTCGGTAATCACATGCTCGCCTACGAGCAAATCGTTCAAGAAGTCGATTAACAACTCCTTTTCTACCTCTCTGCCGAATAAAAACTTAAAGCCAAAATCGGTAAAGGGATTGATAAATCTTCCCATTATATGCTGTGTCTCAATTACAAAACAAAGATAGAGTTTTTTTTTGTTGAATACGGTCAAGAATAGAAAAAAAATAAATGGGTACAAAAAAAAAGCTGCCTCATTCATCGGGAGACAGCTTCTTCATTTGAACCTGCCTGAGCCTTACTTTACTTTCACTTTATGAGTTGCTCCACGTTTGTTACCGGTTCCGTGAGCTATGTGCGGGCGGCACGTTTCGTTTTTTTTCAGGATCATTTTTTTTACACGTACACTAATCTTTTTCCGTCTTACTGCTTCTCCGATGACGGAACCGCAGAACAGCCTCAAGAATGTCTAACAACTTTTCCAGTAATAATTTCATTCGCTTTTCTATTAAGGTTGATAATCTATTTTATATCGGTCGAAGTGCAACCATCAGCTATACCCGATTCGCGGCTACTGATAAGTCTATCAATAAGCTTTAGTTTGCCTGACAAACTTTATCAGTTAATCCCTACGGATTCAGCTGCCAGCTGCACTTCCGGTCAAGCGGCCGGGTCCGGCGCTTCTCCTCCTCCGCCACCGGGTTCGTCGCCGTCATCCGGGTCTTTGTCAACGACATCGTCGGCCACAAACGAACCCGCTGCATCCTTGATGTGCACAAACTCCACTCCGGTGGTCAACGCACGGGTAGCACTTCCGTTGGCGGCACGAGTGTATTCGGGCGTAAACTGGCAACGCAATGAAGTGATCTGCGAACTGCTGACCTTATTTTCCAACTCCACTCCTTTTCCTCCTGCTTTGGCAATCATTGTAAATGTTCCCAAGCCTTCGAGGCGCACCGTACGGCTATTAAGCAACTGTTCGCGCATCACCGACATCAGGTTACGAATCACGTTATGAACATCACCCGCCGTCAGCGAGGCTTTTTCTGCAATCAATTCCGCCATTTTCTGCGTATTGACCATTTTTCCCGAATTTCACCAGACGGGGGATAATAAAGTTTCTGTCCTTCCTTGTTGGCAAGCGTTGCCTGATACGGTTTGTAAATTAATGGCATACTGTTTTCCTTTCTTTTTTTGATTGATGAATAAATAACTACTGTTTGTAACCGATTACGAAGACAAAAAGTACACGAAGAGAAAAAAAGCAGGGAAACACGATGTTACAACCCGTCGCAAGAGAACAGACAAACACAATTTGATACGATTCATGCCTACAAAGGCTTCTGTACAAAACAGAACCAACCGACATAAAAAAGGCGTACCTTTGCATGAGTTCATAAATAAACCTCTAAAAAACAGTCAATATGAAAACAAAAACAACCCCAAAAGCAGAAACAGAGAGCCGTACCCGCATACAAGCCTATAGCAAAAGCCAGTTGGCCGGACTTTACCTACCTCACATACAGTCCGCCTCGGCACGACGCACCCTCCGTAGTTGGATTGCCAAGAACACTGCACTGCAAGCCGCACTCGCTCAAACCGGATATAGTGAAAAAGCCATCCTGCTCACTCCGGCACAAGTAAGGCTGTTCTTCAAGTTTTTTAGGAGAGCCTTGAAACGGCTCTTTTATAAGGAAAATATCATTCGGAGAAAGACAAAGCCAAACAAGGCAAGAAAAAAGGCAAGCCAAAGCAAAGCGGACATTTCATCACAGATCACGAGAATCAAATTATAACTTGCTGATTGCTGTTATAAAGAGTCAAGATAATCTGTAACGAACTGTCCGCTCATTATATAAAAAAGGATTATATCATTCCGGAGTACCTCCTCCCGACGGCTTCATCAAATCGGCTGTAACCTCCGCTTTAAAACGGACACCGTCGTGAAGCCGCAGATTCAATTTGACAGTAACATTCTCATCGTTGTTACGCTTCACATAAAACGTTCCCGTCACCCTTTTATATTGGGAATAATAATAGAACGGATCTTCGTAAATAAAGAAATACTGGTCGTTTTGGTACAAGGTCGATGCATCCACCACTTGCCCCTCCCAATACATACCCAGAGAAAACAAAAAATAAGTACTAGTTTTCCCCGTCCTGTATCTTTTCCGGAGAAAAGATACAGGTAAAATAACTTTCACCGATCCATAGTAGCCTCACCGGACACGATCCTGTTCGCTTCCCCGGAATGAATAAGTACCGATGGAAGGCAATTCCTCCACATCCGGACCGGGATTTACCGGATCATTATCTTTATCGTCACTACATCCGGCAAAACCCACCAGAAGCAATCCCGATAAAACATATAAATTTAAATATTTCAATAAGATTTTCTTCATGAATACACTTCATTAAATCGTCACTCTATTACTGTCACCGCACCTTTATAGTAGCCGGACAAACTGGCATCGCCATATTTCTTAATACCTACCACTTCAAAAGTCATTTCAACTTCATTGCCCTGAAGAGACACCGAAGTCCGGCCTCCCAGAGCCAGATTGCCCAATGTGGTATTAGCCCGACTGTAAGTCACTCCTTCATACGTAATCGAGATTTTCACATTTTCATCATCACCGGAGAATCCGCGGAGCACTCCATCCAGCATTGTTTTCGAAAGACGCACCACTGCATCTGCTGCCGACATTCCCACCACAGTAGTGATACCTGGCTGTCGTGAAAGGTAAATAACACAAATATCCGCATCCGTCTTATCTATCACCACAGACTGGATAGTGACCGGAGTACCGTCCACCCCTAAGCGATATTCATTCGGGATCGTCGTATCATACACCGCGAAAGCACCGTTATAGTTACCTGATATTTTAAGGCTATTATCACCCAAATATTTGAGGTTAAGCGTCAATGAATATTCATTATCCGCTGATTTCGATACACTGAACGTACCTGCCGCATCCTCCAGGCGACCTTTGGATATTTGTATTCTTTCTTCGTCATACGGGCTATAATAAGTAAATTCAAAAGCCAGATTGGTATTTGTTATATCCACTTCCTGCCCGTTAAGTCCTGCGTTCGGGACAAAGAGACGCACATAATATATGTGTTTACATTCTCCAAGTCCGCAGCAGACGAAATTCTCGACGGAGTGAGATACAATGCCACTCCTTCATCCGTCTTTTCATAGAAAGTAGCTTTGATGTCACGCGTGTTTTCTCCGTTCAACGTTAATATATTCGTCGTACTCTGTTTAATTTCAGAATAAGCACCCTCGTAAGAACCTTCGAACTTTCCACCCGAAAGCAAAGTAAAGCTGAAAGTTATTTTCACCCGATTATCCGTCTTTTCCACTTTGAACTTACCTGCCGAACATATTTCAGACCATCCATAAGGATCTACCGCAGTCAGGTCGTCAGCTCCCAATTCTGTCATATTATAGAAAGCATAATCCATACCCTCATAAGACGTGATATCCAATACCTGTCCCAACATAGCGGGATTGATTCCGATCATCAGGAACTCCGTATCCGACATATCTTCCACCGTTGTCAGTCCTGCGTACGGACTAAGATAAAAATATTGAATTCCCCCGATGACAGTAGCCACCACCGATTTCAACGGACGCACTTCACTTCCGAAAGAAAATTCACTGGGCAACTTTGCAGGAGCCTTGTAGCTACAACCAGCCTCCCTGTAAACTTACCGCCACTTTTCAGCGTACAATCAAAAGTAGCTTTCACAGCCGATGTTTCATTCTCACCCGGAGTCATCGTCAAGGTGAACTTACCTTGCGTCAGCACCTCTTTCCACTCATAAGGATTGACGGCCAGAATAGCCTCACCATCGGCATCCATGTAATAAAGCACATAATTGTCATCTTCAGAGCCGCCTATCGTAACCGGGCTGCCCACCAGACTCTTACTCACTCCCAACATCACATATTCCTTACCGCTGTTCATAAAAGTCTTCAAAGCGTTTCCAAACTCTGCAACGGACTCATACACACATACACAATGCCATCCTGTTCAAAAACAAGACACCGATTGGGCTTGTATGGTCTTATCCTTATACGTGTACGTATTCACAGTTTCCACAGGTTTCCGGCTCCGGTTCGGGATCAGGGGGCCGGATCATCGTCACTACATGCCACCAAACAACTCATTGCCAGCATGAACAAGAAAAAGGAAATAAATCTAATTTTCATATTTCTTATTTTTAGGGTTAATTATAAAATCGCGTTATTAGTAAAAATGATGCCATCCACCCGTATTTACTGCGGGCGATAGCTGAATACGGTAATAGGAGTATCCTGCGAATAAGTGGTACGCACATGGTGCGGGTGTTCCTTATCACAGTCAATAAAGTCTATCGTCAGCGTGTGTTTGTCACCGTCGCGTGCCACGGTCATGGTTCCGCCGTCTATGCGTGCATATTCTTTCATGGCTCCGTTCTGCAGTTTCTCATACCAGGTTCCTCCCGGATATGTAAAGACATTGGGGTAACCCGGGGCAATGCCTCCCGGTTTCAGCAACTCACGCGGGATACCCTGCGATCCCTCATCACGCGCCACCATTGTATAGGTGCCTGCCGGAATACCCTGTGTTACATCCGTAGCCCATTCCACGAAAAATTCCACCTTCAATACTCTTCCGTTACCGGACGGCCGGTGTCGGCAAGACTTATACCGTCTTCCGCCAGATACAACTCGACTACACGACACGATTCATCTTGCAGATAATAAGAATCTCCCTTATCCTGCAGGCGGGCTTGCGTCCATCCGTTCAGTGCAATATCGGCGGTCAGGGTAGAATTAGAAGTTTCAACCTTGTTTTCGTGACGGTCGATGGTGGTTACTTTTCCCGTATAGGTGAAATAATGTTTCAAGGAAAGATTGCCTACCAACGTTCCGCTAATCGAATATTCGCCGCCGGACATCCGTTTCACCGTCATTTTACCATCGGAAAGCAAGTCGGCATCGACACTCGAAGAGTAGGATTTCACTTCACCATAGAAAGTTCCGGCAGGAATTTCCACCTTTCCGGTCGGTAAATCGATTTGATTCATATATCCGAGGTTGAACGTCCATTCATCAAACGTATATCCGTTCAATGCTGCATCAAAAGTGCCTTCAGGGAGCGGAAATTCCGTAGCTTCCGAAGCAAATGGCGGGACATTCAGGCTGAACGCCATGATCTTGCCCGGTCCTATCGGGATTACCAGTAGCATCCACTTCCATATCCGTATAAAGCGTCAATACAAAATGATCTGTGCCCACTCCGTCTTTATCTCCCCAGTACACCAAGTTGGAGTTGACAAACTCCACCACTTCCGGCGCCGGGTTTACGTCTTCTCCACCGGGTTTTCCTCCCTCCGGATTTTCGGCGTCATTGTCACTGCAAGCGGTCAACACCCCCACAGACGCAACAGCGAACAGGCAGACACCCAACAACTTCATTATTTTCTTATCCATATCAGACTGATTTATATATTTTACATCATTGAAAAGAACTTCCGTAGCGACCGGGAATCATAAAAAAGGCGGAGTAAGCTCGGGAAAAGGATTCCCATTCTTCGCGCGAGTATCCCCGCCTGTCATATAGTAAAGTTAAATTAAGAGAGAATTAGTAAATTCTCATTCCGTTTCACAACGGTAGTTCTTTTCTTTATTCATCAAGGTAATATTCGTTTTATCTGAAAAGTGCAATATCCGGGAAAAGGATATAATCTTTCAGCGTTCCGGTCAGGAACTGCTGTCCGTCAAACAATGCTATCGCCAGGTAGCATCCGCTTTCCGGTGCTCCGGCCACGTCCTGAAAACTGATTCCGACAGAACCATCCTGATAAAGCACAGGAGCAAATCCGAAATTACCTTTCGAATAAATATTGGAAGAAGCCGCTACAGAAAAACCGTACAGGGTTTGCAAAACAACACCTGCCCCATCATCCGATGTTCCGTCCGATGCGCCTTCTGCCGCCTCATCCGCAACCTCTTCCACGACTGTAAAGTCTTTCTGTGCCGCACCGATAGGTACCACAAACGATCCATTCTTATAGGTAGCCTGCAATGAAACCGTAGCCTTTGCGGGGTCTTTCAGATATTGTGCCGCCGGAGTATTTGCCAACGACATCTTAATGGTATATCCCTCGCCATCGACATTCTTCGAAATTTCAGTAGCCGACAAGGGATAGGCGTCTTCGATATCCTTCGTGTCCCATTTCACATAAATCCGGCTGTTTTCCCCACGCCCGAGCAAGTCTGTCACTTCATACTGATATACGTAGTAAAGGAACTTCCGCCCTTCATTGGTGCTGACCAACAACTGGCAGGCACGGGGATTACCGGTTTTATTCTCTTTCAACACAAGCAAGAAACCATCTTCTTTTTGAAGCAGCCGGCACTTCCAGCCAGTCGATTCCCTGCTGCACGCTCACTTTGAAATCAAACGAACTATTCACCCGTACAATCGTCTGTGAAGGGAGCATTTCCGAGGCGTATCACCTGCTGGTCGGAGTCGGGAGCAAAAATCTTTCCCTCCTGCGTCACTACAATTTTCTGTTCGCTATTGCCATCGCTCACGGTCACCTGCGTGGCACGTGACGTATATTCATAATTGGCTCTGACAAGCAAAGTTATCTTTTTCGTTTGTCACTTCGATTACCCTGCACCAGTCCGCACCCGAAACGGCAGTTAGTTCTCCGGTAGCCTGCAAAGCCACTTCCACTGTTCCGCCTCCGGCTACCAGATCGACGTCCGCCTTCATGATGCGGAAGCCCTGCACCGTTTCATCGTTTTCCTTGTCGCACGCTGTCGTCAGCAGACAGCACGCAGATAATAACAGTATAAAAAACTTTATTCATCATATCATTCTTCTATTGTTTTTTTTTAACCAACCTGATTGCTGCAACTGCATCCGTGTATCCCATGAAAGAGGCCTCCTCATCCTGCGAGTTGTACACACCGAAGATAAATCCGGAGATTTCACCTATCCACACCCATTGTCCACCAGATAAATGCCGTCGGTGGTAGGATAACTGATAAGACCGATTGCCGGACTGCGCAAAACGTAATCATTCATCAAATCCCACATTAGCCAGATATACGTAACCTCCCTGTACTTTCTTCAAGAATTGCGGCAGGATGGAAAGTCCGCCACGCGGCTTGTCGTAAGTTACCAGAATGTCATATTCGAGTCCTTTAAGCCAGTAGCTCTTTGCCGTCCTCGTTCTTCACCAGTTGAATCTCCTGCGAAGCCACTTCCAGTTGGTTCGTCGCACCGTTCAGGCGGTAGAAATCCATCAAATAAGTGCCCGGATAATAGTCGTAGCTCTGATATCCGTCAATGTAGATGCCTTTCATCTTCACTCCTGTAGCTCCTTCGTCGGTACAGACAAAGCTGATCTCCTCGTTCTTCCAGACAAAATTCTGCATGGTTTGTCCGTCTATCGTCACCGGTTCGTGAAAACGCATTCCGTCGGTGGTAAACATAAAAGGCACGGTTTTCTGATGCACTTTTCCTATTTCGTCGTAATAAGTCACGATAAACGTATAGTTGCTGCGAATCATTTGTCCTGTGTAGAGTCCGTCCATCCCGCAGGTCGTATTCATAAAAAGAAAGCATCGTCTTCCACTTTCTTTATCCGGGTGAGATATTGCTTCCACGTCTGGTCTTCGGTAAGTGCCTTCATCACAATCCGGTTGCCGTATTTCTTGCCTTTCAGTTCGATACGCTCGGCGGTGGCATCGGAGATCACGAATTCGTAGTCGCCTCCGAGCGTTCCGTTCGGGGTCGTCGGCCATACTTCCCTGCGGTTGCCCGAAATAATGCACCAGGTAATTGTAGGTATCGAAAGACAACATCGTCGCCTGCTCGGACTTGACGCTATAAAGCGAACTGACCGTCTCATCCGCTCCCGCTATCTGCGAAGCCATCGTCACCCGCTGGCCGTCGAACTTGCAAAGCAGGGTAATACCTCCCCAGCGAGTAGTCCTTACCGACGTAATATTCCATCACCCATCCGTTGGGTGCTGCTTCCAGCAGTTCGCTGCAACGCTTCACATCGGCCGTGGCACGGTTGGCAGACGAATCGTCAAAATAATCTTCTTCCTGAAAGAGGCACGACTGCAAACCCAGGCAGACAAGGGCCAACAGGAAATATATCGTTCTATTTTTCTTCATCATAATAATGTGTAATTAAATAATCATCCAATCGTCAATCAAAAAAACAAGAGGTGACCGGCACTTATTGAATAGTGCTCAAGTCAATTTCGGTAATCTCCTGCTGGCGGCGCAGCACGATCTTACGCAGTTCGTTGAGGTCGATCCCCCATGTGTCGCGCATATAGTTATAGACAATCGTGAATTTCTTGTTGATGATGGCAGCGCCCGATTCTCCGGCTGCCGTCATCATATTGTCCCAGTAGGCCTGCGTATGCGTGACGTACATGGCTATATTTTCCACAAAATCCTCGTTGGACTGGCTCATGGCATAAGCCGTCACGAAACCGTCGGGCCAGGCCACATCGTCCGTACGGGGCATGGCACCTTGGGCGGTCATGTAGTAATACCAGTCGGCTCCCACGTATTTTCCCTCCGAGATGCGGTTGAAAGAAGGGTCGAAATTCCGTTTCTGATGCAGGATATGGGCAAACTCATGATGCATCGTTTCAAAATAATACTCGTTGAGCTTTTCGATATTGATCTTCTTTATGTTGAGGTCGTTCACGTTGTAGAGGGTGATTTTCTTCCCGCCTTCTGCCGTGCCGAGTACCATATTCCCGCTACTTTCGTAGGCGGGCGATCCGATGAGGTGGAATGTCTTGGGTACGTAGACACGGAGAAAATCCATTCCTGCCAGTTCTACGTAAGCGTCCATCCAGACGTGTTTGATGATTTTCGACAGTGCCACCGCTTTGTCATAGTCGGCGGGCACGAGGTTGTATTTATGATCGCTCTCGATATCCTTCATGCGGTACATGAAGTCGATGTTATAAGGATAGGTGTAGTTGTCGAGCAGCCAGTAGTCGAAAGCATTTCTCTCCAGCGGTTCGGTAGAGAAGATGCTGTTCGCGGTGTCTATCTCGTCGTTATTGTTGCAAGCCCCCAGGCAGACTGTGGTGAGAGCAAGCAAAGAGTAAATGATCTGTTTCTTCATAATTTTCACTTTTTTCTCTGTTAGTTTCTTCTCGGGTTAGGTTGCATTCCCGCCACGATCACGTTTCGCGGAATCTGGATGGCACGGCGCAGGTCGTTCGGCGGCATTTCGTCGGTGACACGTTGAGTAGCCATGTTGCGACGGTAAATCATAATACCGTACCGTTTGATATCGGGCCAGCGCATCCCCTCGTGCAGGGTAGTGACACGGCGTATGTGCAGAATACAGTGAAGAATATTTTCCTGCATCCCTTCCTCGATAGTGAAATCGGGAGCTAGCTGTTTCTTGGGCGTCTGTTGCGTGAAAGGCGTATAGAAATTCATTTTATCATAATACGCATTGATCTGGTCGGGTGTCAGGGCCGATTTGTTGCGGGTGTAGGCACGTTGCCAGCTTGTGATGTCGGCAGCCGACTGGGGGTACATTTTCTTCAACGCGTATGCTTCGGCACGACAAAGCAAGGTTTCGTCCGTAGAAAACAAAACCGGCATATAATAAAGGTAGCCGCCATCATAAAGTCCGCTCTTGCGCAGGATGCTGGCTACAAATCCGGTGGTAGAGAAAGGTTTCAGATACAAATAATCCGAGCTGCCCCACAGTCCTGCAGAAAGACAGGTTTCGCTGGTGGCGAGCGTTTGGTTGTGGAAGTAACGCGGGCCTACCAGGTAGTCGCTTCCGAGTGCGCCCCAGTTGGAGACGGTGCTGCTTATCAGCAGGTTGGCCTCATTGGAAGAAGCAATATACGCATCTGCCTGCACATTTCCGTTCACGGAAAGATTGCTCAATGCTTCCCAGTCGCGGAGCAGGTCGTCGGGATTGCTGCCCAACACACGGGTGGCAAAGTCAATCACCCGGTCGCAGTTGGAGAAATCGGGTTTCATATAATAAAGGTAGAAACGGGCGGCAAAGGCATAGGCGGCCTTGCGGGTGAAAATGGTATTTGGGGACGGAATATCCGTCGTCCGAAATCAGTTCCACTCCCTCCAGGAGGTCACGCTCCACTTTCCGGTACACTTCTTCCAGCGTGCCGCGCTCGTAACGGGGAGACACGGTGGTTTCCACGTCTTCCATATAGGGGATTCCCAACGATTCGGAGGCATGAGTGTCATAAGCATTGCAGAAGATAGTTGCCAGCATGAAATGGCAGTAGGCACGGCACACCAGTGCTTCGCCGCGCTGCGGGTTGAGCGATGCCGGATTTCCTTTCTCCTCTATCGCCTTGAGTGCCATGTTGGCGGCTGAAATTGCACCGTAATAACCTCCCCAAAATTGAATTGGTGTGTCCTGATATTCCTCTTTGGTATCTTCCCAGTTGTAACATTCCTTTTCGGAAAGCTGGTAGTAACCGTAGGTGGGGCCGCTATCATCGGAGTTGTCGCTGTAGAGTTCGAACAGTTCGTTGGGTGATACGTCGGGATAGGCCGATACAAGCAGTTTGGCTATTTTCTGGTCGGTGTTCAACTCCGTACGGTTGTCCGGCATTTCGTCCAGAAAGCCGTTGCAGGAGACGGTGGTCAGACCGGAAGCTGCGGTGAGCAGCAGCACAGGGAGTATATGGTTTATTTTCGTCTTCATCTATCTTATATTTTTTCTGGGTTCTCTATTGGGGGTTACAATCACAGTCCCAGACGCAGGGTGAGGGTAAACTGACGCGGAACGGGGGATGCCACCCCTCCGGTGTTCACAAATTCGGGGTCCTGCCCGTTCAACTTTCTTGTCGGCGTAGATCAGGAAGAGGTTGGTAGCCTGCAACTTAAGCGACAAGTTGGAAATTTCGGCAGGGGCAATCCAGCTTTTCGGGAACTCATACATCAGTGATATTTCCTTCATACGGATAAAATCGCCTTTGGCAATACGCTCCGTAGAATAGTTGTAAGCATTGTAAGCAAGATAGAGCGATGTATTCGCCCTCATATTGCGGGTCGCTAAGTATCACCGGGATATTCGTTCTCGCTTCGTCGCCGGAAACAGTCCAGCGGTTTTTGAACTCACGCGGCATGGCGGTGAGGTCGGAATATTTGTAGTTGAACACCGGGTTGAGGCGGACTACGTTGCCAAAAGAAAGAAGTCATAAAGACATTTAGTTTGAAGCCTTTATAGGTGAATACATTACCGAAACTTCCCGTGACGGTGGGATCGGTAGGACCTTCGTATTTCAGGTAATCCAGTTTTTCGCGTTCCAAGTTGATGCTGGTGCTAGTCACTTTTCCGTCGATGAGGTATTGCGGAATACCGTCTTCATCAAGTCCCGCAAAGGGATGGAGAAGAGTCCGCGCACGTGATAGCCTTCACGGGCGAAACCGTTGCCGGATACCAGTTCCATCATGCTGGTGAGTCCTTTCAGTTGGGTCACTTCATTTTTGGCGTAGGAGAAGATAAAGTCTGTGTTCCATGAAAAATCCTTCGTGCGGATGTTGCGGGTGGAGAGCGTGAAATTCCACACCGTGAGATTTCATGGTGGCTACGTTGGCATATTTGTTGATGACGCCGCCTACTCCCTGTGTGGGGACTACACCGATCAGGTCGTAGTTGTTACGCTGGTACCAGTCGGCGGAGAAGTTGATGCGATTTTCGAGCAGGCCGAGGTCAATGCCGATGTTCAGCTCATGCTTTTTCTCGTAGGTAAGTTCGCTGTTCTCGATGTCATCGATATAAAGTCCCGTTTCCTGAATGTCGGTAAAGGGGCGGTAGGGCGAGAAGCTGCGGATGATGGCTTGCGAGTTGGTCACTTCCGCCGGGCCGCGGTCGGCGGTGAGGGAGTAGAGGCTTTCAGTGTCAGGTTGGAAAGGGTGGGTTGCAGCGCTTTGAAGAAAGATTCTTCATGCACGTTCCAGGCACCGGACAGGTTCCATGTGGGTAGCCAGCGGGATGAACGGCTGCGTCCCATGCGGTTGGTTCCTTCATAGCGGAAAGTGCCGTTGAGGGTGTAGCGTCCGTCGTAAGAATACGTGGCGTTGAAGAAGCTGGCTATACTCCGGGTTTCGGAGTGTCCCAGGCTGTAATAGCGCGAACCGGATTCGATACCGTTCTTGAAGAACTGGTAGATGTAGGACGGAATTTCCCCCATCGAATATTGCATTCCCCAGCCTTGGAAAGAGGAATATGTTTTTTGAAGGCTGTTCACTTCCGTTCCGGCAAAGAAGTTGGTGATGTGCTTTTCGGCGAAAAGATGATTCCATGAGAGTGTTCCACGGAAATCGAGTCCCAGCATACGGCGGTCCTGACGCTGGTAGATACCGCCTTCGGGCAGCAGGGTAATAGGCAGGGCGTATGGGTTGTCGGGGTCTTTATAGAGCAGTTTGTTTTTGCTCGCGGATGGTGGCGTCGTCCATACCGGTGCGGTAGGCGATTGCCTGATTGGCGTCGTCGAGCACGTTGTGTCCCTGCGATGAAGTCTGGTATCTAACGGCTCCGAGGGCACTCAATTCGAGTCCCTGAATCACTTTCCATTTCAGCTCGCCTTGAAATTTCACATCGACCATATTGATTTCGATGTAGTTATTGTCGAGTTCGTGGAGAATATTGAATGGGGCGTAGTTGCTGATATAGTCCACAGAGGGGTCGAGTGTGCGGCTTGTGTTGAGCGCGTAAGAATAAGGGTTGATGTCGAATCCGCGGGACATCTTTCCTGATGCGATGTCGAGGGTGGAGTTCATCGTTCCCGGCGCGTTCTGCTGGCGGTAGGAGGCGTTGGATATGAGGTTGAGCGACAGATTTTTATATATATTATAGGTTGTGTTCACATTGGCCGTATAGCGTTTCACCTTGCTCTGCTTGTACCAACCAGGATCGAGCATGGCACTCAAGGAGGCGTAGAAAGAGGATTTTTCCGTTCCGGCGGTGATGCTGACGGAATGGTTCTGCGAAACGGCATTGGTGAAAAGCACGTCGAACCAGTCAGTGTTGCGCATTTCCGCTTCGCGGAGGTAAGCGTTACGGGCTTCGGTGGTGTTGAGCAGTCCGCGTTGGCCGTTACTGTTGTTGTATTCGTCGATGAGGCGGTACATACGACCGTACACTCCGGTGTCTCTGGTGCGGAAAAGGTCGGCACTGTTCAACCAGCCTTTCTGTTCCATTTCTTTGTAGATTCCCATCTGTTCCTGCGAATTCATGATATTGAATTCTTTGTAGCTGGGGATAGCACGGGTGGTGAACTCGCCCGTATAACTGATCTTGCTGACTCCGGCACGTCCTTTCTTAGTGGTGACTACGATAACGCCTGCCATCGCACGTGCACCGTAAATGGAGGTTGCCGAACCGTCTTTCAAAATTTGGAAACTCTCGATATCGTCGGAATTCAACCCGGCTATGGCGGAACTGATTAATGTCTCCGCATCACCGGAGGAAAGATCGTCAGGACCTACGTCGATGGCATCTTCAAGAATCACTCCGTCAACAACCCACAACGGTTTGGAACTTCCGTAAATGGAAGTAGCTCCACGCACACGAATCTTGGGAGCGGTACCGAAAGTACCCGAAACGTTCTGAACGGAAACTCCTGCCGCACGACCTTCCAGTCCGCGACTAATGTCGGGCAAACCGTCCAGCTTCACATTATCGGCATTTAATTGTTTGGTGGCTCCGGTAAAAAGACGTTTATCCATTTTCTGCATACCGGTCACCACCACTTCCTGTAATACTTCGGAATCGGATTTCATCATTACCTTGATGGTCCCGGACTTGATAGAAACATCCTGCGGCTTCATGCCGACATAGGTGATTCGCAAAGTTCTTGATGAACTCATGCATTTTCTGCCCCTCCTTCCATAAGTGCTTGAGCACAAAATATTTAATAAATATAAAAAAGAAAACACCGAAAGGGGAATAAGAAAAGCAAAAAAGGAAGTGAAACGCAAAATAAATCGTCCTTTTTTGCTTTTTATCTACTTACTGAAAAGGTAGAAAATATCTTTCATGTAGCAAACTTCAAGTCCGGCAAGAGCAACTCTCGTCTCCCCAATTAGGGGTATTAATATAAGAGACTACGGATAGAATTTCTTTCTTTGTCCAATAAACTATCTTTTTCTACCTGCAATTATTTATTTGCGGATTATTATGTGTTATTAAACATCTTATCTACGAATTTATCCACATTTATTTATCAAAAAGATACTTATTTTCGTTTATTAATCACCAAAAAGAAACAAGAAACCGCCTTGCATGTACTTATCTTGTATTTAAGTCCTTTTGCTACAAGTATTTTGTATCGACAGCACAAATTCATATTTTTTTTCATATTTTTCTTTGTTTTTCTAAAAAAGTGGTTACTTTTGCGAAAATAATCGTAATAGCAAAACAGACTATTCTACTATATAAAAACTATATGAAAAGAAAACTAACGCTGTTATTAACCTGCCTATTAGCAGGCATTAGCCTGGCAATCGCTCAAACCTCCAGAAAGGTAATGGGCGTTGTCTTCTCCGAGGAAGACAACCAGCCCGTCATAGGAGCATCCGTTTTAGTTAAAGGTACACCAATCGGAACTACCACTGACCTCGATGGAAAGTTCGTTATTAATAATGTACCAAGTTCATCAAGAACTTGGTAACTCCCCTCCCGCTTTCCTCTATTTTCCATCTTTTTTCTTCACCTTTCCTTCCTTTTCACCAGTCTCCAGGAACAGTGTTTTATCGTCATGAAACTGAATATCTATACGAATATGATGACTATCATCAACTGTATAGCCTACATCCGCAGAATCTCCTAGAAAAAGCTTCAGAATCCAGCACAACACCTCCGGAATATTGACAATAATCGTTGCCTTTCCAATCACACAAGAGAAAAAATTAAAAATAGTTGTCCAATTTGGTATAGGACTCCGACCGTCGAAATTACACCTGTACACACGCCCCACGGACGAACGCGAACAATCCGAATTCTTTTCAACATATTTTTCTGGAATATTATTCAGTTGCCCCAACTTAAAAACACAATCAATTACTTTCTTCTTAACATCATCGTCGCTGTGACGTACACCGGTCATTTCTTTCTGACCATTTTTCACTGTTAAAAACCACTTCTCTTTCTACCTTAGTCATTTTTTACATTTTATTTAATATTTACATATAAAATTCACGACAAAAAAAGTACAATGCTTATTTTAACATATATGTTCAAGCATGACACATTCTATATTTTTCATCCATATTTTCACAAAGAAAGAGGGTTTGGGGTACCCATTTTCTACCTTACCGGTATTATCAAGAAAATAGATGAAATAAAAATCTGCCAAAAAGGAAAGAAATCACTCGTTCCAAAAGCTGTGATTTGCGCTAAGAAACGATACCGGAACTATTACTAAAAATAATAAATTAAGAGAATAGAAAAGCGATGTCAAATCGCGACTGTACATTTATAGCGGGTAATATCAACTTCCGGCAACTTGCTCCCTGAAGCAATTACCTTAGCAATAAACTCGTTACATTCCTCTGCCGAAAAGCTTCTTCCGGCAAAAAGCATAATATAGAAAATCAAGAGTAGTCAGAAAAAGTTATACCGTTCTGCAAACAATAGTCCTTTATATCCTTCAAATTACTGCTACCCAGCACATCACGGTGCTTCTGCAATAAATCATGCAGGCACTCTCACCGTGTCCAAACGTTTTAAGTAATTGGAAATAATCTTTCAACGATGCTCCCGTAGGGGAGAAACCAAAATAACATATTCGTATTCGGGAAAGATGTCCGGCAACAAAGAAAATGCTTCCGCTTTCACAAAATGGATGATAACGTCAGCATCCAGTATTATTTTTCGTCTTCTTCTGTTGCATGTGTGTTTATTTTGCGGAGTAACTCCCAATAGTGCCCCTCTGATATTTTTTCCTGTTCAAAAAGTGAGCGGGCTTTTTTCGCCGAAGTCTCCGATTACCAGTCCTTCGTTTGCCGGATCATATAATGCAGTGTCATAACCGAAACACAAAGCCGAGTGTTTCACCGGTTCATCTGCCAGCGCAAGACGTGCAGCATTGGTCAGTAAACCAACATTCAGCAATCTGTAAAGCAGTGCAGAGCGGGAAACAGAAAAGTAATGTTCCAATTTCAACACTGTTGCCAATGAGATCTTTTTTGTTTTCAGTTCATTTTCCGGGATAAGTTGACAAAGTCCTGTCTCCGGCATCAGCAAAGAAGAGGCAAACATATCGGCGCTCTGTTCTACGGGGTCTTTACTTCCACTACAAGGGTTGCATTTGTGCGGAGTTGGTTTACTTTCAATATACAAGTGATAGAGTTCGTGGTCAATCGTGAAATTTTGCCTGCCTCTTGAATGGGAAGAATTCACGAGCATGAACCGATGTCCGGAACCGTCTTTGAGGCACATTCACGAAAAGTTATCGGAAAGAGGGCGGAAAATGGTCAAGACATTCAATTTCAGCAACAGACTTTTCAGATTAATGGCTTCCGAAGCACTCAATCCGTTATCCGCGCGAAATTCCGCGCCACTTGTCTTTCTATGATGAATTTATTTGGAGCCATTTCAATCCGTTCCATTTTAAGGTAAGACTTCACGAGATCTTTAAAATGGGCTATTTCTTTCAAATCCCCTTCTTCAACATCGGAGATACGAAAAGCAGTAGCCAGAATCTCATTGTCGGCTTCTACATTATCTTCAAACAGAAGAAACGCTTCACAGCCAAACAAATCAGCAATCTTCTCTAACAAATGAAAAGGCACTTCACGAACACCGCTTTCATAGTTACTATAAGCCGACCGCTCCACACCGATAGATTTCGCTACCTGCTCCTGCGTAAAACCGGATAATTCTCTGGTTTTCTTCAAGTTCTCTCCGACAATCTGATTCATGGTTTTCATTAGTCACCTCCTTTATTCTGTGGCAAAAGTAATTCTGAAATAAATAATAAACAAGTTTTGCCACAGATAAGTTTAATCTTCCGCCATTTACTTTTTCTCACATAGCACTCAATCATGACTCAATCGTTTCAACGTTTCATTATGGTTCAAGCTTGGACAGCCTTTGCATTACCTGCTCTCTACCTTTGTCCCCATAATCAAATCATTAAAACGAATCAAAATGACTGAAACTGAAAAAAATCATTCCTTCCAACGGGTACAGCTAATGAAGCAAGCTGCCGTCATCCGGCAAAACAACGGTATGAACCGGCACGATGCACTCGTCACGGCTCACCGGATAGGGGCTCTCATCCGGCAGATGCATCACGGAAATGTCTGTTTCCGCTACACCAAACAGGATGGAACCATCCGACACGCCACCGGCACCCTCACCGGATATGAACATAGTTTCCACCGTCCGTATCTACCCAAACCGGAAAATACGTTCGTTGTCTACTATGATATCGAAGCCAAAGGCTGGCGCACCTTTCACGCTGAAAATTTTCTGGATATCGAAACGGACGGGCAAGACAGCAACAAGTAAAAATGAATCTGCAAAAGAACGGAATGAACGGGCAGGAACGAAAAGAATGGGAGGCTCTTTGCAGACAGTATAACGTAGATTCGCTATACGAGGCCATTCAAGGCTGCCGGGAAGAACTGGAGTTTCTGATTCATTGTGCCGAACGGCTCGAACCTCATACAGAGGAGGAGGAAGAAACGCCGTTTAACACATACAGACCACAGCGTTTCTCCGCACCAGAAACCGCCGTTTAACAGATGGAGGAAACGCCGTTTCTCCCCGCATGATTCAGAAAAACGATTATTTTTTAACAGAGTATAATTTTATTAACATTATCAATATCAAGTATGGAAAATTGGAGATTTATTGAAGAAAACCCCGACTATATGATTTCAGATCACGGACGGGTATTGAGTTTCAAGGGCAGATCAAAGTTGATCCTTTGTGCCAAAATCATGGGGACCGGTTACGAAACTGTCATACTGCCGAATAAAGGTGTTTGTATCGAATACAAAAATTCATCGTTTGGTTGCCAAAGCATTCATCCCCAACCCGGAGCAGCTGCCACAGATTAACCACCTCGATGGCAATACGATGAACAACCACGTGTCAAACCTCGAATGGTGCGATGCATACACCAATATGATGCACGCCATCCGGACGGGATTACGACGTACGGGAGTGGATCTCATCAAACACCTTTCGCCGTTACGGATGCACCGGGGAAAGTATTGCGTGCCTATCCGTCTATGAAAGAAATGGGCAGAGAGGAACGTCTGAAGCCTGCGCACCGAAACTGGCTTATCCTCCAACTAAAGCATCCGGACCGCGTGAAACAACACGCCTTGCGTGTGCAACATCATCGGGGAGATGCTTTTTATTATGGTTCAGACAAGGCCTAACCAGACCACAGTGCTTAATCGGACGACAATACCTAATCGGCCCACCATGCCTAATCAAACGACAACGCCGCCGATGGATGCTCCCTTCTCTCCGGTGCTCCATTCAGTAACAAAGCAATATTACCGCCAACTGTCCAAAGAGGAGGCTATTGCGTTCACGGGGTTATCTCACGTGCCGTCTGCAAACAGGAAAGGAGGATTCTGCCATGAAAGACACGATCATCATCCACTGTTCCGCCACTCGTGCGGGACAGGATTTTACCGCTACCGACATCGACCGCTGGCATCGTCAACGTGGTTTTCGTTCTATCGGTTATCATTTCGTCATCCGTCTCGACGGTACGATAGAACCGGGAAGAGATGTTGCTCTCGACGGAGCGCATTGCACGGGTTGGAACCATCGGTCTATCGGCATCTGCTACATTGGCGGACTGGACAGGAACGGTCGGCCTGCCGACACACGAACGGAAGCGCAGCGTGAAGCACTTGTCCGGCTGGTAGAAGATTTGCGCCTTGTCTTCCCTTCTCTGCAACAGGTGATAGGACATCGGGACACCAGTCCCGACCTTAATGGAGACGGTATTATCTCACCGAACGAGTATATAAAATCCTGCCCCTGCTTCGATGTAAAAGCGGAGTTTATTCAATAATTATCAATCTATCAATTATTTACAATCAGTAATTTATCATCATGGCCCGCATTTCCAAACCCGGATTAGATTATTTTCCCCTCGATGTCAATTTTCTGCAGGACAGAAAAAGTACGCCGCATCTCCTGTCGCCACCACGCGGCAGGGATTGCCGCACCCACTTCGCTGCTCTGCCTCATCTATAAAGAAAAAGGTTATTATATTTTTGTGGAACAAAGACACTCTTTTTTCGACATCGCCCAGGAAGCGTGTTGCGGGGAGGAGGAAATGCAGGCCATCATTGATGATTGCCTGGCGGTGGGACTGTTCGACGATCTTATATATAAGGAGTACGGTGTATTGACCTCACAGGGCCATTCAGGAACAATATCATAAAATCATCACCGACAGCCGGAGAAAATACAAATTACCTCTGGAACATTTCTGGATTATCAAGGAGGAGAGTAGTGAAATAGAACCGGAAAATACGGATGACTCCAGTGCCAACTCCGGCAAAGATGTTACAAAACCCCCATGAATTTGCTACAACAATGCCACAAACAAAAAGAAGAAACGGATACAGATATCAAAGGTAAACAGGAAAGGAATATGGAAAATGAAATCAAATCTGAAATAAAAAAAGACATAGAGACAGAGAGGGAAAGAAAAGACGGAAAGGAGAATGAGAGGAGCATGCCGCCCGTTCCGTCAAACAGCGTTTTTCAGGCTTCGCCTGTCGTTGTAGAGGGTTTGTCTTTGGATAAATCGATTGGAAAAGAAACGGTTTCGGAAGGGATGCAAGCGGGAGGAGGCTCGGAAGCTATACTTCTACTTAATATGCAAACAATCGGCATCCGGAACGAACAGACCGTAAAAGCGATTGCCGCCCTTGCCCGACGTAAAGAACTGGGAGGTCCCGGCGGGATTTTATGGAAAATCCTTAGTTCCCAATACCGCCCTACCCTACTCAAAAAGAACGAACCGGGAGATTACATCCTCTGGGCCCTTAATCATCCGACGGAATTTGAGAACACCTACAACGGGACATTGAAGAAACTAATCAGGGGAAGATAAAGCGGAAAAAGTCTGCCTATAAACAAGGAACCTTTTTATTTTTACTGCAAAAAGGGATGGAAAACCAAGAATTATCGTACCTTTGTAGTACGAAGAAAAAAAGCCTCTTTTTATGTATAAAGAGAAACGTCTCTTTGCAAAACATAAAAAGAAGCGACCCAAAACAATGAGTAAATTTATCAATCCGTTCACCGACTACGGATTCAAACTAATATTCGGCAGAGAAGTGTCTAAGGATTTACTAATCGAATTTCTGAACGACCTGCTCGAAGGTGAACGAGTGATAACGGACTTACAGTTTTTGAATAATGAGCAATTGCCGCTCTATCCGGAAGGACGAGGTATTATCTATGATGTATATTGCACCACGGACACAGGCGAAAAAAAATCATCGTTGAAATGCAGAACCGTATGCAAAGCAACTTCAAAGAACGCTCGATTTATTATTTATCGCGTGCCATCGTGCGTCAATCAAGGAAGGGTAGGCAATGAATGGAAGTTTGAAATAAAAGCCGTATACGGAGTTTTCTTTGATGAATTTCATTATCGACAAGAACATAAAACTCCGCACGGATGTTATTCTAAGTGACAGGGAAACAGGAGAACTCTTCTCGGATAAGTTCCGGGAAATCTTTATCGCTCTCCCTCTCTTCAACAAAAAACGAAGAGGAATGCGAAACGAATTTTGAACGTTGGATTTATATATTAAATAATATGGAAACTTTAAAACGCATGCCGTTCAAGGCACGAAAAGCTGTCTTCGAAAAATTGGAAGATATCGCTGATGTGGCTTCTATGTCTCCGGAAGACAGGGGAGCGATACGACAATAGCGTCAAAGTGTACCGAGATTATTTGGTGACAATGGATGCAGCTGAACAAAAAGGTGCACAAGAAACCCAGCTGAAAATAGCCCGGAACATGAAAGACAAAGGGATAGACAATGAGTCTATCGCAGAATGTACCGATTTACCTTTAAGCATAATCGAAGGGTTATAAAGCAATCGGATTCATAAAGGCACTATCTTGTAACCAACCGTTTACGAACGAAGAAAAAAAAAAGAGGTGAGCTCCCTTTGCAGGGTAGCCCACCTCTTTCTCTTCATACACAAACATTCAAATTATCAGGTTTCAGGTGTTCGTCAATATAACGGATACCGTCCATCTTAAAAAGCCCCCGCAGAAGCGTATAGTTCAACATACGCTGCACCAGGTACGGGGTGCCTTGCAAGCTGCTCTGGTAGATGACCTCCTGCAAATCCGGTGCAAAACGGTCGGGATCGACTCCGGGAAGCAGATAACCGCAAATCTTACAATGCGTCAAGACATCAATCAACTGCTGCAACCAGAAAGCCTCCTCCCGCTCGAAAGCAGCACGGTATTCCCTGTCGGTAGCAATATCCATCAGCAACTTCTTCCCCAGCGAATGAAGCAGGGGTGAGATAGCCATCCACTGTGATGAAAAGTGCCTCCATGCACGAGCTGTCCATCCGTATCTGTTTTTTTGCTGGATCCGGCTTCTGATTCCGTTAGCAAAATCAGAAAGACAGACACGGAACAGACTCGTTTTGCTGGGAAAGAGCTTGTAGAGTGTCCGCTTCGACATCTTCATTCCCCTGGCTATATCATCCATCGTCAACCCGTCGGCACCATGCTGGTACATTTCCCGCTTGGTGTAGTCGAGTATCCGGCAACGCAGTGTTTCTGGATTCATACATACCTCCCTCCACATACGGCCGCCACCCAATGCCTGATACAAAGTGATTACGCCCTGGATTTCAGTAAAGCGGTTCGCCACTTGTGACAGTTGCGCGTTGAGCAACGTCTGTTGGGCGGTCAATACTTCCAGATAAGTGGTGTTGCCATGTTTCATCAACAGGCTTGTGCTTTTGGCTGCTGTTTGCAGAGAAGCCACCTGCTTGTTGTAGTAGTCGGCTTTCTCGCGGGCAGTCTGGTACTGCACCAGTGCCTCGTTCACTTCCACGCCTGCGTTCAGCAAGGTCTGTTCGAAACTAAGGCGGGCTTCCTCCTGTTGGGCTTTCGCTATTTTCAGTTGGGCGATGTTAGCCCCTTTATTAAATAAAGGCTGCGTCAGAGAAGCTACGGCAGAAGCGAGAAACTTACCCGGATTGATAATCATGCTTCCGGCGCTGTTAGTCCATCCTGCGCTGCCACTCAACGTGATAGAAGGATAGAAAGCGGCACGGGCAGCATTCGTTGTATAGAAAGCCTGTGCCAACGAGAATTCTGCGCTACGCACATCGGGACGGTTGGAAAGCATCTGCAAGGGAACACCCACGGAGAAGTTTTCCGGCAACTGTTGATTTCCCAGTTTGCCACGCTGTATTTGGTGGGGAGTTTCTGCCAGTAAAAGTGCCAGTGAATTTTCCGCCTGATTGATTTGCTCTTTCAGGTCGAGTACGGTGGTACATATATTGAAGTAGGTAGCCTCCGTCTGCGCCAGTCCGGCCTCATTCACCATCCCGGCCTTTTTCATGGCACGGGTGGCGTTTACGCTTTCCTTCCACGCAGCTTCGGTGGCAACGGCTATCTCATATTGCGAATCGAGCATCAACAAAGTGTAATACGTGTTGGCAACGGATGCTACTAACTGCGTCTTGACAGCCTGTTCATATTCCTTGCTCTGTTCGTAGGCAGCTTTCGCACGACGTTTTGCTGTTGTCACCTTTCCAAAAATATCCAGTTCCCACGAAGCGGTCACGGGCAGCGAGTAAGTCTGCGTAGCCTTTCCACGGTCGAAGCTGCTGGCAGCTCCTTCCGGCGCAAGGAACAAAGAAGGCAGATAAGACAGTTTGGACGTCAGCAGCGTGGCTTCCGCTTCTTTCACACGCAAATGGGCAGTCTGCATATCGGTGTTGCGCAAGAGTGCCGAATCCACCAAATTCTGCAGATAAGGGTCGGTAAAGACCTCCCGCCACGAGAGGTTACCGAAGTTTGCCGTATCGGTGGCAGCAACTGACTCGCTGCCGTAAAGTCCTTCGGGAACTTCCGATACCGGTTTGTATTTATTGTAGATACCGCAACTACTCAATATAAGCGTTGCTGCGGACAGAATGATTATTTTTCTCATTAGTTCTTATTTTAATTCAGGTCTAAAACCTTTAATCATCAATTATTCTTTTCCAGCTTTAGATTTTTCTTCCTCGCTCACTTTGATTTCTTCTTCAATCTGCCAGTCATGCGTCGGGACGCTCTGCACGGGACGCAAACGTTCCTGCAACCACTGGAAAGCAATAAACAAGGTAGGCACGATGAAGAGCAATGCCAACGTACCGATAGTCATACCACCGACAACACCCGTACCCAATGAACGGTTACCGTTGGCTCCCACTCCACTTGACATCATCAGCGGGAACAGACCGAAAATCATCGTCAGTGCCGTCATCAGGATGGGACGGAAACGCGCCTTTGCCGCACTGACGGCAGAAGCAATCAGCCCCATTCCCGCTTTACGGCGCTCGGCGGCATACTCCGTCAACAGAATAGCCGTCTTCGCCAACAGACCTATCAACATAATCAAACCGGTCTGCAGATAAATATTGTTCTCCAGTCCGAACATCCAGGCGAAAAAGGAAGCTACCCATCAATCCGCAAGGCACACTCAAAAGCACAGCGAAACGGAATAATGAAGCTCTCGTAAAGCGCACTCAGAATAAGTAAATCATCAAGATACAGATACCGAAGATAATGACTGTAGTACCACTCTGCTGGCTTTCCTCGCGGGTGATACCTCCGTAATCATAGCCGTACAAACCCTTCGGAAGAGCTGTTCCGCCGTTTCTTGTACGGCACGGATGGCATCACCGGTACTATACCCTTCAGCAGGCATTGCATTTACAGCAATAGAATTGAACATGTTGAAGCGGCTCAGCGATTCTGCCCCATAACTGCGGGTCAATGTCACAAACTGGCTGAGACGGAGCCATCTCGCCATTAGACATACGCACAAAGATATTATTCAACGAGCTTTCATCCACACGATATTTCGGATCTGCCTGAATCATAACCTTATATACTTTAGAGAAACGATTAAAATTTGAAACATACTGCCCACCATAATAGCCGGATAATGTGCTTAGCACCGCATCCGGCGTAATACCGGCACGCTTACATTTGGAAGCATCCACTTCTACCGTCCATTGCGGATAACGGATATCAAAAGTAGAGTATGCCATCGCGATCTCGGGACGTTGGTTCAGAGCACCCAGATATTGTTGAGTGGTATTGAAGAAAGTGCCCACATCACCACCTTGTTTATCCTGCATATGGAGTTCCAACGCATTACCCATACCATAACCCGGAATCATACCCGGAGAAATAGCAAATATACTGGCATCCTTGATGTCTGCCGTACGACCATATACCTGTCCGATTACTGCCTGAACATCATTTTCCTTTCCTTCACGCTCATCCCAAGGTTTCAGTTTCAGAATCAACATACCAAAAGAGTTACCCTGTCCGGCTAGCAGACCATAACCTGCCACACGCTGCACATGCAGCACCTGAGGAATATCCATCATGCGCTTTTCAATACGCATCATTACGTCATTAGTCGTTTTCAATGAACTACCTGCCGCCGTGCTGACATTCACAAATACAACCCCCTGGTCTTCATCAGGTACCAAACTGGTTTTAGTTGTATTCATCAGGAAAGCCAATAGTACTACCGAAGCCGCAAGAAGTGTCCATACCATCCATTTGCGTTTGATAAAGAACAATACTCCTTTCTTATACCTTTCAATCATTGCATCGAAGGCAGCATTGAACGCTTTACGAAAACGCGCTGCAAAATTGTTTTTTTCTGTACCATCTTCGTTGATATACGGTTTCAAGGAACAAAGCACACAGTGCCGGACTCAATGTCAATGCATTGACAGCTGAGATACCTACAGCCACCGCCATAGTCAGCCCAAACTGGGTATAGAACGTACCGGAAGTACCTCTCATAAACGATACCGGAATAAACACGGCCATAAATACCAGTGAAGAGGTGATAACTGCGTTACTGATACCCTTCATAGCGTCGATACTTGCCATATAGGAGGACTTATAGCCCACATCAAACCGTGCCTGCACCGCCTCCACCACGATAATGGCGTCATCCACCACCGTACCAATCACAAGTACCAGCGCAAACAGCGTCATCAGATTGATACTGAATCCGGCAACCGCCATGAAAGCAAACGTACCAATCAGTGAAACAACCACACCTACCAGAGGAATCAGGGTAGAGCGGAAGTCCTGCAAAAAGACATATACCACAAGGAATAACCAGAATGATAGCCTCGATCAAAGTCTTCACCACCTCATGAATAGAAGCGAAAAGGAAGTCATTGGAACTCATCATCTGTGTCAGTTCCACGCCACCTTTCGGACAGGTCTTTCCTTGCTCGCCTCTTCCAACAGGTTGTCAATGTTCTGGTTTACTTCCGTAGCATTGGAACCAGCCGTCTGGAACACCATACAGGAAACACCGGGATGTCCGTCCATGCCGCCATGGTAAGCGTAGCTATCCTGTCCCAGTTGTACGTCGGCAATGTCTTTCAGTTTCAAGACTTCGCCGTTGTCCGTAGAACGGATGACAATATCTCCAAATTCTTCCGGAGTGATCAGACGTCCTTTATACTTCATGGTATATTGATACGTCTCATCCGAATTCTCACCGAACGACCCGGTGGCCGATTCGATATTCTGCTCTGCCAGCACAGCCGTCATATCGGAAGGTATCAGCTTGTACTGTGCCATGACATCCGGTTTCATCCAGACACGCATGCTGTAGTCACCACCCATAATCATCAGGTCGCCCACACCGGAGATACGGAGAATCTGCGGCTTCAGATTGATACTGATATAGTTGGCAAGAAAGTTTTCGTCATACGAATTGTCGGGACTATGCAAAGAAAACATCTGTAAGATACTGGTCTGACGCTTGGAAGTGGTTCACACCGACCTGGGTTACCTCCGCCGGAACTGTCCTGTGGCTCTTGATACACGGTTCTGCACATTGACCGCCGCCATATCGGGGGTCTGTCCCTTGTTTGAAATACACAGTGATATCCACAACTCCGGCATTTGAAGCGGTAGAAGTCATGTAAGTCATGTCCTCCACACCGTTGATGGCCTCTTCCAACGGAGCGATAACACTTTTCTGAAGGGTTTCCGCACTGGCACCATAATAGGTGGTACTCACCATAATGGTAGGCGGAGCAATATCGGATACTGCTCAACGGGCAAGGTGAACAGCCCGATGATACCCACTACCACTATCGAAATAGAAATAACAGCCGATAGGATGGGGCGTTCTATAAAGGTTCTTAAATTCATGAGTGATTCCTCCTTGGTTTAATTTTCAGTAGTAGTTGCCGGAGACTTCGTTGTTGTCTTTTCACGCACGCAAAGCCTTTGCCTACGACTTCCGCTTCAATGACAAACCTAATCTTTCAATCCATCGTTCACGATATATTCATCTACAATAAATTCCCGACCGCCATTGACACGGGTCACACTGACAGGAGCTGATTGTGCCTTGCCGTCCACGACTTTATATACGTATGTAATATCCTGAATTTCAAAAGTGGTAGCCTGAGGAATAACCAAACTTCCTTTCATCGTAACCGGAAGAATCACATTTCCCGATGTTCCGCTATACAGCAACCCTTCTTATTCGGGAATACGGCACGCAGGCTGACAGTACCTGTCGAACGGTCGATCACTCCGCTAATCGACTCGATCTGTCCTCGTTCGGATAATCGGACTTATCATTCAGCTGCAATTCCACTTCGGCATATTTTTCAACGCTTCTGCTTTGGAACCATATTGACGGGTCAGAGTCAACAATTGATTTTCAGTCATCGAGAAGTAGACGTACATATCCGAATTATCAGAAACCGTAGTCAACGGTTGTGGCGAACTGGCACTAACCAATGCACCTACCCGATAAGGCAATGTACCAACCACACCCGTCTGAAGGACTTTTCACTTCTGTATACGAAAGGTCATTGCGGGCACTCACCTCCTGTGCTTTGCCTGCGCCAGTTGCGCCTTGGCAGCCAGTAGGGAGTTTTTTGCGGTACTCAGATCGAATGAGGAAACTACATTCTCCTTATACAGTTCCTCTTTGCTTTCATAAGTCAGTTGTGCCGTAGCCAGAGAGGCTTTTGGCCGATTCAACGTTTGCCACTGCCGTCTGCAATGCAGCTTCATACGGCACTTGGTCAATTATAAACAATGTCTGTCCGTTTTTTACGCGCTGACCTTCCGTCACAGCACACTTTCGTCAGCGTACCACTTACCTGGGGGTAAATATCAATATCCTGACGTCCGCGGATGGTCGCCGAGTAGGCGCTTGAAATCATCCGGTCGGCCGGAGAAACGGTCATCACTTCGTATTCTGTTTCCATTTGTGCCGGAGGAGCTTGTTTACAGCCTGTCGCAGCAATCATACAGCAGAGCAACAATAATCCCTTTGCTTCACTTTACATACCTTTTTACTCATTTTCTGTTACCTATTAAACTATTTTTGAACGCGGCAAAGGTAGACTGTTTTCTTCATAGGAAACTGGACTTAGTATCTTCAGTTTTGTTCATTTTAGGAACATTAAAACCGATATTTAGTGAAAAAGTGCTATTTTTGTACCCAAAATAAGAATAACAATGGAATCAAAAAACTCTAGCCTAGCCATACTTCATGAACCGTTCGTTGCCGGAATGGACGAAAACCTGTCTCCAATTATGCAACGCCTGTGGAAACTGGAAGGGGGTGCCATCTATTTTTGCAGAAGCGGATGGGCACACGTCACAATCGACCTGAAAGACTATGAAATAGTAGAAAACACTCAAATCGTGCTCTTGCCGGGAACGATTATCCGCGTCAACGGCAGCAGCAGTGATTTCACAGCTTCTTTCTTCGGATTCCCCAAAGAAATGTTTCTCGAAGCCTGCCTCCGTTTCGAGCCGATCTTCTTCCGGTTCATCAAAGAAAAACCGTGCTATACACTCAAGGATGAAAAAGCACAGGAGCAATCAACGGGTTAATGCGTGCCACAACAGCTATATACAACGATCGTGAAAACCGTTTCCGCAACCAGATCGCCAAAAAAATCATCTCCAGTCGTTTATGCTGGATATTTATGATAAGTGTTACCGCTACTTCGACCGACAGGAAATCGAAGGAGGAAGCCGGCAGGATGAAATCTTTAAGAATTTCATCGCACTGGTACATGAAAACTGTATCTCACAACGGGAAGTGACTTTCTACGCCAGCAAACTGTGTATCTCCACCAAATACCTGACAGGTATCTGCAAAAGCGTGACGGGCGAGGCTGCCAAAAAAGATTATCGACGACTTTGCCATCCTGGAGATAAAAGTGTTGCTTCAATCCACCGGACTGACGATTCAGGAAATAGCCGACCGACTTGGTTTTCCCGATCAGTCGTATTTAGGAAGGTACTTCAAACGGCACGAGGGGATGTCGCCGAAAGAGTATCAGAGTAAGTATTCTATCTAATCAAGTAAAATAATCTTTTATTATTAGATTATTAGGCACGGATTACACGGTTCTTTTATTAACTAAAACCGTGTAATCCGTGCCTCCATTTATTTTATTAATTTGTATTTATCGCACAACACAGATTGTTAACAGATCTGTAATACTATCTTAATCTGCCTTGCATTCCTTTGCACCGTGAAACAAAAACACGGGTGTGAATAACTTTATTGCATTTAATAAATTAAAAAGAAGCAAGGTAAAAAGATTATGAAAAGAAACAAATGGCTGCTTTCTCTGTCAATTGGGCTCTTGTGCTGTGGCTCTGCATACGCACAGACAACAGTGAAAGGAAAAATAACGAGTGAAGGTGGGGAACCGTTAATCGGGGCTACCGTAGCTGTGAAAAACTCGACAGACGGCACGGTGACCGACATCGACGGAAACTACTCCCTGAAGACTAAGAAAACATTGACTCAAAAGGATTTGCTTGTATTCAGTTATGTGGGATATAAAACGCTACAGAAGAACTATGCAGGCAATACGATGAACGTAAAACTGGCGGAAGAGTCGCAACAACTGAATGATGTGGTGGTGACTGCCCTGGGGATCAAACGTGAAGAAAAAAAGGATTGGGATATGCCACGGAAACCGTGAAAGGAGACAAGATTACCAGCGCTCTGCCCTCCAACTGGTCGACGGCACTGAACGGCAAGGTAGCCGGATTGAGTGTTATCTCTTCCGGTGGTCCGCTTAATTCGAGCCGTATCTCGCTGCGGGGGGACGTCTCGCTGAACCAGAACGGAAACGACGCATTGGTGGTAGTGGACGGTGTACCGATGAGCAGCCCGATGACCAATCCGGGAGTTGCCTACGGTGCAGGTTCAAACAGCGAACTTTCCGTGGACTATGGTAACGGATTCTCCGACATCAATCCGGATGATATCGAAAGCATACAAGTATTAAAGGAGCCAGCGCGACGGCTCTGTACGGTACGCGTGCAGCCAACGGCGTGATTATGGTGACTACGAAATCGGGAGCCGGCGCACCCAAAGGTATCGGCGTATCTTATAGCGGTAACTTCAGCATAGACGATGTGATGAGATGGCCCGATTACCAGTATGAATTCGGACAGGGATTGCCGAGCAATATCGGTCCAGCAGGTTCTATCTACGAAGGCCAGCCCTATTACTCTTACGGGAAAGCGGAAGACGGCAGTTACGCAAGCACCAGCGGAACCAGTAGCGCCTACGGAGCACGTTTCGACGCCAACAGGTTGTTCTACCAATATGACCCCGTAACGCAGGGACGCGCTTCTGTTGCCACCCCTTGGGTAGCGTACAAAAACAACCGCAAAGATTTGTTCCAGACAGGCTACACAATTACCAACTCCGTAGCCCTGACCGGAAAATCCGACCGGGGCAGCGTGCGGGCTTCCATCACCCACACCAAAAACGAATGGATTCTTCCCAATACAGGTTTCCAGCGCATCACTGCCATGATTTCCGCCCAACAACAGATTTCGCGGGCACTGCGCATCAATTTTAAATCGAGCTATACCTACCGCAAGCTCAACAATACGCCTGCCCTGGGATATAACAGCAACTCCATCTCTTACTTCCTTATCTTCCAGAATCCGAATGTCAACCTCGACTGGTTGCGCCCGATGTGGCGTACCGGACAGGAAAATGTGAAACAGCTCCAACCGTACAGTTCCTTCATCGGAAACCCGTATGTCATTCTATACGAATCTGAAAATCCGTCAGAGAAACATAGTAATGTATCATCCATTTCTGCCAATCTGCGCATCAACAGTAAATTCGATTTCATGATCCGGTCCGGTATCCAGTTGTCAGCAGACCAACGCGAACAGCATCGTCCTATCAGTGACGTGGTTTTCGGAAACGGGTTTTTCAAGAAGCAGAATGTGTTCGATTATGAATTAAACAGCGATGCTTTATTTACTTACCATGATTCATTCGCCAACGGATTGCGTGTCAACGCTTCGGCGGGAGGAAACATGATGCAACAAAGCTATGATATGCTCGCCGCCTCGGTGATAGGACTAATTACGCCGGGAGTCTACAAACTGGCAAACGGTGTTTCCAACCCGAACGTGCAGACGGTTATCAAAAAGAAAGCGTTGAACAGTCTTTATTTCACGGCCAATTTCTCGTATAAGGATAAACTGTTTCTCGATGTCACCGGACGTAACGACTGGTCGTCTACCCTGCCGAAGAGCAACCGTTCCTTCTTCTATCCGTCGGTCAGCGTCAGTGCAGTGATGAACGAGTGGTTCACGTTGCCGGAACAGATCAGTCTGTTGAAAGTGAGAGGTTCGCTGGCACAGGTGGGCAATGACACAGACCCTTACAAGACATCGCCCTATTATGGCACAAGCGATTTCCCCGGCTCGGCCATCGTATCTTCTACGCTCTATAATCAGGATTTCAAACCGGAAATTTCAACCAACTACGAAGCCGGTTTCGACCTGCGTATGTTCCAAAACCGCATCGGACTCGATTTCACATTCTATTACAACCGCACCAAAAACCAAATTCTGGATGCTCCGATGGACCCGACTACAGGTTACAGCAAAGCGACTATCAATTCGGGATGTGTCCGCAACCGTGGTTATGAAATCCAATTGGACGTTACCCCGGTAGTCAGCAGAGATTTCCGCTGGAACGCCACTTTTACCTGGTCTAAAAACGAGAACCGGATTCTCTCACTGGCGGAAGGGGCGGATGAGAACCAGTTAATCAGCAGTATCGGTAGTGTGTCTATCATCGGACGTGTGGGTGGAACTACGGGCGATCTCTGGGGATATAAACTGGTACGCGACCCGGAAGGAAATGTGGTCATCAACGACAACGGATTTTGCCCGAACGTTCGGGAGAGATTGAATACGTAGCCACAGCCTATCCGAAATGGAAAGCCGGACTGTATAACGAATTTTCCTACAAAAACTTTACTCTTAGCGTCCTGCTCGACGGACAAGTGGGAGGAAAAATGTACTCGCACTCTCACCACAAAATGACGGAACAGGGAAAACTGCAACATACGCTGAACGGACGTCTGCCGGGAACGGAATTTTATATGTCGAAAGACGACCCGCGCATCGCTGCCGCCGGACTTTCACCACAAGACGGGATGTACATGATTGCTCCGGGAACAGTGAAGAACGATGACGGAACTTACTCGCCAAACACCAAAGTGGTGACCGTGGAAAGTTATTATAAGGAATATTACCGGATGGCCAATGTGGAAACTAACACGTTCGACACTTCATTCCTCAAGTTGCGCGAAATGAGACTGGAGTACAAATTGCCGAACAGCACACTGAAGAAAACACCGTTCAGCAAAGCATCGGTGGCACTCTACGCACGCAACCTGTTCTGTATCACCGACTATCCTCTGTTCGACCCCGAATCTGCCGCCCTCAACGGAAGTTCGATGGTAAAGGGTGTAGAAACGGGTTCACTGCCTACGGCACGTACTTTCGGATTGAATATTAACTTATCTTTTTAAACACTGACTCATGAAAACCAATAAACTTTTTCAAAAATATAGTATGGGGGAATGACTTTGTGCGGAGCTCTCTGCACGACTTCCTGTACCAGCTTCGACGAACTGAATACGGACCCCACCCGCATGGACGAGGTGAATCCCGGCACACTGCTCAACCCGATTCTCTACGAAACGTCTGTCTACAACTGGAAACTCTACAACAACTACACCTACGACCTGATGCAATGCGCTGTATCTACTTCCAGCACTAACGGTGTCGGATGGTGGTATATGACGGACAGCCAAGGAGACGGCACATGGACTACCTTTTATAAATGGATCAATAACGCCAAAGAGATGACGCGTCTCACCGGAAAATTGCCGGAAGCCTCCAAACAACCCAACTACGATGCTATATCGCTGACTTTGCAAAGTTGGCTGTACCAGATTCTAACCGATGCTTTCGGTGATATTCCGATGAGCGAAGCCTGCTCCGCCGACGAGGGAATACTCGCGCCGAAGTTCGACACCCAGCAGCAGGTGTACCAACAGATTATCGACAATCTGAAAACGGCAAACGAGCTGTTCGACAAAGCTAACGGATTGATCTACAACCAATCGGGGGAAATGTTGTACAACACGTCTAAAGGAGATGCAACCGGTATAAAGAAATGGAAGAAGTTCTGCAACTCGCTCCGTCTGCGTGCACTGCTCCGGGTGATCGACGTGCCGGAATTCAACGCGAAACAGGAGCTGCGTACCATGCTGACCGATCCCGCCACTTATCCGGTATTCGAATCGAACGATGATGCTGCCCTGCTTGCCATCAGCGGAACTTATCCGGAGGAAGCTCCGCTCACCCGTCCACCAGGATTTCACTTCTTATGTTCAGATTTCAGAGTTCTTTGTTAATCTGCTGAAAGGTTGGAACGATCCCCGTCTGCAGATGTATGCAACACAGGTCACTCTCCCCGACCAGACTAAAGATTATGTGGGTTTGCCCAGCGGTTATCAGACGTTGCCTTCAATCACTGCTTCGGGACTGAATCAGGAAATGGCGAAGGCTCCCATGAAACTTGCCATGATGCCTTATGCCGAAGTGGAATTCATCAAAGCGGAATTACTGAAAAAAAGGAGTGATCGACGGAGGAAGCAACGCTGCCAAAGAGGCTTATCAGAAGGGAGTGCAGGCGGCTATCGAACAGTGGGGACAGAAAATGCCTGACCATTATTTTTGAAAATCCGGAAGCAGCTTATGACGATACTTTGGAACGTATCATGAACCAGAAATTCGTCGCACTGTTCTTCTGCGACTATCAGCAGTGGTTCGAATATAACCGTACCGGCTTTCCTGTGTTACCTGTGGGGCCCGGCATCGCAAATGCTAATAACAAAATGCCGAAACGCTTTAAATATCCATCTGCTCTGCAGCGTACTAACCTGAAAAATTATCAGGCGGCTAAAGCGAACATGGGAGGCGATGACTTCCATATCCGACTGATGTGGCAACAATAAATGAATGTGTCGGTCACCAAGATTGCGGCAATAATTATCATTTCAATCAATCTTTAAAATTCAATGAATATGAAAAGAATAATCAGTATGGCTGTTGTGTTAGTTATAACGATGGCAGCAATGGCGCAAAAAGGAGAGCTCGCCATGAACGAGAATATCTCCGGAAAAGACCATGTTTCAAAAACGAAAAAAAGCTACTCCCGTAGGCAAAAAGCCAAAGCGGCGTTTATATTAGACGTGTATGGAGAAATCCCGACTACCAAACCAGTGTTTGAAGCGGAACATTATCTGGGGGAGTGACATTACCGGAAAATGGAATACTTTCATCCAGAATTATACGCATGAGTATGATGTGTAACAATCGGATTTACGGATTCTTCGGTCGAAATTTTGAAGCCTTCTATTTACAAGGCGGTCAATAAGGTGAATAAATATTATAAGAAGGCATTGAAGAAAGAAGAGGTGAGCCGGGAAGTTGCTACATTCAACATGGGTCATATTCTGGATTGCGCCAATGTGATGTGTTTCGATGATAACAGCAAAGTCTTTTGAGGAGGCTCTCAAGTCGGCAGATGAACCGGAAGAAATTATCGCATTATTCAATCAGGTTACTTTAAGAAAGTTATAAGCAATGAAAAAGATCAATTTTAGAAAAACGCTGTTTGCAGCGGTTTTGCTTTTCCAGCTGAACGCTATTGCCGCCTTTGGTCAGACGGTGGTGAAAGGTAGTGTGAAAGATAATACAGGTAAACCCATCAGCGGTGTAGTGGTGACAGACGGGGCACATTTCAATACGACTGATGCAGAAGGAAATTATGTTCTGAACACTGATCCGGCACGTTATCCAATGGTTTACATCTCTACTCCGGCAACGTATGAGCTTCCTTCCAAAGAGGGGATAGCCGATGGTTTCTATCAATATCTGGATGCCGGGAAAAGCGAGAACCAATGTGACTTCGTATTGACTAAACGGCAGAAGCCGGTGGATGAATTTGTCTACATCGTCCTTTCCGACCCGCAAGTGAGGAACGAGAAGCAACTGGACCGCTTCCGCACAGAAACAGTGCCCGACCTGAAACAGACTGCCGACTCGCTAAAGAACTTCGAAATCGTTGGTATGGGACTGGGCGACCTTGTGTGGGATGCCATGAACCTGTACGCTCCTTACCGTCAAGCGGTGTCCAACTTAGAATGACGATGTTCCAACTGATGGGAAACCACGACTTCAACCTGCTCTACAAATCCATAACGCAGACGGATCATCCGGCGGATGGTTATGGGGAACAGAATTATTATCAGTCGTTCGGTCCGGCCAACTATTCATTCAACATTGGAAAAAAGTCCATGTAATCGCAATGAAAGACATCGACTACGATGGTAATAAGAAATACACGGAACGATTCACGCCGGAAGATTTGGACTGGTTGAGAAAGGATTTAAGTTATGTGCCTAAAGGAAATATCGTGTTCCTGAACGTTCACGCTCCAGTAGCTAATAACACGGTAGCTGCGGGGGAAATGCGCGCAACGCCAATGCGCTTTTCCAACTGTTGAGGCCTTACCAAGTACATATTTTCTCCGGACACACGCACTTTTATGAAAATCAGTTGCCCGCCCCTACCATTTATGAACATAATATCGGAGCGGCCTGCGGTGCATGGTGGGCAGGACACGTGAATCGTTGCGGAGCGCCAAACGGTTATCTGGTGGTAGAAGTGAAAGGTGATGATGTGAAATGGCGTTACAAAAAGGCAACAGGGTGTTCGCCCGACTATCAGTTCCGGCTTTACCAGCCGGGAGAGTTTGAAAGCCAGAAAGACTATGTGGTAGCCAACATCTGGGATTGGGACTGGA
>VOFK01001157.1_pt1 | contig 42956 bp, 76 predicted proteins | sample 5384121 | NCBI WGS metagenome assembly VOFK01 (sample SAMN12384730, study PRJNA508395) | human gut metagenome | isolation source: healthy gut J | host: Homo sapiens | reverse complement strand
TCAGTACTTACGTTCAGTTACGTATTGCTGTGTCGCCGGAGATGTATACATAAATCGAGCTGTATTATTAAAAGTAAGATAGGCGCCAAGAATGCTGCGGCCTTTGATGTGAATGCGGCGTGCCCGGGGTTTATTTTCGCCATTACTGTCGCTACCAGTTTGTTGAAAACGGAGTTTATAAAAAAAATGTGTTGTTATCGGAGCGGATACTCTGACGAAAATTACTGAATATAAAAGACAGAAGCACATGCGTTTTGTTTGAGACGGCGCAGGCGCTGCAATTTTGCAGGCTACTGATGAAGAGACAGGGGTCTTGGGTTCAGTTTTGGAGGTGCTGACGGCGACGCAGGGGACGTTTTAACTGTGTGGATTAAAAGTTTCTGAGCTTGATAAAGAGAGACGTCCATTTGGAAACTACAGAACTATTTGGATGGACGGGCAGTTGGTATATAAGTTTGCTGTGAAGACAATGGTAAGTTCGACAATAGAAGTGGTTGAAAATGCTGGGTATACGATTGATGATATAGATTTGGTTATTCCTCACCAAGCGAATCAAAGGATAATACAAAGTGCCAGAAAGAGGCTGGGTCTTGATGAAAGCCGAGTATTTTCCAATGTTGAGCAGTTTGGAAATATGTCTGCCGCATGTATCCCGGTAGCTTTGTGTCAGGCTATAGAGGAAGGCAGAATAAAAAAAGGTCAAAAAATTGGTTATAGTGAGTATGGGCGGCGGTCTTACATGGGGCAGTGTGCTTATTGAATTGTAAACATGTTCTTTAGGAGGAAAATATGAACAGAATTTGTGAATTACTTGGTATAGAGTATCCGATTATACAGGGTGGTATGGCTTGGGTGGCCACTGCTGAACTTGCGGCGGCTGTGTCAAATGCCGGAGGTTTGGGATTGATTGCGGCTGGCGGTGCGCCTGCTGACGTGGTCAGAGAGCAGATTAAGAAAGCCAGAACCTTAACAGATAAGCCGTTTGGCGTTAATGTTATGCTGATGTCTCCGTTTTCCGATGAGGTAATGGAAGTGGTTATAGAAGAAAAGCCGGCAGTTGTTGCCACGGGAGCAGGTAACCCGGCAAGTACATAGAAAGACTGAAGGAAGCCGGAATTAAAATTATGCCGGTTATAGCGAGCGTAGCTATGGCTAAAAGAATGGAAAAAGCGGGAGCTGACGCGGTAATAGCTGAAGGAACCGAAGCAGGAGGCCACATTGGTGAGCTAACCACCATGGTTCTCACACCGCAGGTTGTGGACGCGGTTTCTATTCCGGTTGTGTCTGCCGGCGGATATGCAGACAGCAGAGGTACTAAGGCAGCGTTTGCTTTGGGCGCAGACGGTATACAGGTTGGGACTAGATTTATTTGTTCAACTGAATGTATTGCACATGAAAATTACAAAAATGCTGTTTTGAAGGCCAAAGACAGAGACGCTGTTGTTACCGGACGTTCAATTGGAGCGCCTGTCAGAGCTTTGAAAAAATAAGCTGACCAAAGAATATCAGAGACTTGAAAAAAAGAAGGAGCTTCTGCCGAGGAGATAGAAGAACTTGAGTAGGCGGTTTAAGACGCGCCTTTCAAGACGGTTATATTGAAAACGGTTCTCTTATGGCAGGGGGCAAAGCGCAGCTTATGGTGCATGAGATACAGCCATGCGCTGAGATAGTTAAAGATTATTTTAAGGATGTTGAATTTTAAATATACTGTTGTATATTAGATAGAGTTATTGTTTTACATAAGCGGTCTTATCCGGCTCACGGTAAGAAACGCGGTCTTATAACAATGTGAGCCAGAAAGGCTATGATAAATATGAAAAACAGCATTTTTTTATTTTCAGGACAGGGAGCACAGGCTATTGGAATGGGTAAAGAGCTTTGTGAGAACTTTCCTGTAGCTGACGAGGTTTTTTAACAGCGCAAGCGAAGCTTTGGGATTTGATATAAAGGATATGGTTTGGAACGGCGATAAGGACACTTTAATGATAACTGAGAATACACAGCCGGCCATCTTGACTATGTCTGTGGCGGCTTTAAGAGTGGCTGAAAGTTTAGGTCTTACACCCGATGTTGTTGCCGGACTTAGTCTTGGAGAATACACTGCTCACGTAGCTTCAGGAAGCATGGAGTTTACGGACGCGGTTAAGCTTGTTAAGAAGAGAGGCAAGTATATGCAGGAGGAAGTTCCTTTGGGAGTAGGCGCAATGGCTGCGATAATTGCGTTAACGCCTGAGGATGTAAAAAGAAATATGTAAGCAGGCTTCAAGCAAAGGAATATGTGAGCCGGCAAACTTTAACTGTCCGGGACAGATTACCGTGGCCGGTGAGGTTGCGGCTGTTGAATACGCGTGTGAACTTGCAAAGGAAAAAGGCGCTAAGCGCGCTATGCTAATGCCTGTTTCAGCGCCGTTTCACTGCAGTATGTTAAAGGGTGCCGGAGAGAAACTCGGAAAAAGAACTTGAAAATGTCACTGTATCGAAATGGATGTTCCGATAATTACCAACGTGACAGGTGATTACATAAAGAGCAAGGATGAAATAAAAGAGCTTTTGGTTCGTCAGGTTTCAAGCTCAGTATTATTTGAAGAAAGTTTAAAAAAGAATGATAGCTGACGGAGTAGACACATTTGTTGAAATAGGACCCGGAAAGGCTCTTGAGCGGTTTTGTAAAGAGAATAGATAAGACTAAAACTATTTTAAATATTGAAGATATGGCGTCATTAGAAAAGACAAAAGAGGCATTAAGCTTATAATAAAGGTTCTGTTTTTTTCAGATAGAGTTAGATAAATATTTTTTGAAAAGTTTGACTGCCAATTATAATTAACAATCGGAGGTAGTGAAAGTGGAGTTTAAGGATAAGTGTGTTATAGTTACCGGAAGTGCCAGAGGAATAGGCAGAGAAATAGCTCTTAAGTTTGGCGCTGAGGGTGCAAATGTAGTCGTGTTTGATATAAATATAGACGGCCAGGCTGAAACCGCTCAGGCGGTATGTGATGAAATAAAAAGCATTGGGAGGAGACGCTAAATACATATTGGGTGATGTCTCAAAACCGGATGATACTGACGCACTGATAAAGTTTGCAAAGGATGAATTTGGAAGCGTTGATGTTATAGTCAATAATGCAGGTATAACAAGGGATAATCTTATTATGCGAATGAGCGAGTCTGATTGGGACGCTGTTCTTACTGTTAACTTGAAGGGAGCGTTTAATGTTATTAAATCAGCTACACGTACTTTAATGAAGCAAAGAAACGGCGTTATAATAAATATGGCGTCTGTATCCGGCGTGACAGGCAACGCAGGTCAGGCTAATTATTCAGCTTCGGCTGGCTTAATAGGGTCTTACTAAATCTGTTGCCAAAGAGCTTGCTTCGCGTAATATACGCTGTAATGCAATTGCTCCAGGATTTATCAGAACACCATGACTGATAAGCTCAGTGAGGATATACAGCAGTCTTACAAAGATTCTATTCCGCTTAAAAATTTGGACAAGTTGAGGATATAGCTAATTTAGCAGTATTCCTTGGCAGTGACAAATCAGAATATATTACAGGTCAAGTAATAAATGTTGACGGCGGACTTGTAATGTGATATAACTATTTATAGTAAAAATAAATTTTATATAAATAAAAAAATGAAATTTTATTTTGAGGAGAATTGAAATGGAAATTTTTGAAAAAAGTAAAAGGAAATCACAGTTGATCAGCTCGGAGTATCAGAGGACGCTGTAACTATGGAAGCATCATTTATTGATGATTTGGAAGCAGATTCTCTTGACATTGTTGAATTAATGATGGCTCTTGAAGAAGAATTCGACATAGAGATTCCTGATGAGGATGCTGAAAAGATTACAGCGGTTAAAGATGCTGTTGAATACATTAAAGAACATCAAGACTAATTATGCAATAGGCTGGACTGCGGAGATTAAAAAAATCTCCGCGGGGTTTCAGACTCGGTATGAATTATATAGAAGTTTGCATCCGGCTTGATGTTATGCGGTGCAAGTCTCTATATGATTTGACCGTGTCTAAATCGTATTTGATTTTGTTTTTCCCTGCATATTTTTGCGGGCAATGGTTATTTATTTTGATGCTGTGCATCGGATTGAAATAGGAGGATAAATATGAATAGAGTGGTTGTAACAGGCGTTGGGGGAGTTACCCCGGTTGGTATAGGCAGAGAAGAAATTTGGGGAAAATATTAAAAAAAACGGTGTATCAGGCATTGGCACTATTACAAGATTTGACCCAACAGATTTTGCATGTCATGTTGAGCTGAGGTCAAAGACTTTCAGGTTACAGATTATATTGATAAAAAAGAAAGCTAAGCGTATGGACTTGTTTGTACAGTATGCGGTTGCCGGAGCTAAAATGGCTATTGAGGACGCAAAACTTGATATGGACAGTGAAGACCCAACTAGAGTAGGCGTTATGGTTGGATCCGGAATCGGCGGAATAAACACCTTATGTGAACAGCATAAAAGAATGCTTGAGAAGGGGCCGGGAAAGGTTTCTCCATTTATGATACCGATGATGATTTCAAATATGGCCGTAGGTCAAATTGGAATTATGTTTAATTGTAAAGGTATTAATATGACTACTGTTTCTGCGTGTGCTTCCGGAACTGATTCTATTGGTCATGCAATGCTTGCCGTTCAGCGCGGAGACGCTGACGTTATAATAGCGGGCGGAGCTGAGGCTACTATAAATGAACTTGCTTTGGCTGGATTTTCATCAATGAAGGCTTTAACAACCAGAAACGATATACCTGAGAAAGCATGTTCACCTTTGACGCTAATCGAGATGGTTTTATTATGGGCGAAGGCAGTGGTATTCTTATAATCGAAAGTTTGGAACATGCGCTTCAGAGAGGAGCTAACATAATAGCAGAACTTGTTGGATATGGCTCAACGAATGACGCATATCATATGACGGCTCCTGCTCCTGAAGGTGAAGGCGGTGCAAGGTGTTTAGCACTGGCTGTCAAAGACGCCGGAATAAAAACCTGAAGATATTGACCATATAAATGCTCATGGAACATCAACACCTTATAATGATAAGTTTGAAACTGCAGCAATTAAGACTGTTTTGGGGACCATGCATATAAGCTGGCTGTAAGCTCAACCAAATCCATGACGGGACATATGCTTGGCGCTGCCGGCGGAGTTGAGGGAATAATTACAGCACTTTGCTGTTAAAGACGACTATTTGCCGCCTACGATTAATCTCGAAACCCCTGACCCTGAATGTGATTTGGACTATGTTCCTAATAAGGGCAGAAAGTCTGAAATAAATTATGCTATATCGAATTCATTAGATTTGGCGGACATAATGCTTCTATCGTGTTTAAGAAGTATACTGATTAGTAAATACATAATATCAGGTCGGAGGGTCAATCCTCCCGATTTTTATATGACAAAGATTAAGAGGTTATTTATATGGTGATTATAATAGGAGGAGCGAGCCATAGCGGAAAAAAAACTTTTTATCTAAAAAGCTGATTGAAAAGTATAAAATTCCCCCTTGCACTAACTTTAGACCATATAAAAATGGGATTGATACGCGGCTTTAATGACTGCGGTTTTTCAGCAGTTGACAGTGATGAGACAATAGCAGAAAAAGATGTGGGGATTTATAGAAGGTTTCATCGGAACCTGTATTGAAAATAATCAAAATACAATTTTGGAAGGCTGCTATTTTCCATGTGAAAAGGTTAAAAAACTTTTATGTGATGATTTAACTGTTGTTTTTATTGTATTGTCAAAACAATATATTATTGAAAACTTTGATAAGATAATAAAATACGAAAAATAGTTGAAGATAGAAAATTCCCGGAGAGCAGAGAAATTAAATTTTTTATTAATGAAAATGAGAGAATAAAGGAAGAGTGTATTAAATATGAACTTCCGTATTTTGAGATAACCGATAATTATTTCGAAGGACTGGAAAAAGATACTTGAATATATTAAAAGTAAAAGCGGTTAAAATTTGCCGTTATTCACATAATGATATTAATGAAATATGTAGTATGTTTTGCGATACCGTGAAACATATACCAACAAAAGAGATTATACTGCAGAACAGATTGCCGCTTGGATGGGCGGTATAGATAAAGATAAGTGGGACAAATCATTATCTGAGCATTTTTCTTTAGAAGTAAAGGTAATGGGGAAGATTGCCGCGTTTGGAGATATAGACGGAGAATATTTGGATAGACTGTATGTTCATAAAGACTTTCAGGGATTGGGATACGGAAAAATCATTTTGGATTCACTCGAAGAGCAAGCTATACAGTCAGGATTTAAAAGGATTTGGACATGTGCGTCTATAACTGCAAAAGGTTTTTTTGAGAGATATGGTTATAAAGTGATAAAACGTCAACAAGTTGAAAGAAAAGATGTTTTATTGACTAATTATGTTATGGAAAAGCATTTTGAACAGGAGTATAGCAATGGAATATAATTATAAATTTAAAAATAAAAAACTATTTGATTTGGCAATGACGCATATTTCACTTGCCAATGATCTTCATATAGAAAGCAATCAGCGGCTTGAATTTTTGGGTGATAGCGTTCTCTCGTTTGTGGTTGCTACTTATATTTATAATGAATATAAGAAGGTGGACGAGGGAGTATTGACAGAACTTCGCGCAAATGCAGTGTGTGAAAAAGACTTTGGCTATTGCTGCCAGAAATCTTAAACTTGGAGGATTTAAAGTTTGGAAAGTCTGAACGTATGTCAGGCGGAAAGGATAAAAAGATTCCGTTTTTGGCTGACGCATATGAGGCGTTACTGGCGGCTATTTATTTAGATAGCGGAATAGAAAGCGCAAAAGACTTTATTATGGATACAATAGGGCAGCATGATAGGCGATACTTCTTATGTTGAACTGGAAAACTATAAGTCTGCAATACAGAGTTATTATCAAAAAAGCGTGATAGAAACAGAGAAGTTGTTAAGTATCGTTTGGTAAATAAAAATGGACCTGACCATGACCCGACGTTTTTTGTGGAAGCGCTGTACCGTGATGAAGTAATCGGCAAAGGCGAGGGAAAAAACCGAAAAAGCGCAGAGCAGGAAGCCGCAAAAAGCTGCGCTTGCTAAGGTTAAGGGAAGTAAGGAATAGCTATGCGAAAATATAATATACCTATTTTTTATTCCTCATGAAGGATGCGGACATGATTGTGTGTTCTGCAATCAAAGAAAGATAACAGGGATTCAAAGTTCGGTTTCTCTGATAAAGCTAAAGAGGAAATAGCTCAGTATCTTTCAACAATAAAATCTGAAGATTGTCAGATTGAAATAGCCTACTTTGGAGGAAGTTTTACCGGTCTTGATATGGAGCTGCAGCGAGAATTCTTGGAGGCAGCTTCGGGATTTAAAGACGAACGGATAATCGGAATAAGAATGTCTACCAGGCCTGACTATATAAATAAAGAAATTTTAGAGCAATGTGTGGAGTTTGGAGTTAAAACAATTGAGCTGGGCGTTCAGTCAGCCAGTAACAGAGTTCTCGAACTGAACAGAAGAGGGCATGTTTTTGAAGATGTAATTCGTGCGGCGGAAATGATAAAAATCATTCGGAATAGAACTTGGGCTTCAGATGATGCTGGGAATGTATGGCTCAGACCCGGAAACCGATATTGAAACATGCAGGAAAATTATAGAGCTTGAACCCAAATGCACACGAATATATCCTACTCTAGTAGCTTAGCGGAACAGCGGAGAGTTTATACATCCGCGGAGAATACATACCATATACTCTTGAAACTGCTGTCAGCACTGCGAAAAGGTGTTTGCTGATGTTTAGGAAAGCAGGAGTAGAGGTTATTAGAATTGGGCTTTATCCGGGAGAGGACTTGAGAAGCGAGGGGAATATTGTGGCAGGCCCTTTTTCACTCTGCATTTGGGGGAACTTGTTGAAAACGCTGTATACAAGGATAAAATTGAGGAAGAGATTATACAGAAGAGATTAAGGGACTGTGATTATGAGATAATAGCGCCGTCTTCAGAGACATCAAAAATAATTGGACAGAAAAAAGTGCAATAAGGAGTATTTTTTTAAAAAATACGGAGTTAGAATAAAAGTAAAAAACCGGTTAGGGTGAAATTATGCTTGAGATGGAGATGAAAGACGCCTTTTTTTGGTATTTGGATTCAAAATATGAGAAAGTAAGAGTTATAGAGGAAAAGGTAATAGGGAAATCGCGTGCGGATGTTGTTGCGGTTTTACCGGATAGAATAATAGGGTATGAACTTAAAAGTGACAGCGACAGTTATCAGCGACTTTTTAACACAGGTTAAAGACTATGATAAATTTTTTTGATTTCAATTACTTAGTGGTTGGAGAAAGTCACAAAAAACATGCTGGTGAACATGTGCCGGAACACTGGGGTATTGTGACAGTATCAAAGGATACGGGAGTAAATATTATGCGCGAGGCCGAACATAACAAAAAAGCTAAAATGCGCTGGCAGCTGTCATTGCTGTGGAGGAGCGAGCTTCTAAACATCCAGCTTGAGAACGGACTGCATAAATACAGTCAAAAAGCAAATATTTTGTTATAAAATATTTAATGGAAAAAGTTGAAACCGAAAAATTAAAAGCATCAGATTTGCAATGAACTTTTTTGAGAGAGACTATACATTGCTGTCAGAATAACAAGATTTATATTAAACAGGATAGGTTATATAACCTATCCTGTTTTTAATATTAGTATTTTTAAAGTAGTTTATTTAAACTCTTTGCCTACAGCAAATTTTATCATTGCAATAAAGGCTGAATAATCTTTACTGTCACTTACTTTGGTAAAAAATAACCAATTGTACCGCGGCTGTTAGTATTGATAAAGCAGAAGAACCAAGAGTCTGTTGTCAGAAAATCTCCTTCCATAGTATAACATTGACGGTTGTCTGAAGAATCAGCTGTAAGAGCGACGCATTTGCATTCAATACTGTGGTACTGTCAGCGTCTTTGAATATGATAACTGCTGCTTTTAGTTGAATTATTAATAATACTTTCTATTTTAATTTCTTTGTCGACTATATCTTCAAAATCTAAATCTGCCTTAGTAATAATATTTTTATATGCGTTATACATTACATCTAAATCGGGGAGCATCTTCTAAAAATGTATTATCAATTATGTAAGTTGATTCGGTTCCAGCTGAATGTTAAGAATAGCACGTTCTACTGCCAAATACCATTCATTTTTTATAGTGTTCTTTAACTCTTCCGGTTTTTCGTTTAGATAGTTATAAAAATTATTTGTATTATAAAGTAAATATGGAAGCAATGTCTGTTCATATGAATATCTCAAATTTTCTGCTGAGTCTTTTAGCTTTTTCATGTCAGAGTCAGTTAATTCACTTGCTTTAATTGACCCTTCAGTTGAAGTGCCAGGAGTTGGTTTAGTAACTGCAACAGCAGTCGGTTCAGGAATTGGTGAAGGAGTGTTTTCAGATATTATAGCTGGGGAACCGGAGCTGTTCCGGTTATAATAACTTGTTGTGTTTCTTCTATCCAGTCTACAGCTGCATCAAGGCTTTCTGAAACGGCACGAATAGGTACTAAGGTTCTATCTTCTATCATTCTGGCGGGAACATCTAAAATTATGGATTCCTCATTTTTTGTACATTATATTGCTGTCTATAGTTATTTTAATCGTATTGACATCTTTTACAGCAGCTATTGCGGTTTGTGTTGTTTCATCCCAAGTTACTGTTGCTCCCAAAGCTTCAAATATAGCACGCATTGGAACCAAAGTTCTGTCATTTTCGGTGACAGGATCAACATCAAAAATTAATTTGTTCTCCGTCAACAAAAACAGTTATTACATCAGTGGATGCAAAAATCTGAAATGACATTACTGCCGTAAACAGTGCAAAAATTACTGCAGCGACAGAAAGTTTTTTTAAAATTCTTTTTTCATAATAATCCCTCCGTTTATAGTTTATTATATTATAAATGAAATGCAATATTTTGTCAAATATTGTAATTTAATTTAAAAATAATAAAAATAGTATAGAATAAATTTTAAATATAACTTAATTATAATATTAATAAGAAATGTGTTTCTGATAAATCTTAATCCTTATTCTTGTCAAATGAATTTTGAATTTAAGTTGAATTAACTTTATCGGTATGGTACAATTTAGTAAATAGAATCGTGTTCTTAATTTATAAATTATAAGTATTTAAGACTCTTATAAATTGTTTTTATAAGAAAGGTGGAGGGAGCTATGCGAAAAAGGGGAGTATTATTATTTTGTATAATAATTTTTTCCATAGTATGTACTGCCGTCCTGCCTGTGTGGGCTGACGGTGAAAAAGTGCTTGCTTTTCCCGGGGCTGAGGGCGGAGGAAAATATGCAATGGGAGCTCGTGCCTCAGAAAACCCGGAAGTTTACCATGTTACCACTTTGGAAAGTACAGGTCCGGGGTCTCTTACAGAGGCTGTTTCAAAAGAGCAACAGAATAGTTGTGTTTGACGTCGGCGGTACGATTTCTTATGATAAATGGAAACAGCTCCGTATAGAAAGCAATACAACTATTTTGGGGCAGACTGCGCCGGGGAAGGGATTACAATTGAAGGCACTGATTTAAGTGATTTCGCGGGGAAGTCAAACATAATAATACGATATTTAAAAAAATAAGACCCGGTGATAGATTGGAAAAAAAGAGGTAGACGGCATATCAATGCAGTATATAAGCGACGTTATAATAGATCATTGCAGTGTAAGCTGGGCTGTTGATGAGCTTGTCTCGGTTTATTCAGGAAGTTCCGAAAATCAAAGATATGAGCTTGGAAAAAATGTTACTGTTCAGAATTGTTTGATGAGCGAAGCACTTAATCTTTCCCGTCACCAAAAAGGCGAGCATGGTTATGGGTCAATTTTTTGGAACAGATAATTCCACGCTTTACCATAATGTTTATGCTCACAACAAGTCCCGCAATCCGGCTATATACCGTGAAATTCAGAATGTTAATGTAGCCAATAATGTTATTTACGACTGGGGCAGGGACAGCTTCGTATGGGGGGGGCAGCCTCATTCAATAAACTATTTGACTTTTAAGCCGTGTACAGTGAATTATGTAAATAACTTTTTTATAGATGGGGACCAAGCTCAGGTGCGGAGGTTCGAAATGTTTTTTACAATATTGAAAACGAGACTCCGGATATATCAAAGTCAAGTTTCTATTTCAGCGGAAACGTAATTGATGGAGTTGATACTATTACTAATGATAATCTTATCGGAGTTACAAATCTGAACAACGCTGTGATCCTGGATAAACCGATTGATTTGGGTGAGTATGAAGTGCCGCAGGAGACTGCTTTTTGATACATATAATTCTATACTTGATACTGTGGGCGCTTCAATTCCAAAAAGAGATGCTATAGACGCAAAGGTTATAACCGATATAAAAAACGGACAGGACATATTATTAATTCTCCAAAAGAAGTTGGAGGGTATATAAATTCGAACCTGTGTATAGACGTTTTTGAGATTTCTCAGGACTGGAAAGAGAAAAATGGAATGGGCAGTTATGCAGAAAGTGATATTGTTTTTCGGAAGGAAAATGGAAAGGTTATACTTGGATTGAAGCATACGTATATAATATGGATGAGATGAGCGGGAGGCCCTACAAATCCTGATGTTGTTGTACAGTCTCCTGCAATAGCAGCGAATCAGGATAAGGTTATGGGACTAACAGTTGATAAAGGTGAATGGAAAGTTATAAATGAAGGTGAATCGTTTAATTATTCAGCAGTTGCCTTTCCTAAATCAGGCACTCAAATAACAAAAAAATTGAGCTTTACGATGGTGATATGCTTATAGATACAGTTGAGTCGGATAAGATAGAGGTTGATATTTTTCCGTCAAGCGGCGTTCATTATTATACCTGCCGTGCGTATAACGGTAAAAATGAGTCTGCAAACTCAGCAACGGCGATTGTTTGCGTAAATCCTGCCGGAGTAGTGCCTGAAGAATTTAAATATGAGGTTTTAGGAACCAAATGGTATAAGGAATCTGCTGGAGCGTCTATGGATGAGAACGGTATTATCACGGTAGGAGGTTCAGGCAGAATAAAATCTAAGAACAGCTGCGGATTTTTATACCGCGCTGTCAGCGGGAGATTTCTCGGCGGTTGTAAAAGTTGAGGATATTCCTAGGTATAAAGACAGAATAAGAGCTGGACTTATGCTGACAGATAAGCCTGCTGATAATTCAAAACTTGCTATGATTTCTGACAATTTGGACAGAATGGGTGAGAATATTTCTATTATTACTAGAAAAGTTGAAAAAGAGAATATAGCTCAAGTTTATATGCGTAATAAAAATGGCATGGAAATTTCAAATTCAAATTCAGATTATAATACTCAGCTTGACCAGTATAGGATACCTGAATATTTGCGCATAGAGCGCCGAGACAACCTAATAAAAAATTTTCAGTATCTGATGACGGAGCTGATTGGACTAACAATCCGAGGCAGCCATATGAGATAATGTTTGAGTCTCTGCCTGAAACATTGTATGTTGGTTTAGAGTTGAGTCTAATCCGGGAACATACCCAAAACCTCTCTATTCAATGGCAAAGTTCAGCAATTTTAAAATTATAGAATATAATAAGCTTGCTGAAACTGAACGCTGGGAAATTGAAGATCTTAGAGATAATGTTGTAAGTCATATCAAATAAGTTGAACGAGGGTGAAATAACGCCTGACGGAAAACATATTAATGTTTATGCAGCTGTGTATGATGATACGGAATCCGGATGCCTTCTTAACCAGTGTGCTGTAGGTTCGTTTACTACAGACAAAAACTTAAATAAATACGATGTTCAGCTTGATACCGGGAGCGGAATATTAGATATTAGTAAAACAAAGTTGTTTTTGTGGGATGACAATATGAGACCTGTTCAGCTTTTTCAACAACAGGATTCTTAATAGATTAAAAGCACTTAAAAAACTTATTTATTGATTTTGAGCGTTATATTTTGGTTTATAAAATCTTAATTTATTGACCGGATTATGGAACAGTTGTAAAATATATTAAAAGGGGAAGTTTGTATGAGGCCAAAAAGAATCGGAGGGGTAAACCCAGCTATTCAATTAATAATGGCAGTATTTCTGCTGGTAGTCGGAATTTTATGATAACGGCGCCTGAGTCTTTTATTCGATGGCTTTTTCTAATTGTATCTGTTGGCATGGCAGCTTTTTGGGTTTATGTCTTTGATTTCGGCTGTATTTGGAAAAAATGGAACTAGACTTGGATCGCTTATTTCAGGTATATTGTATATAGTAATCAGTATAGTTATTTTAACTCAAAAAGATTTTTTTCAAGCCGCTGTCAGCAGAATTTTTAGTTTGCTGGCACTGGTGCAGGCGGTTACAAATTTAATAAGCGGCTTTCTGCTTTATAATGATAAAGTGTCCGGATATAAAGAAAGTTTTTTGGGGTATAGTGGCGTTTTTGGATTTTCTGTATTGTTGTTCTTTGACCCACTTGGTCATATTAGGGGCAGTCGAACTTTATTTCAGGGATTTATCTGATAGTTTTTGCTGTATCAATGGCATTGGAGTGTATAGATAGTTTTCTTTGAAACTGATTATGCAAATAAAAGGTAAAGCCCAAAATATCTCTTGCATTACCAATAGTTTTTTGCGGCTTTATTCCGTCAAGAGCCCTTAAATATATAAATGATAAGCTGGAATCCGGACAGATGGAAAAGGCAAAGTTTTCAAAGCCTGAAGACAGTTATGGCAAGTTAGAAATTTTTATACACTTAAAACAGGGATTGATAGAAGGTTTTGGGACATTGTGATTTCTGTTTTGACGGAACGGTGTACTCCTATGGCTGTTACGACCAGCACTCGCAGAAGATGGGCGGTTTTATCTCCGGCGGAACAGCTTCTTTAACAAAAAGAGAGCCATATATTGAGCATTGTGAATGAAGAAAAGATGCTGGTGGATTTTCGCTGGAACTGGGTCGAGATGATTATATGAATCTTAAACGTGAGATAGATAGGATGCTAAAACAAACTGAAGTCTGGGAAAGCGACCTCCAAATTGCAGAAAAAGAGGGCCGGCCGGCGGAGGAACAGAAAAAGTGCAATGATCCGGCAAGCGAGCTTTACCGGGCTTCCGGTGCTTCATTTGTTGTTTATTGATGGACAATATAAAAAACTTATTTTTGCATTAGGCTCTAATTGTGTTATGTTTACATACGATATTATGAAAAATGCAGGGCTTTTTGATAGTTTGGCTTTCAGCGGAGCTATCACGCCGGGAACGTATATGGCTCATCTTCAGGATTTGTATGAAATGAAAACACAATAGTTACTGATATGCACGTATATAGTTATGGTAAAACAAAAACTGATTTGTTATAGGACAAAGTTACTTTTTTATGACAAATTTATATATTTTATTTACATAATTGCAAAAATGAGATATACTACTATATATAGTGGTCTGAATGGACGGATTTTGATGTTTTTACAATGGATTGTGGCTGCTTTTGATTAATATTTAAGGAGGGCTGTGTATGCAAGTTGCATGTATTGCGGACATATAGACAGTAAGGTTGTGGATTCCCGGTCAACAGATGATGGCACGGCAATAAGAAGGCGAAGGGAATGTTTAAACTGCGGCAAGCGTTTTACTACATACGAAAAAGATTGAAAGTGTTCCTATAATAGTTGTTAAAAAAGATAAATCAAGACAAAAAGTTTTGATAGGGAAAAGCTGGAACGTGGAATTTTGAACGCCTGTGCCAGCCGCCCGGTGCCTCTTCAGACTATTGATTCTATGATTAGCGACATAGAGAGCGCGCTTCATAATACTTTGCAAAGAGAAGTTTCAAGTGAAAAAATCGGTGAAATGGTAATGGAGCGTCTCAGAGATATTGACGAGGTTGCTTATGTTAGATTTGCGTCGGTTTATAAGCAATTTAAAGATATTGAAACTTTTCAGGAGGAGCTTAAAAAACTTTCTCAGAACAAGAATTGATATAATGATTTAACATAAGCAGTATGGTGAAAATTATATATTTTGATAAAGCCTGAGTGAATTTTACTTTTTATAACATTCAGGTTTTTTTGTTTGTTTTATTGTAATTATAATATATATTTATGTTTTTTAGGAAATTTACTGATTGACTAATCGTATACAAAAATGCTATAATACATTATATATATAATAGATTGAAAGGTGATGGATGGAATGAAAAAGAAAAGTATGAGTTTTATTTGCACTTTATTTTGTTTATTATTGGGGATTGTTATATTCCTTGGTATGTCTTTATGCGTATATGCTGAAGGCAGCCGTGATTTAATAAACAGCGCTGCAGGTCAGGGGGATAGAGCGTACATAGAGTATCAGGGAGACAATATGCTGAGTGTTGGACTTCAGCGGCAGCAATATGTAAACGTATATATGTAGCATATTTTGGCAGCAGTGTTGCTAAAGCAGGTTCAATTGAGGTGACAGACCCAAAAGGTGAGACCGTATTTATATGATGTTAACGCGGCGGGAAATGGATTTATAGGAAGCATAACTAGTGAGAGGCGGCAGGTCCGAATTATAATGGTTTAATTTCTGGCGGATATAATCCTATTTCATTTGTTGCTGATAGAAACGGTATATATAAATTTATATTTTTACAGCAGCAATTATAGTTCTTCAAAACCTAATAATTCTACTAATCCTACAGCAACAAAAAGTTTCTGACGATAATTTTGTTGCTAATCAAAAAGACGCCGCTATAGGAGCATGGGATGTTACCGTTGTTGGGACAGCGGGAGACGGTACTGCTGAAGTAAAGACCGGCAGAATGTATGCCGACTATTTGTCGTTAAACATGGGGGCAAATGAGCGTAGCCTATATTCAAAAAGTCTATGTTTTAACATCTGATGGATATATATATTATACAGACTTTAACGGAATAGACCCGTTTGGGTTTACATTTTTCGGAAATAACAGAGGTCTTGTATCATCCAGAACCAATATGTCGCTTTATCATTCAATGGAGGATGCGATCACAAGCGGTAATACACCGGACCTGAATAATTTTAGAGATATAACCGACAAAAAATGGAGCAAAGGACGGAATGTCTGCCGGGACCCGGCAATACGTCGACCCAGCGATTCCTCGTTTAAAATATTTTTTAACGAACCAAGCGGTGAGCTTCCTGATAGTATAAAAGCCGGCGCCTCAGCCGCCTGGAACTATTGATTATTTAAAAATTTGAAGGAAAGCGTGTTAGACTCAAATGGAAATATAATCGAAAATGAAGGCTATGTCGGCGGCGGTGGATATTTTATTATAAATGCCAGCAAAGTTTCAAACTTTGAGGTTAAAATTGATTTGAGCAATATATATTATAAGACAAATACAGAAGGAAAAATAGACGAAAATAATTTTTATATATGAATATCCCGTGGGCAGCGGAAATTATATGAGTATGAAAGATGACTCTACGGTTGTTATTGATAATATATCAGAATATATTAATGCGGGTACAGTAGTAATCGGAAACTCTTGTGTAGAGGGATAAACAGAATATTCTGGAATGGCTGTGATGAAAACGGACGTGTTCTTCCTGCCGGAACTTACTTTGAGGCGGGAAAGGGAAACGCGGTGGCGATTCCAAAAGCCGGAGAATATCACTTCCCTCTGATAGATGTTGAAAACTTGCCGAATGGTCTAAAGATTACCCGGCTGAATACTCCGGATACCTTTAGTAAAGAACAGAGAGATTTTTGTAGATAATCATAAATCTTATCTATATTATAACAACATTGAAAACAGTGTGTTGAGAACCGGAAATTATAATGGCGTTGACCGCCAAAAAAATCTGGACTGTTGCGGATAAGCTTAATAAACGTGCCGGTGTGAACACGGAGGCGGCGGCGCCTGCATTGTGACAGGCAGGAGTGCTGATAAAACAGTGCTTGATTTTTGGACAGACTTGCGATTGTCTGATGATGCCGGAACCAAGAGTAATCCTAAGTTGAATTAATAGACAGAACCGACAGTGTTGAGAGCATGCTTCTTGCAGGATTTACATTCTTTGATTATGACTTCAGCGGAACTTATGATATGTTGACAAACGACTATGCTCTGTCAAAATGTCAAGGTCGAACTTCTGGACAATAATGGAAACAGTATTGCGGAGACGGTTTCTGATTCCAGAGGTTTTTATACCTTTGTTGTTCCGGATAAGTCGGCCCAATATACAATAAAAAAGTAACTCTTCCGAATGATACATATTTCTGTACAACCGCAAATATGGAACAAAGTACTGTTCCTCAAGATATAGTGGTTGGGCAAACCGCTTCGGTTGAAGACGTTGGTTTTCTGGCTAGAGAGGCAAGCCCGATTCGTATAAATAAAACCTGGGCAGTGCCGGATGAAGAACAGCCAAAAATGGATGTAGAATTTTTGATTGAAGGCCGGGATCAAAATGGGGGACGAAAAATTCACCGGTGCTTTATTCAAGAACTGCAGTTGTAAAGGATTCTGAGGGATATTCAACTTTGGTTGAAGGTCTTCCGGCTGTAATATTTGTTAATGAAAACGAGGTAGACTTAAGCTATACTGTTAAAGAAGTGACAGATATACCGGGATTTACCGGCACTATAACTTCTGAGACCGGCGGTCTTGTATGGGATTGTGTGAATAAACCTGAGGATATTAGTTTTACTGTTGAAAAGACTTGGTCAGTCGCATCGAATTTTACTAAACCTGATGATATAACTGTCAGTTTGATGAAGAAAAATGAAAAATGGTGAGTTAGTAAAAGTTGATGGTGTTCAGGATCAGCCTCTTAATAATTCAAATAACTGGAAAGCGACTTTTTGAGCCGGTTCCAAAGTATGAGGAATACGTTGAAAATGGGGCAGCCAAATACAGAGCAATAGACTATACTGTTGTTGAGAACAATATACCAAGCGGATTTGCAGCGTCTATACAAAAAGTCTGCTATAGAAACAAAAACAAATACTTTTTATTGTAACTAATACTGCTGAAGGTTCAGTTAAACTAATAAAAAGTAGATAAGGAAACATCTTCACCTCTGCCTGGAGCCGAGTTTAAATTGGTGCAGCTTGATGAAGACGGTATTAGTTATCTTGACGTTAATAAATTAAAGCCGGTATATGATTCTTTAAATGAAATCGAAAAGTATCAATACGATGAAAATTCAACTATCGATAAATTAGTTACAAATAAAAATGGTGAAATTATTGTAGAAAATTTATCTATGGGAACATATAATTTCATTGAGACAAAGGCTCCTGAGGGATATATTACTCCTGCAGAAAATGAGGCGAAGTCAAGTGATATGGTTCTTGGCAGCGGAGTAAATTCATCTCAAGTGAAAATGGAAAACTCTTTAAATATCACTCCAACTCCGATACCTACAGCAACATCGGCACCGACAGAAACTCCAATGCCAACGGCAACAGCGACACCTGAGCCAACAGCAACGGCGACACCGGTTCCAACGGGCAACAGCGACACCTGAGCCAACAGCAACGGCGACACCGGATCCAACGGCAACAGCGACACCTGAGCCAACGGCAACGGCGACACCTGAGCCAACAGCAACGGTGACACCTGAGCCAACAGCAACGGCAGAACCTGAGCCAACGGCAACGGCAGAACCTGAGCCAACGGCAACAACAGAACCTGAGCCAACGGCAACGGCAGAACCTGAGCCAACGGCAACGGCAGAACCTGAGCCAACGGCTACAACAGAACCTGAGCCAACGGCAACGGCAGAACCTGAGCCAACGGCAACGGCAGAACCTGAGCCAACGGCAACGGCAGAACCTGAGCCAACAGTAACAGCAGAGCCTGAGCCAACGGCAACGGCGACACCTGAGCCAACAGTAACAGCAGAGCCTGAGCCAACGGCAACAACAGAACCTGAGCCAACGGCAACGGCAGAACCGGAACCAACGGCAACGGCAGAACCTGAGCCAACGGCAACAGCTGGACCGCAGCCGGTGGGCGATATTGTTTCTATAAATGTATCAAAAATATGGGAAGACGCAGAAGGCACCGCGAGTCTAACTCCACCAGCGGAACTTGATGGAAGTCAAATAGAAATTGTTCTTATTAAAAACGGAGTAAGAACTGAGCAAAGTCTTGTATTAAACAATGAAAACGGATTTAATGGAAGTTTTAATAATCTCAATAGATTTGATGAATCAGGAAATGTTATAGACTATTCAGTCCAAGAAGTTAACGCTCCGTTTGGTTATTGTGCATTCTATGAAAATGACGGAATCAACAGCTGGACCGTTACAAATGCACAGGCGAATATTACAGGAAAGGTATTCTATGATGCTTTGAATAACGGTGTTTATGATTTGGATACCGATTCATTTATTAAGAATGCAAAAGTAGTTCTTGAGGATGAAAATGGAAATCAGGTTGGAGAAGCTGTTTTAACTGATGAAAACGGATATTATTTCTTTAGCCGTGTACCGGTGAATGATGATGGAACTGAAACAAAATATACAGTTAGGGTCATTTCCCTCTTAATGATGTGAAGTGTACCACAACTGAGACCGGAAACCAGACTGAAGAAATTATAGGCGGTTCTTTAAATGTGACACAGAGCGTTGCGCTCTCCAAGACAGATATGATTATAGACGCTTCTGACACAGGTCTGTATGGAGATGTTAAGGATTTAGAGGAACAGAATATAAACGTTGCGGTTAAAAAAAGTTTGGGAAGATAATAATAACCGTAAGGGTAAACGTCCTCAAGAATTGGAAGTATATTATACCTTGAAAAACAAAGAGGGTATCGTTATAATTTCTAAAACTTTGATTCTGAATGAAGAAAACAATTGGCAGGAAGAGTTTATAATGCCATACCGTGCAATTGAAGATTCTGAGGTTGTGGAGACCCAAGTTGACGGATATAAGGATCCCAAAATAACAAGTACAGTTGATAAAGAGAGTGAAAAATTTATTATAACTGTAAGGAATTCAATTGTTTCAAATTCAAGTTCAGGCGGCAATGGAGGCAAACCTACTGGAGGAAGCACGGGCACAGAGACGGGCGCACCGTGGCCGACATCTACTGCTAAACCGAATCCAAATGTATCGGCAACTCCTAAACCGGAGATTCCTGAACTTGATAAGACGAACCATTACGCTTATATTATAGGGTATCCTGAAGGCGATGTAAGACCTCAAAATGATATATCGCGCGATGAGGTAGCTACAATATTCTTTAGAATGCTGACGGATGATTCGAGAAATGAATTTTGGATGATTACAAATCCATATACTGATGTTCCGGCAGACATGTGGTCAAATAATGCAATATCGACGATGTCGAACGCGAAAATACTGACCGGTGACCCGGATGGAAAATTCAGACCCGCTGACAGCATAACACGTGGCGAGTTTGCAGCTATAGCTGCCAGATTCAGCAGTAAAGAGTATAATGGCGAGAATATGTTTACTGATATAATCGGTCATTGGGTCTGAGGAATATATTAACCGTGCCGCACAAAGAAGGCTGGATTTCAGGTTATCCGGACGGAAGCTTCAAACCGGACCAGTACATAACCCGTGCTGAAGCGATGACTCTTGTTAACAACATTTTTAAACCGTCACGCCAAAGAGCGGTTTGCTTAATGATATGCTGAAATGGCCGGATAATGTGCCCGGAGAGTGGTATTATACCGCTGTCCAGGAAGCTACAAATTCACATTATTACGACCGTGACAGCGACGGATATAACGAGACATGGACAGAAATCAGAGAACCGCGCGACTGGGTTCAGCTTGAAAAAACTTGGTCGGACGCTAACAGTGCCGGCAGTGAAGATTCGGTTTATAGCGGAGAGTAATATTTAAAATAAATTTTCTGCAATAACCGTTTTGGAAAAAATAATAAAACCCTTGACAAAAGGGGTTTTGAGTGTTATCATAATAGAAGTAAATGATATCGGGCAGAAGAGTGAGGGAAACCTCACTCTTTTTGCATTGTATTATCAAAGTTAATTGTTGGTATTGAGAATTCAGAGAGGAGTTGTGGTTTTGGGAGCGATGACGTTTTCAAAGATTGAAAAAGATTATATTCGACCTTGCGGAGCCGATAGCTGAAGAGAATGGGCTTTATATCTATGATGTAGAGTTTATAAAAGAAGGCGGACATTGGTTTTTAAGAGTGTATCTGGATAAACCGGAAGAAAATGAGTATATATCTATTGACGAGTGTGAGGGAGTTCTCTAGAAAGCTTAGTGACGTTTTGGATAGGAGTGACCCTATATCGCAGAATTATTATCTTGAAGTTTCCTCACCGGGAATAGAGAGAAAATAAGACGTGCTGAGCATTTTGAAGCCAGCAAGGGCGAGATTGTTGATGCCGGTCTTTACAAAGCAATAAACGGCAGTAAAACGCTTACAGGTGAACTTATGGGTCTTGATGACGAAGATAATGTGCTTTTGAAGATAGACGGCGAGACTGTGAAGATACCTATCAAACAGACTACGGTTATTAGGACTCATTTTGAATTTTAGTCTTTGCCGAGCTGTTTAAAATTAATTAAATATGTATATCAAATTTCACATATTATATAGAGAGGATGTTTAAGAAAAAATGAGCGCAGAGTTGTTTAATTTGTTGGACGAGATAGAAGAAGAGAAAGGTATAAGATGATAAGGACGTTGTGCTGGACGCGCTTGAAAGCGCGCTGATATCGGCATACAAAAAGAATTTTGGCGCGGTTGAGGATATAAACGTTAAATTTTCCGATGACGGTGATATAAGAATTTTTGCTAGAAAAGAAGTTGTAGAAGAGGTAGAGGACAGGGAAACACAGATTTCTTTGGAGGACGCTCAAAAAATTAAAAGGTGATTATAAGGCTGGAGATGTTGCAGAATTTGAGGTAACACCTGATTCATTCGGCAGAATAGCCGCTCAGACCGCTCGTCAGGTTGTTTTTTCAGAGAATACGCGAGGCTGAGCGTGAGAAAATGGTAGATGAATACAGTGACCGTGAGAATAGTATCGCGAGTGCTATTGTCAGAAAAATAGAGCGCAGAAATGTTATGCTTGAAATTGACGGCGCCGAATCTGTTCTTATGCCGAACGAACAGGTGAAACATGATAACTATAGAGTTGGTGAAAGATATAAAGTATTTGTCGTTGAAGTAGCTGATAGTATAAAAGGCGTGCATTTGGTTGTTTCACGTTCGCATCCCGGTTTGGTAAGATGTTTGTTTGAACTTGAGGTTCCGGAAATTGCACAGGAATAATTGAATTTAAAGGAATTTCCAGAGAGGCAGGTTCAAGGTCTAAAAATCGCTGTTGCTTCTACTATGGATAATGTTGATCCTGTTGGAACTTGTATCGGACCTAAGGGAATGAGAGTTCAAAATGTTATTGATGAATTAAGAGGAGAAAAAATTGATATAATCAGATATAGTGATGATCCGGCGGAGTATGTTTCAAACGCACTCAGTCCGGCTGATGTTGTATCGATAGAAGTCTTTCCTGAAAATAAAATGTGTAAGGTTGTTGTTCCTGAAAGCCAGCTGTCTTTGGCTATCGGCAAGGAGGGGCAACGTTAGATTAGCGGCAAGGCTTACAGGTTGGAAAAATAGATTTGAGTTCTATTCCGGACAATGAGATAAAGAAAGGTGACAAAACTCTGGAAGCTGCTTTTGAGCAGTTGGGAAATGAGCTTTTAACCGAAGAGGATATGGAAAATGAGGTTTCGGAGATTTTGAACGACAGTTATTGAGTTTATTATATTGGAGGGAAATATGCCGACAAGAATGTGCGCAGTTTGCAGAAAACGTTTTGAAAAATCAGAACTGAACAGAGTTGTAATGTCAGAGTCGGGTGAGATTTTTTTATGACCGTACAGGAAAGCGCCCAAGCCCGAGGTTTGTATATTTGCAGAGAATGTGTGAGAGAAGCGGAAAAAAAGCGTGTTTTGAGCGTGAATATAAGCGCAGAGTTAAGCCGTCGGTCTATGAGAGATTTGTGTCGGAGGTGGAGTCCGGGTGAGTGATGAAAAACTATTGCGGTTTATCGGTCTTGCTATGAAAGCCGGAAAGCTTATGCTTGAGACGGCAGGGGCTGTTGAATCTATAAGGTCAGGGAAGGCAAAATTAGTTTTAATTTCCAAAGATGCTTCCGATAATACTAAAAAGAAATATAGAAATATGTGTGAGTATCGGAATCTTAAATTATTGGATATATTTTCCGACAGAAATGAATTTGGTCAGTGTATAGGCAGATTTTTTTGCGGTAGTGGCCGCAGTTGAGGACGATGGATTCGCAAAAGAGAATCGTTGAACTTGCAGAAAGGGTTGATGAATAATATGGAAAAAATACGAGCTTATGAGTTATCAAAAATATTTGGGTTTCCCAGTAAGAATATAGTTAATGTTCTTCATGAATATGGGGTATCAACAAAAAATCATATGAGTGCTCTGTCAGAGTATGAACTTGATGTTATTTTTTTGAATACTATACTCAGAAGAATCAAGCAAAGGATTTTTCTATCTTTGATAAAAAAGAAAGAAGAGCCAAAAAGAAGCAGCTGAAAATGTTAGTGATAACGAAGACTTCACCCGGTTCCGGAAATAGAAGTAGGCAGAAAGCTGCGTACTGTTGATACGCGCGTCAATAATGTGGATCTTGACCGTATTGATGATGAAAAAATTGAGGAGCTTATTCCTGAAAACGTTAAACAGGGAGATAAGAAGCAGAAAATAAATCAGAAAAAGAAACAGCAGCAGAGACAGCAGCACAGCACTAAACAAAAACGCAAACCTGAAAATGTTATAAAAAAGGTTGAAAAGAAAGAAAAAGAAGGTTGAGCCGCTCAATGTGCTGGTACCAAATGAAATAACTGTAGGTGAACTGGCTTCCAGAATGAAAAAAGTCTCCGGCAGAGATTATAAAGAAGCTGATGCTTTTTGGGTATTATGGCTACTGTAAATGAAACTTTGGATTTTGACACAGCCTCACTTATGGTAGAAGAATTTGGCGGAATCGTTGAAAAAGAAATAATTTTAACGGATGAGGAAATACTATTTGATGACTTTGAAGATACAGCTGAACAGCTCAAGCCGCGTTCACCGGTTGTTGTTGTTATGGGTCATGTTGACCACGGTAAAACATCACTTCTTGACGCTATCAGAGACACAAATGTGACAGAGGGAGAGTTCGGCGGTATTACTCAGCATATTGGTGCTCACAGAGTACGTGTAGGAGAGAAAAAGATTACGTTCCTGGATACTCCGGGACATGAAGCGTTTACGGCTATGCGTGCCAGAGGTGCGCTTGTTACTGATATAGCTATACTGGTCGTTGCCGCAGACGATGGAATTATGCCTCAGACAATTGAAGCTATTAACCATGCCAAAGCGGCTGAGGTTTCTATCATTGTAGCTATTAACAAAATAGATAAGGACGGAGCTAACCCTGATAAGGTTAAGCAGGAGCTTATGGAACACGGTCTTGTTCCTGAGGAATGGGGCGGAGATACAATATGTGTTGAGGTTTCGGCAAAAAGAAGAGACAGAATATAAAAAAGAACTGCTTGAAATGGTACTGCTTTGTTGCTGAAATGAAAGAGCTTAAGGCTAATCCTGACAGAAAAGCTAAAGGAACAGTTATTGAGTCGCAGCTTGACAAAGGCAGGGGGTTCCGTTGCTACTGTGTTGGTACAGAACGGTACTTTGCATGTCGGCGACTATGTTGTTGCAGCCGGAACCGCATCAGGTAGAGTTCGTGCTATGAACAACGATAAAGGAAAGTCTGTTAAAAAGGCCAGGACCGTCTATCCCTGTTGAAATTTTGGGATTGTCTGAGGTACCTGAGGGGCGGAGACGAAATTTTTATGTTGTTGAAGATGAGAGAAAGGCCCGCAGTGTTGTTGAGAACAGAAAGTTCCAGGAGAAGAAAGAAAAAGCAGAAGAGCGCTACGGCTATATCGCTTGATAATTTGTTTGAGCAGATTGAAGCCGGCAAGATGAAAGACCTTAATATCGTCGTAAAGGCTGATGTTCAGGGAAGTGTTGAAGCTGTTAAACAGTCTCTTGAGAGAATTTCAAATGATGAAGTCCGCGTAAACGTTATACATGGTGCGGTCGGAGCTATCAATGAGTCTGACGTCATGCTGGCGAGCGCGTCCAACGCTATAATTGTTGGGTTTAATGTCCGTCCTACAAACGGAGCAAGCGATGCTGCTGAAGACGCAGGGGTTGACCTTCGTATGTACCGTGTTATATATGACGCGATTGAGGATATTGAAAAAGCTATGAAGGGTATGCTTGAGCCGACATTCCGTGAAGAAGTTACCGGCCATGTAGAAATAAGAACCACATTTAAGGTTTCAGGCGTAGGAACTATTGGCGGGGCATATGTTTTGGATGGCAAAATCAGAAGAGACAGCTTGGTGCGTGTTGTCAGAGACGGTATTGTTATACACGAAGGTGAGCTGAATTCACTTAAGAGATTTAAAGATGACGTTAAGGAAGTTAACGCAGGATATGAATGCGGTCTTAGCGTCAGCAATTATAATGATATAAAAAAAGACGGAGATATTATAGAAGCATATATTATGGCACAGGTTGAACCCGAATAATCTGTGCCGTAAAGGCTCGGATAAGAGGAGATATTTATGGCTAATTACAGCAGAACCGACAGGGTTTCAGAAGAGATAAAAAGAGAATTGTCAGCAATAATACGCGATTTGAAAGACCCGCGTCTGCCGCAGATGGTATCTGTGGTTTCGGTGCGCGTCACAAAGGATTTGAAGTTTGCTAAAGCAAACATCAGCGTTATGGGTGATGAAAAACTAAAAAGGATGCGTTTGCAGCACTTAAAAGTGCGGCCGGGTATATTAAAAAAGAGGTCAGCAAGAGATTGAATCTGCGCCAAACGCCTGATTTTACTTTTGTTGAAGACGATAGCATTGAATATGGAGCCCATATAGAGGAGCTTTTGAAAAATTTATAGTTGTGAACTGCATTAGGACAGACGTATGAAAAGAGGTACTATATGTTTGAAAAACTGATTCCAATAATAGAAAAGGCAAATAAAATTGCAATATTCACCCACACTCATCCTGACGGAGATGCTATGGGAAGTTCTTATGCACTAAAATTGGCGCTTACGTCAATTGGGAAATGCTGTAAGGTATTTTTTGCTTGATGACCCCTGACGCTTCCGCATTTGGACTGATTATTAAAGGTGATGATATCGAACTGTCACTTGAGGATTGTGATTTAGCCATAGCGCTTGACTGTGCGGACTCTAAAAGGCTTGGAATGTATGAAGAGCCGTTTATGAGTCATCCTAACTCGATAGCTATAGACCATCATGTTACACATGTTGAATTTGCTAAATCGGGGACTGTGTATTCTGATATTTCATCTACATGTGAGCTGATGTTTAATCTATTTAAAGAAATGGATATCAGTATAAATAAAGAAATAGAAATAATATATACGTCGGTCTGGCGACAGACACAGGCAATTTTAAGTATTCATGTATCAGCGGAGATACCTTAAAGGCAGCAGGAGAATTGATAGATTTGGGTGTGGATTTTGCGAGCATATCAAAGGCTGCATTTGATACAAAGCCTAAGGCGTATTACGATTTAATGGGGATTGCTATAGGAAAGCTGAGAATGGTATGCGATGGCAAAGCTGCAGCGCTCTATTTGGAATCTGAAGATTTTAAAAAAGCGGGAATAAAAGAATCAGAGGCCAATGGTCTAGTTAATATACCAAACAGTATTGAAGGAGTAGAGGTTGGGGCGTTTATAAGAAAGCGTGACGATGATGAATACAAAGTGAGTCTTCGTTCAAATAAATATATTGACGTTTCAGAAATTGCCGCTGAGAGAGGCGGAGGCGGACATGTGCGTGCAAGCGGATATAGTGTAACCGGAAAAACTGTGGATGAGATAATTCAGGATTTAGCAGAGATTGGATAAAAAAGATGGCAGGATTAAGCGGTATTATAAATGTTTATAAACCTAAAGGTATCACATCCCATGATGTTGTTTATAAGCTTAGAAAAATTCTGGGAATTAAAAAAATTGGGCATACGGGAACTCTTGACCCGGATGCAGAAGGTGTTCTGCCAATGTGCATAGGCAGAGCGACAAAGACTGCGGATATGCTCACCGCTGCCGATAAAGGAGTATATGGCCGAGGTTACGCTTGGTTTCTCAACTGATACTCAGGATTCATCAGGCTCTGTTATAAAAAATCTGTTGATATGGATGATTTTATTGTTAGTTCTGACGACATTGAAAACGCGGTTACTAAATATATAGGCGATATAAATCAGCTTCCGCCAATGTATTCAGCTATAAAAATTGGCGGTAAAAAGCTGTATGAGCTGGCAAGACAAGGGATTGAGATAGAACGCAAACCTCGCTTTGTAAAATTAACAGTATTAAGCTTTTTGGATTTTTTATCCAAATAAAGAACATGTGATGAAATTTAAGATGCTTGTGTCATGTTCAAAAAAAGGAACTTATATCAGAGCGCTTTGTAACGACATAGGTGAAGATTTGAAGTGCTTTGCGCATATGTCAGGACTTGTCAGAACTAAAAAGCGGCAGATTTGATTTGGAGCATTCGTATAAACTGAGTGAAATAGAAAACATGGCGGCAATCGGCAATATGTCGTTTTTTACACCTGTAGACGAGGTGTTTTCCAGTATGGAAAACTAGTACTATCATATAATGCTGCCTTTAAGATGTGCAACGGGACACAGGTTAAAAGCCCTGCTGAAGCAAAAGACGGCGTTACATATAGAGTATATGATATTAATGGTAAATTTCTTACTATCTCACGTGCGGAGAATGGAAAAATGAAGATATTAAAGACATTCTATCAGGATTAATTGGAGGTGTGAGCGTGGAGTATTACGCACAGGGATGAGTTGTTCAACAAGCATGATTTGGATAATCTGCAGCTGAAAAAAAAATACAGCTGTTGCGCTGGTGTTTTTGACGCTATGCACTTAGGTCATCTTGAGATAATAGATGATGTTGTAAAATATGCAAAGGAAAACGGTCTTAAATCAGTAGTATATATGTTTCGTAATATTCCTAAGAGTGTTATTACCAATACGGATATAAAAAATGTTAACCTGTTCAAAAAAGAGACTACATATTCTCTATGAAAGAGGGGTTGATATTGTTGTTGCCGAGAGGTTCACATCCGAGTATATGAAAATGGAATATGCGGATTTTATAAAAACTTATCTAGTGGAAAAATTCGACGCCAAATATGTTTGTGCAGGATTTAATTATCACTTTGGATATAAGGGGTTGGGGAATACAGAATCTCTTCAAAGAACTCTGCGGAAAATATGGCATAAAAGGTACATATTGCAGAGTGTAAGGCTCTTGAAAAACCTGTGTCTAGCACTCTTTTGAGAAAACTTATTGCTTCAGGAGAGATGGAGGAAGGAGCAAAATATCTCAGGGCGGCAGTTTTCGGTTACCAGAAAGGTAGAACATGGAGAAAACATCGGACATAAGCTGGGGTTTCCTACTGCCAATATACAACTTCCTGATTTTCATGTTGTACCCAAGTTCGGCGTTTATATTACAAAGGCGAAAGTTGGCGGAAAGTGGTATAAAAGCTATAACAAATGTTGAGGAAAACCGACAGTCGGGACAAATAAGCCATGTATTGAAACATATATGCTTGACTTTGAAAACGATATATATGGAGAGGAAATAGAAATAGAGTTTTATCATTATTTAAGACCTATTTCCAAATTTGAAAATATTGAGGCTTTAAAAAAACAGTTGGCTCAAGATAAAGAGTCAGCAAGAGTTTATTTTAATGAAAATAAAGTTAGCTGAAAGCGGAAATAGACTGCGTTATATGCAGTGGGTTTCGCTTTTGGGGAGTAAGATAATGAGTGAAAAAGTAAATAAATATGAAATGGACATGTGCAGAGGTCCAATTTTAAAGAAAATGCTGATTTATGCCATTCCGCTAATGTGTTCAAGTATACCCAGCTTATGTTTAACGCTGTTGATATCGTCGTTGTGGGGAAATTTGCCGGTGATAATTCTCTGGCAGCTGTAGGTTCTAATACTTCAATAATTGGTCTCATAACCAATTTATTTGTGGGTCTTTCAGTAGCTGCTAATGTTCTTGTGGCAAGATTTTATGGAGCAAAGGACGAAAAGGCTCTTTGAACAGACTGTACATACTTCAATGCTTCTCAGTCTTTTCAGCGGTATAATTCTCTTCGATAATTGGGTAGCCGGCGCTAAGGGATATTGGTTTTAATGCAGACACCTGAAGATGTTCTTCCCCTTGCAACGTTATATCTTAGAATATATTTTCTTGGAATGGCTGCTACGATGATATATAATTTTGGAAGTGCAATCTTAAGAGGCGTAGGGGATACTAAACGGCCTTTATACTTTTTGTTTGGTGCCGGAATAGTTAATGTTATATTAAATCTTTTATTTGTAATTGTATTTCATATGGATGTAGCTGGAGTGGCTATTGCCACTGTAATTTCACAATGTATATCGGCTTTTTTGATAGTTCGTTGTCTGATGAAAGAAAAAACAGCGGTATACGTCTCAAGTTGTCTAAGCTTAGGATAAACAAAAATAAATTGCTGTTAATTTTTAAGATAGGACTGCCGGCTGGTTTTCAAGGAATATTATTTTCTCTTTCAAATGTGGTTATTCAGTCGTCAATCAATTCATTTGGTTCTGTGGTTATGGCGGGTAATGCGGCTGCACAGAATTTAGAAAACTTTGTGTATTTTTGCTATGAATGCTTTCCATCAAGCCACAGTGACGTATACAAAGTCAGAATTATGGTGCTCTAAACTATAAGCGAATCAATAGAACTGTGATTCTAGGTGAAACATGTGTTGCTATAGTCGGAATTGTACTCGGAAATTTACTTGTTCTATGCGGCGGCGGACTTCTTGGCATTTATACATCAAGCTCGGAGGTTATAAGCGCAGGAATAGACAGACTTAATATAGTATCGCGAACATATGCTTTGTGCGGAATGATGGATGTTATGGTTGGTGCTTTGAGAGGTATTGGCTATTCGGTTATACCGATGATAGTTTCATTGGTCGGAGCGTGCGGCTTAAGGCTGGTTTGATAGCCGCTTTGTTTGGAATAGAGCAGTATCATAATGTGACAACGGTATATTTATCATATCCGGTTTCATGGCTTTTAACTTTTATGATACATACATTATGTTTTGTTTTGCTAAAGCGTCATTTAGAAACGCATATGAAAAAATTCGGAGCGGGATATTAATCGCGTAAAAATATGTTTTTGAATGATTGTATTATTATAAAATGGTATTTATATATTAAAATTCATTAAAGTTTTACTGATTACTGTTTTAAAAATACTCCGATAATTTAACTTTAAAAAGTTTATTTTCTATTAAAAGCTTTTTTCGGAAATAGTAGATATAAAAATTGGGGGCTATACAACAGGTGTGTATAATGATTATGATAGATTTTTTGACTATAGTATAATTTATAATAAAATAATATATTATACTATATTTTTTTGGTATCATTTAAACAGATCGGTCTGTCAAATAGACTGATCTGTTTTTTATGCAATTTATCCTCTAACGCTTTTTATGAAACTGCATATCTTATATTGTAAGAGTTTTATTTTTTATTAAATATAAATTAGGAGGAATCACTTTGATTGAAGCAGAAAGATTAGTGTCTTCACGCCCGTTTATTATGTATTCGGGAACGGATGTCAGCGGAACCGTAGGGGGGTAATCCGAGTGTTCAAAGTTACTGTGGCTTGATTATACAGCCGCGTCCCGCTATCGTTTAGACAGACCTGATCATAATCAAATATTTCAATTTTTTTTTGGAAATATATTAGGCAGTCAGAATAAACTTGTTTACTGTCTTGATAAATTTGCAGACGGTCCATATAATGACGTGCCATATGAGAGCCGTCCGTTTGAAACACTTTTTCCGGGGGCAACGGAGAGACAAAAAGAAATGTTGGGATGGATTTTGGCAAATACATTTCCGGCTGTGAGCGCGGTGCTACATTTGCGCTTGCCGGAGTAGATCCGACAGCAGCACCGGTTCTTGACAATAATGATGCGTATGCAGCCGTTCAAGTATCATTATGGGTACTTTTGGAACTGATAGCGCTTGATGAAGTTAATTTTTTAGAGTGTACATCAGGCGAAACTCATCCAAAATCTGAAAGGCTGAGAATTACAGTTTTAGAATTGCTTCGCCTGGCCGGTCAATTTGTTGATAATGAGACGCTGCCTGAAATATCAATTACTCATACAGAGCCATGCTGTGGATTAACCTCATTTTTTAGCTGCTGTAATAATAGTACTTTACCGTCAGACGGCAGTTCTCCATATTTAGTTTTTGCGAATTGTCCTAACGAGGTCAGAACAATTTGCGGAAGGCTTCTGATAGGGCCGTTTCGTGTTTCATCAAGTTTCGCAGGACAGCCGACTATAACGGTTACGCCTTTCTGTAACTGTGGTGAAGATTACTCGGTATCATTTATGGATTTCTGTGGTAATCAATTTCTAATCCTGTTATAGGACAGGAGTTTTATATTGCTATCAGAACTTGCAAAAGATTTTCGTGCTTTACTATAACCGCTTCATTTACTGGAAATATTACAAGAGTAATAACTTTAGAACCGCAGAGTACAGCATTAAACTATCAGCCTATAGGTACATCTTTTTTGAGGACCAGTCTATTACATTAAATGCTGAATTATGTATTTGTGTTGAGTATCCGGCATCATCTGAAAGTTTTGTTGATAATGGCAGGTTTGGTATAAATATAAATAATAACAACAACAATAATAACAATAACAATAACAATAATAATAGCGGAGGAGGGTATCCGGGTCAGTTCCCTTTGTATACCAATTTGTTATCCGATTTGGCAAAATCCTCGTCCGCCGTATCCGCCGGAACCACCATATCCACCCGATCCGCCGTATCCGCCAAAGACCACCGCGTCCACCATATCCGCCGTGCCCGCCATATCCACCATATCCGCCGTGTCCGCCATGTCCACCATGCAGACCGGAGCCGCCATGCAGACCGGAACCGCCATGCGGGCCGGAGCCACCATGCAGAACCGGAACCGCCATGCGGGCCGGAGCCACCATGCAGACCAGAGCCGCCATGCAGACCAGAGCCGCCATGCAGGCCGGAACCACCATGTAGGCCGGAGCCACCATGCAGACCGGAACCGCCATGCGGGCCGGAACCACCATGCAGACCAGAGCCGCCATGCAGGCCGGAACCACCATGCAGGCCGGAGCCACCATGCAGACCGGAACCACCATGCAGACCGGAGCCGCCATGCCAGACCAGAGCCACCATGCAGACCGGAGCCGCCATGCAGACCGGAGCCGCCATGCAGACCAGAGCCACCATGCAGACCGGAGCCGCCATGCAGACCGGAACCACCATGCAGACCGGAGTCGCCATGCAGACCGGAGCCGTCCTGTAAGTCAACTTCTGCTTGTGCTTCTAATCCACCATATAAGACAACTGCACATATTAAAAATGAAAAAACAGGAAGTCAGATTACTAATAAAAAGCACGGATTTTTGATTTACAAACAAAAAGCTCAATCTTAAAAAGATTGAGCTTTTTAATTTTAAATACAAATAATTTTATAATGCATACTTATGTTTATAAAATTCATAATCCTCTCTGTATTCGCCTGGCATTTCAGCATGTAGACGTCTTAAATATTCATGCCTGTCCAAAGCTCTCTTATCAGATCTTGCTTGTAGTATAGCAACTCCTATGTTTGAGCAGTGATCTGAAATTCTTTCCACATTACTGATTATTTCAAGAAATATTACCCCTGCTTCAACAGAACATTTCTTTGACTTAAAAGGCGTTTCATATGCTTGCGTTCTAACTTTTCCTGAATACCGTCTACAAACCTCTTCAAGAGGTTTCTATTTTACAGACCAAGGATATATCATCCCAAGTAAATGCCTGGAATGTAAGTTCCATAATATTTTCAACAGCGTTAAACAGAACTTTTTAGACCTTCTTCTGCATCGGGAGAGAATTGTATTTTTCCCGTTTATCAGCTTTTCAATACTCTCTCTAATATTGTCACAATAATCACCTATGCGCTCAATGTTGTTTACAAGATGAAAATATGCTGCTGATTTTTCATTATCAGACTGACTGAGCTGTGTATCGGAAACTTTTGTAAGATAAGCAGTCAGATTGATTTCATATTCGTCAAGAAGTTCTTCGTTTGCGAGAATTTTCTCAGATATAGACATATCTTTGTTCTTAATCATCTTTCGGCAGAGCATAACATTTTCTTTAGCTACTCCGCACATGTTTGACATTACAGTATGTACATTATTTATTGCTATGGATGGAGTAGAAAGAAAACGGTCGTCCAGTAATGCAAACGGACTTTCTGTTTCCTCGTGTTTTGTATCTTTGATTGTCTTTTTGTGCAAGCCATACCAACAGCCTTGAAAATGGTAAAAAAGCATTATCGTTGAAGCGACATTAAATATAGAATGGAAAATCGATATATCTGTTGCATTTATTGCCGAATGCCAAAAAGGCAGGCCCAAGGTGTATTGTAATGCATAAATAACAACCATGAATACTATAGTGCCAATTATGTTAAAATAAAGGTGAATCATTGCGGCTCGTTTGGCGTTTTTACTTGCGCCAACAGAAGATAAAAAGTGCGGTCACGCATGTACCAATATTCTGCCCCATTATTATTGGAAAGGCAGAGGAAAATACCACGGCGGTGCTGGAAGCTACAGCTTGAAGCATAGCAACCGATGCCGCGCTGGATTGTATAATGGCTGTTATTCCTGTTCCGATAAGAATTCCTATGACAGGATTATTTTGACCGGCAAATACATTCTGAAGCGATGGAATAGCGTTAAATACTACTTCCATAGAATTTGACATGTATTCCATACCAATAAATATAAGACCGAGACCGACTAAAAAATTCGCCTATAGTTTTTATATTTTTCTTTTGGCAGAAGAAAAGAAGCCCTGCTCCTAAAATAATAGCAACGGGAGCCAGCGTTGTAGGTTTAACTATGGCAAGGTACCAAACATCTCCGGGCAAATCGTTTAAGCTGAGAATCCACGCTGTTATAGTGGTGCCGATATTGGCTCCCATAATAATTCCAACAGCCTGGCTTAAGGTAAGTATACCAGCATTAACAAAACCAACAACCATAACGGTTGTTGCTGATGATGATTGAGTAAGCGCCGCAACAACGGCACCTAAAATAACTGACTTAAATAAATTTCCGGTAACTTTCTCCATTATCTGACGAAGCTTGTCTCCGGCAGCTCTCTCAAGACCGGTACTCATGGTGTTCATGCCAAACAAGAACATTCCAAGACCGCCAAATAGTGAGAAATTTGCAGCGCGATATCCATAAAGGACACCTCCATAATTTAATTTAACTCAACTTCCACCGACTATAATATATCATCTTATACGACAAAATACAACTCGTAATATTGCATATATTAGTGATAGTATTTCTTTAGGAAATTTAGTAAAATTTTTGTGTTAAAGAAAAAATAAATGGAAATATCGTGACTTATTTGAGAAGAATATAATTAAAAGAACCATGTATAGAAAAAATACATGGTCTTTTTTTAAAAATAGTATTATTATATTTGAATTATAGTTAAATATATAAAACTGACATACCAACTCCGACCATATCATTGGGAACATCCCCAATTCTCCAGCCGGGTTCAGTAGTTTCGATATAATAGTATTGAATTCCATCTAAGGACAAATTACCGTTGCTTGAAGTCTGTAAACCTACAGCCATATGGTCTTCACTCACTAGGAGAACTGCACCATAACCTAGGAGTTTCAGCATTTTAGCCAAAAGCACCGCACTGTCTTCGCAGTCACCGCCTTGGTCGAATAGTGTTTCTATCGGGTATTTAGGGTATTCTATAACTCCTTTGTAGGTTAAATCATCTTGATATTCCAAGCTTTGAACAAAAAGCTGATATAAATCCGGCTATATCATAAGAGGAGGCGAATCCATTGTTTACCGCCATATCTCTGAGAGTTTCAGCAAGAGTATAAACAGCCGTCTCGTCAGCCTCATCCTGAGCATATGCAGAGTAATTATTAGTTCTTGGTTTTGAAACAAAATAGTTATAGTCATAATATGAAATACTTACATCCAGTCTGAAAGTTTCTCCATAGAAAGGATAGTTCCATGAATACGACAACGATTGATAAGGTTTATCCTGATTAAGAGAAAATGAAATTCTTAAGTCTGTGTTGATTATACGTGATACCATTGCTGCGGCTTCAGAACGTAAAAATATCTGAAGCTGGATAAAACGTTCCATATTCATCACTACCGGTTACAACTCCTGATTCATAAAGTTTTAATATCTCTTGATAATATGGATTTGACTCTCTGACATCAGGTATGGGAGATATTTCATTAATTTTTTTGATAACAGTCAGGCAGAGCTTTAAATAACAAGTAAGCTAACTGTTCTCTTGATGCGGGGTTTAAGTATCTTCCGCTGAATTGATTTGGTTCTATTATCCCTTGGTTAACCGCATACTCAAGATATGGCATGAACCAAGTCATATTTGCCTGTCGGTTAACGGAGCCTACACCGTTTGTATTTATATAAACTCCGGTTTTTGGGGTTTGCGTCATAGAATCGCTGTCATTTATTTGAAAATTGCCGTTTCCGCTTATAGGATATGAATATTTGATATTGTTGTTATCAAGTGAGGCAACGCTTCCGCCAGAGTTTAATTTGTTAATTGTATTGCCGTAGTATTTAGCATTGAGTCTTGAAGCTACTGTTATTGCCTCTGCCAGTGTAATGTTTCCGTCGGGTGTAAACATATTATCGCCGGTTCCGGTCATTTATTCCGTATTCATAAGCAAAGCCTACATAGTAATAATACCAATCGTCATCGTAAACATCAGCATATGTAGAAGAATCATAATAGTTTGTCTGTTCAAATTGTGGGAATATTTCGGCAAATGCTGTAGCAGAAACAGATGTTAATATACATAATACGAGAATAGTTGAAATAAATTTTAATTTATATTTTATCATGACGCACCTCACTTATATAGAGTGTGATTAATTGTCATCGTGATTTTTTATCGTCAGACGGTTCGTTTATTTCATCGCTTTCAGAACTGTTTTCAGTATCGGGTTCAACCAAAGTAACAACAGCTTCTTCAATTCTGTGGTCAGCGACTTTGGTTACGTTTATTTTCATAGACCCGAAAGACAGCTCAGGCATTTCTCCATCTGCGGGGACTGTTCCAAGCTCATCTAATATTAATCCGGCAAAGGTGTTATATTCTTCGTCAGGAATATCTATACCAAGTTCTTCTTCAACGTCTTCAATTTCTGCGCAGCCCTGAATAAGCCAGCTGTCGTCTTCGCCGGGAAGTTTAACAATTTCTTGTTCCTCCTCAGGCTGATCGTATTCGCTGTACAGTTCACCGACTATTTCCTCAATCAAGTCTTCTTGTTGTAACTATGCCTCTAAAACCGCCGTATTCATCAAGAACAATAGCAGAAGTGAGCATTTTTTTATCCTGCATTTGAGAAAAACATTTCGTCAGCTTTTTATAGACTCAGGAACAAAAATATGGCTCTCTTAAAATATCTCTAAGATTTCCATTCCTGTCTTTAAGTAAGAATTTGTAAAAAATCACGGCTGTTCAGAACTCCAATGATATCATCTATAGCATTGCCGCATACTGGATATCTTGTATGGTTTGTTTCATTTATAATTTCTTCCCCACTTATCAGGACCGTCATTTATCCACAAGATAACTGCGTCGGTTCTGTGAGTCATTATGTCTTCAACAGGTTTGTCGTCCATTTCAAAAAATATTATGTATCATTTCTTTTTCATCGTCATCAATGGCGCCGCTTTCTGACCCGATATCAACCATCATTCTGATTTCTTCCTCGGTGACGTCATCATCGTTTTTCGTCTGGCCGAATACCAAAGATTTTCAAAATAATTTTTTTGATATAATTCGAGGAATCCATACAAATGGTATACTCAAATATGTTACAAAAAGATTGAAATGGGAGTTAAGGCTACAGAAATACTTTCAGAGTATTTTCCGGCCAAACCTTTTGGAACAAAAATTCCAAATATTAAATATACTAAAGTTGTAATGAAAGAAATAATTACAAAACTCAATATACAAGCAGCAATGATATTTATATTAAGCTCGGTAAAGTACGAAACCAGCGGAATCAAATACATATATATTGCACATCCGCCTATTGAGAGCAGTAGTAAGCTGTTTATAAATTGAATAGACGCTACAAAATCCCTGAGTTTCCATCGAGAAATTTTGAAAGCCGTATGGCTTTTTGTTTCCGCTGTCTGCTAGTTTTTTTAAGTTTTTGCATCATTTACTACAATTGTTGACTGTTCGATTAAAGTAAAAACATACTTAAACCAAACAAAATCAAAAGAATCACCCATAACGATTGCGTAGGGGCAACGTGTCCAAAAAATAATCATCCTTCCGGGCGAACATAACCCATAATAATTTTTATTGTCCATCAGTATAACAGAAAATGCGATAAAAGTCAAATTCTATATTGTAAACGTTTAGTTAACTTTTAAGGTATATCCGTTATATTTATAAAATCTTTAATAATTTTATTTTCTAATCCTATATATCTAAAACAATATTTTTTGAAACTTGAAACTTTAATTAGAACTAAAATAGAAATATTTTATAAAGAATAAGTTAGCTAAATAATACAATAAAATATTTTTATAAACTTAAAGAAGTTTTTATTACAGGATTGCAGAAACTAATCCACAGTATCTAATAACGTTATAGTATATATCCTTAGAATGGAACAATATTAACTACTACTTTATTATACGAGTTGTAAGATATGTCTTATAAAAAATATAAAAATAAGTATATTTAAATGATTGTATTGCAAGCATCGGTAGGTGTGACCACATTTTTTTAAAAGTGCGTGTTATATATATTAACTTGTTTTGCCATAACTTGCGATGTCATTAATATGTATACTCAATGCGGACAAAGTCCGCCGCGTTAGGCGCGCAGCCGCGGAAAAATAATAACTATATTGTATTTAATTATTATAATATAAGCAAATTTTATTTATTATGTAATTATTTATGTCAACTCAAAATTATTTTTTTGTTATATAATTTATTACAAGCTGTGGTTCACATAGAGCCACAGCTTGTAATATTAAAAATAAACATTCATTCTTTTTTTATATCAACACCAAGATTTTTAAGCTTTTCAACAAAGTTTTCATAACCGCGTTCAATGTGTTCAATATCATGAATTTTTACTTGTTCCATCGGCTTTTAGCGCCGCAGCAAACGCGGCGCCGGCTCTTAAATCGGTTGCTTTTGACTTCCGCCCGCTGAGACGTTTTACGCCTTCAATAAAAGCGGCGTTGCCCTCTGTTTTAATTTTGGCTCCCATACGGCAAAGTTCAGGAATATGGGCAAATCTGTTTTCAAAATGGTTTCAACGACCATTCCGTTGCCATCACTTGTAGACAGCAGTGACATGGTCTGAGCCTGCATATCTGTAGGAAATCCGGGATATGGGAGAGTTTTGATATCTACAGATTTGGGCTTTTGGAACAGGGTTTTAAGTCTATAAAATCAAGACCGGTTTCAAACATGAATCCCATTTCTGTTAATTTAGCCAATAGTGGTTTTAAATGCAGAGGTTCAATATTCTCTGTTTTTAATTCCACTGCCTAATCCGGCGGCACAGATGATAAAAAGTTCCGGCCTCTATTCTATCGGGAATAATCTTATGATTATTTTTTGTGCATTCTTTGTCGTGCCTTTTATTATTATTGTGTCACTTCCGGCCCCTGATGACTGAGCCGCCCATTCCGCATAGGAAATCAGCTAAATCAATTATTTCAGGTTCGTTGGCAGCGTTTTCTATAGTGGTTGTGCCATTGGCTAGGCACGCTGCTATCATAAGGTTTTCGGTTGCTCCGACACTGGGAAAATCCAAATATATTCTTGTTCCAACCAGACCATTTTTTGCGGACGCTTCAACAAATCCATGACCCTGCTTGATTTTTTGCACCCATTGCGGCAAAACCTTTTAAGTGAAGGTCTATAGGACGGGCCCTATTTTACAGCCTCCAGGAAGTGGTATACGAACATTTCCGAATCTTGCTAAGCATGGTGACATAACAAGGACTGACGCTCTGAGCTTTGAAAATAGTGAATAATCACGCAATCTTTTTAGGTTTTGTGATATTTGCTGAGATTCTCATTGAACCGTGCTTGTCTCTATAAATATCACAGCCCAGACCTTTTATAATTTCTGCCATTACATCAGTATCAGAAGAGATGAGGGACGTTATCTAAAACTGATTCTTCTTCGGAAAGAAGTGCCGCTGCCATAATCGGAAGAGCAGAATTTTTAGAGCCGCTTATTTTTACATTTCCTCCAAAATTTTCACAGGGACCGTTTATAATATACTTTGCCATATAAAATCATTCCTTAACGTATTATATTTGAAGTTGAGATAATACCGGTGCTTTGTGGGCTTTCACCTGATATGGCCAGTATAGGAACATAGGTTTTTGCAGTTAAAACAAAAGCGCAGGTCAAAATTAATGATGTTATAAGCCTTTTTTTCATAAAATTTCCTCCAAAACCGCATAATAAAATTTTAAGAATTATGCCACAATAGTATTTTTGACCTGTAACAACTTTTTTATAACTTGTATTTTTTTTAAATAAAAGATAATATTTAAGATAATAATAAAAATATTGTTTTAAAAATAAAAAAATTTATACAAATAGTGTAGAAGTATGTTATTCTATGTAAATAACGAAAACAATATGATGGATAATAATGATTTGTAATAAAAATATAAAAGAATATAAGTTGTGTCAATACAGAATATTTATTAACTTAAAATACTAAAATAATATAAAATAAAACTTTTCTGTAGCTATCTTATAATTATCATAATATAATACAAATATGTTTGCGAACTTCGGTAGGCTTGCGGAAGCAAGCACGTAAGGTTCGCCGTCGTCTGACCGCTGCAAGCGGTCAAGAAGAATTTAACTATTTATAGTATTCTATTTATGTCATTATTATACTTAAAAAATAAATTAATAAATAAAATTGAACAGCTCCAGATTGTTCGGATAATACAAAAAGACACCTATGATAGACATAAATTAGCATTATAACATATCTATTTATTTAAATATTCAAATATCCTACAAAATACAATCATTAATTTTGTTAATATTATTTTGACCGCTTATAGCGGTCAGACGACGGCGAACCTTACGAGCTTGCTCCGCAAGCCTACCGAAGTTCGCAGATACAATTGCATTATATTATGATAATTAATTGGTTGTAAATAAGCGTACAGCAAATTGAGACGTTGTAAATGATAGATTATGGATTAAAATATAGGAAAGCTAAGGAAAAAGAAAACAGCAAGTTGATAAGTTGTAAATAAACATATAATAATGGATATATTATTATATATGAAAACTAATGCAATAAACAACGATTTTATAATATTTCTCAGTATTTTTTAATTTACAAAAGTTTTTGTATTATATAATTATAATAATATTATTTATTTCAATATCAAGTATCCAAAATATAAAAGAAGTTCTTCTATATAATCTATATTAATATAATTATATAAGCAATTATAAATTCATAAATATGAAAATTTCTAAATATTTAAGTTTAATATTTAGAAATTTTATATAATTATAACATCTAATTATTTGCATACATAATTAGTAAAAACAAAAGAATGCCGTTAAAGAGTGTACGTAAAAACAGTATTAGATTGGTACTCAAAAAAGCAGAAAATGTGATTTTTACATTTTCTGCTTTTTGCTTTATACAAAATTGAGTACACTTTTTGTTATGCTTGCAAAAAATAAATATTTGCAATTTACGCTGTAATGTGATAAAGTAGAAATGCGAAATAATTCAATGTAAACATTGAAGTTATATATAAGAGATAGGTATACGTTTTGGTAAAAACGTATGCTTAGATTTTCATTACCTATTGCTTATATGTAATTGAAGTTTTTCGCAGTATTTATTGAAGATACGTTTTTTATATTTGGCATAGCTTCGGCTGCGCTTTTTAATGCGAAAAAATGCTGCGAAACAAAAACTATATTATTTTACGGAGGTAATGAAAATGAAAAGGAAATTAGTGGGTTGATTATGTGCATAATGTTATTTATCTCTGTTCTGCCAAACCTTGCTGTATCAGCAGGCGAAAGTTGGTGGTGGCCTTGCCCAAGTGCATTAAGTTATTCCAGCGGTTATGGTATGAGAACATATAATGGAGTAACAAGATTTCACAGGGGTGTTGATATTCCGGGCACACGCGGTTTCAAGTAATCGCTTCAAGAAGCGGAATCGCCAGAATTGCTAACACAAACAATCCTTTTGCAAACGATAGAGGCCGTTGTGTTGTAATCGACCATGAAGATGGTTATTATTCTGTATATCAGCATATGTCAGATTATGCTATAAACGATAATGTGAGAGTAATGCAAGGACAAGTCATAGGTTATGTTGGCGGTTCAGGTTCAGGCGGAGAATATACTTATAATGCACATTTGCATTTTGAGGTACACAAATATTCGCCAAACAACGCTTTGACAATATTAAATCTTGATTGAGTCAAGAGTAAATACCCCTGTAACCTCTACAGACCCGAAAGCTTTTATTAACCCCGAATGCCCCTCGACCTTCAGGCGAAGCACCAAGCAATATAACAATAAAAGCAAATAAAAAACATCTATTGAAGTAGGTGATACTGTTACATTTTACGTATACAATAAGCAATGCTAATTCTAGATATGTCGGAATAGATTGGGCTGGCGGCAGTAGATATTATTCAATTCCTCTGAGTAATTCATCAGGAACAAGTTTGCGTACACATTTACTTTACCTGGTACTTATTGTGTTATCACTGAAGGTTCAAATGAGTATGGATATAATTGTTGCGGGGGTGCTTTATATTACTGTTAAAGCAAAAGAAATAACGGCAAAGCATTTCAGCCAATTACACTTCAATAGGTGTTGGTGATACAGTTACATTTGATTATTATATAAATAACGCCACATCTTACAGAGGATTAGGCATGAGACTATGCAGGAGGTTCAAGATATTTTTTCTCAATCACTTGATCAAACTTCAGGATCAGTTTCTCATACTTTTACTAAACCGATTATATTGTTGCATTGTAGAGGATATAATACAGACGTATATAATTGCAGTCCTGGTGTTTATGTAAAAGTGGTAGACAGCAAGCCAATAGATATGACTATCAGCGTAGATGAAACCAATATAAATATAGGTGATACGGTTTACTTTTAAATATGCAATTATCGGTGCAACAGTAAAAGCATATAGGAATAGATTATGCCGACGGCACGCGGTATAATAGCATACGAACCTATCAGGATTCCGGCAGTATTTCTTATACATTTACAAAAACAGGACTGTATTGCTGTATAATTGAGGGTATAATAATATAGGATATGATTGTAGTCCGGGCATCTATATTAGGGTAACAGAACCGTATCAATCTCCAACTACTTTCACTACCTACACCGACAACGACAGCTATCGTAGATTTCACACGGAAATAACAAATCTTACCTGCGACGCAGAATACATTGTCGCGTCCTACGACAGCGGCGGACAGTTGCTTGAAATGTCAAATTCCGGCATTTCTGCGGGCGAGGGCGGCTGTGAAAATGACCTTGCCAAAGCATAGTGGCGAAAAAAATATGTAATACGTAACTGAAACGAAGTACCGGAG
>VOFK01003373.1_pt1 | contig 42973 bp, 48 predicted proteins | sample 5384121 | NCBI WGS metagenome assembly VOFK01 (sample SAMN12384730, study PRJNA508395) | human gut metagenome | isolation source: healthy gut J | host: Homo sapiens | reverse complement strand
ACTGTAATTTTACGTCCCGCCGCGAAGTCAAGCGCCGGGCGTTTTTTTCTTTTCTGGGGTAAGTGCCTCCACCATGCCGGAAAGGTATGCTTGGGCACGGATTTTCAGGCCCGAAGGTAACTTCCGGTAATTTTCGAGAAGCTCTTTTTCCTCGTCGGAAAGCTGCGGCGCGGGGGCAGTGGTGTGTATTACCACGTTGCCGAAGTCATCGGAATGATTGGCAAGATAGTCGATTGAGCAGTTGAAAAAATCCGCTAATTTTATGAGAACATCTAACGGCGGGATAGATATTTGATTTTCATAAGCCCAAATATTCTTGCTTGTAGATGAAATTTTTTCTGCAAGTTCTTTTTGAGTTAAATTATTTTCAAGTCGAAGTTCTCTTATTCGTAGCATATAAACCTCCTTTTTACTCTATTATCTAATTTTTTTTAGAAAAAAGTCTTGACAATCTAAAATTAATCGGCTATAATATAAACGAAAACCTAAAAAATATTAGATTTTCAAACATTTTGACGCCGCCAGCGCAGGGCAGACGAAGCGAAAGCGGTCGAGGTCAAAGAATCACCCGCGGAGAGGAAAAACGGGACGCAGAAGGCAAAAGAGAGGTCGGAGGACGGGAATGAAAATTCGAGTAATGGGAACGGAAGCAGAGTGCCAAGCAGCGCGGGAATATTACCGAGGACTTGAAAAGGAAAGCGGAGTGAAAAGCGTGAGTATTTCGGGGAATTATCCAAACCGGGGAAGTAACACAATTTTTCGGGTGTATGTGGAGGTTGAGTATTACGACGCGGGAGAGAGCGGAAGGAAAGAGTTGCCAAGCGGGAGGAAAAAAAGATGAAAAGTCCGGGGGCAAAAAGCAAGGGAAATAAGAAAAGTGCCGGAAACAGGCGAATCAAGGAAGCCAGCGGAAATTTCTGGGTATTACACAAGGAACATGAGATAAAGAAATACCGCGGATTCAGAAATAAGGCGGAAGCGGAGCAATTTGCAGCGGCGACGCCGGTGGAAAAGAAAGTAAAAATCACGGCAGAGCGAGAAAAGGCAACGACGGCCAAAAAGACAAAAAAGCCGGAAGGAGCTCGCCCGCGGCGAAAGAAATATAGCAGCCCGGAAGTTAAGGTTGTCGGTTTGGAAGCAGGCAAAAAAGAAACAAAAGTAGTGAAGTTTTCGGACGGCAAAAAGAAATACGGGAAATAAGGGAGAAAGCAAATGAACGGAGATTCAATAATTTTGGTAATGTTTTCGGCGTTGCTGGGTGTATTGATGGCGTTTGGAATCGCGTATTTAATCGAACGAATCCGGGAAGCGCAGGGAGAAGGCACGGAAGAATATGAAGAGTATTCCGTCCCCGCGCGCAAGAGACGGAGTGAAAAGCTGTCGGAGTTGAGATACGCGGCGGCAGTGTTGCGGGATATGAAAGAGAGTACGAAAGATGGGGCGTTCGTGCAGGTGGGAGCGTATTGGTACGAGGTGCAGGATCAACGAAGTCAATCGAAGCGATAAAGGAAGCGATCGAGGAGGCGGGAGAATGAAGAGGCGGGATAAAACAGAAGTCTTGCGGGATCGGTTGCAGTTGGAGGACACGCGGCTTTTGTTTCAGATAGACGAAGCGGCGGAGGTAATCGAAAAATTAAGCGCAGGAAAAATATACAGTCCGTCGGGAGCGAAAGCGGTGCAGAGGTTAGACGCGCTGACGCAGGCGGAGGAGAGGCTGTCGGAGGCGATCAGATGTCTGGAACAGGCAATCGAGCCAGAGGGGAAAGCGCGGGCGGCAAATTAAACCAGCTTATACAAAAACTTCCTTATCATATTATCGGCATAGCGGGCGCCGCAAGTCCCGCCCCAAGTGAAGGTACACTAAAAACCAGCAGTAGAGAGTTACGGCTACCGTATAGCGGGCGCGTGAGTCCCGCTGCCAAAGGGGCTGACAAGTAAAGAAAAAGCCCTCTTAATCTTCCACGAAGGCGGGACGAAGTTTCCTCCTCGTCCTGCCGAGAGGGAGGAAGAAAACAGTAAAAAAACCCGGAAACGGGAAAAAGGAGAAAGAATAAAATGGCGGTAAAAAAGACAGGCGAAAGCAAAGTGAAGAAGGTCGTTGGGGGGATCGCGGTAGCATTGGCGCTGATCCTTGTGGGCGGCGTGTGCGGGGGATTGTTGCAGCACCATTACAAATGGGGTGAGGAGCCGAAAGTGGAAGAGCCTGGCGGAGAAGAAAAGCCGGGCGAGGACAGCAGCGGCGGAGGCGAAGTGAGCACGGAGGCGGGCGTGAGCCACGGGATCCGCCTTGCGGCGGTGAAACTTGCCTCGAGCGAGTATGAGGCATACGGAGTGAGTGCGCAGGCGGAAACGGCATACACGCTGACGGCAACGATCACGCCTTCGGACGCGGCAAATAAAGCGGTGGATTGGACGATTGCGTTCAAAAACGCAAGCTCGGAATGGGCGACGGGAAAAACGGTAACAGAGTATGCGACGGTAACGCCGAGCGCGGACGGAGCATTGACGGCGGTGGTGGAGAACGTGGCGGCGTTCGGTGAGCAGATCGTAGTGAAAGCGACGTCGCGGGATAATGCAGAAGCGTATGCGACGTGTACCGTTGAATACTTGCAAAGAACGACGGGCTATACCTTCAATCTGGACGGAAAAGCATTGAGCAAAAAACGGAGAGGGGAATTTGGTACAGCTGGACTTTATGGAGAGCAAGAGCGCGGCGGTGCAGATAAGCGTGAACAAATCTACGGTTTATACGCGCGCGAATACGGACAAGGCGGAATATTTCAAAATCAAACCCGCGCTTGCGTTCGGTGGAGTAATAACGGCCTCGGGAGCGAAAAAGCGAAGATTTGAAAGAATACAGCGGAGGAGCGAGCGCGACGCTGACGGGCTTTTTTGATAAGACGTGGGGAAGCGTTGCATAAAGCAAATAACACGATAAAGAACAAGCTGATCGCAAACATTCCTACCTATACGGGAGCAGACGCTTACACGGTGGAAATTTATGACGCGGAGGGCGGAAAGCTGCTTGAAACGTACGGATTGGGATTCGACACGTCGAAGATCGTAACGCAGAAAGGCGTGGAGAGCATAGTGATCGACGAAACGGAGATTGTATTCTGATAAAGGAGCGAAAGAAAAATGACAGATAAGAAAACGCGAGTTTTGTCGAATCTGTTATCGTTGGTACTCGGCGCCGGAATCGGCGCCGGTGTTACCGGGTGGTAGAACAGATCAGACAGGGAACACAAAAAATTGAAATGGAAGCTCCTCCGGAATTAGACGGGGGGGGGGGTGGGAATTATTAGCGAGAGCAAAGGCAGCGGAATGCAGCTGACGGCGAGCAAACTTTCGAGTGCAGAGTATGCGGAGAATGGCGTGTCGGCGATAGCGGAAAGTGCCTATACCTTGACTGCGACGGTAATGCCGGAATTGGCGGAAAATAAAAAGCAGTAGATTGGTCGGTGAGTTTTGCGGACAGTTCTGCGGAATGGGCAAACGGAAAGACGGTGACGGATTATGTAACGACGATCACGCCCGAGTGCGGACGGAGCATTGACTGCGAGCCTTGCGTGTATAAAGGATTTCGGAGCGCAGATAGTAGTGACAGTAACGAGCCGGGATAATCCGTCGGCAAAGGCGGAATGTACGGTGGACTATGCGAAGAAAAAAATCAAAAGCGCGTATTTAGTGGACGGAAGCGGAGCGCCGATCGGCCAGAACGGAGCGGATTGGGTGACGGGCCTGTATGACAATTTCACGGAAACATATATTCCGCAGTATATGAGCTATACGGTAAACTATACGTATTCGGAATATACGGTAGAAGATACGTTTGAAATGACGGCGAGCGCGCAGCTGAACGGAGAATTTAAGAGCGGGTTGCAAAGTTATGTAAACAGTCACGCCACGGAACAGACGCAATACGCGGTAGCGATCCTCGGAGCTTTGAGCGGCGAGAAAAAGAATCCGATAAATACAGGAAATAGTTGGTATTATACGGCGAGCGCGACGGGATTTTTGAGTTTATTCTATGCGCGAATTATTCGCAACCGAGTGAAACGGCGAAAAAACAGGCATTGAATATGCTTGCGGAGTATGTAACGTCGTTGAGTGCAGGGAAAACGGCAGCGGTAGAATATGAAGTGACGTTCACTGGGAGTCATTCGACGTATAAGCATAGTTTTACGCAGGTATTGAGCGGAGCGTCAATGACGTATGGAGTAACGGAGATTGAGCTGGACCAAACGGGCGTGACGTTCTGAAAAGAAACAAAGGAGCGGAACAAGGAAATGACAGATAAGAAAAACGGGGTATTGTCGAATCTGTTGTCGCTGGTGCTCGGCGCCGGAATTGGCGCCGGGAGCTATGCGATCAAAGAGCAGATAAGGCGCGGCGGGAATGAAAGAATCGAGCAGGAAGCCCCCACGGAATTAGACGGGGGGGGGTAATTATTAGCGAGAGCGAAAGCCAGGGAATGCAGCTGACGGCGAGCAAACTTTCGTCGAGTGAGTATGCGGAAAATGGGGTAAGTACGCAAGCGGAAAGCGCCTATACCCTGACGGCAACGGTAAAGCCGGAGGACGCGGAAAAATAAAGCGGTGGATTGGAGTATCGCGTTTGGAACGCAAGCTCGGCATGGGCGAGCGGGAAGAGTGTAACGGATTATGTGACGGTAACGCCGAGCGCGGACGGAGCGTTGACAGCGGTGGTGACGAATTTAGGCGAGTTCGGAGAGCAAATCAAAGTGACGGTAACGAGCCGAGGGAATCCGTCGGCAAGTGCGGAATGTACGGTGGATTATATCCAAAAGGTTATAGAACCGTATCTGACGATCGGAGAGATTGAGTGTGTAAAAGGCGGAGAGACGGAAGTCGAATTTGAAACAGAAGTGGGGGGAAACGGACCGGGCGGAGTGATAGATTTCGGGGCAAGATTGTCGGAAGTATATACAATAGAAGCGGAAATTCCGACAATAAGTCTGGACGTAACTTATACATTTTTCTTTTTGAAGGTACAGGCGAAAATATAGATTTTTTCACTTAATAGTAAATGCCGGAGACGGGTATAGCCTATATTTTTTTGACCGTAGGCTATTTATGGACGATCCGGAGAACGGTCGGGAAGTGTATATCTCCGGAGAGCCGGTAAGCGAAGAGCAAGTCAATGAATGGGAAACAGCAGATATAATAAGAATGCTGCTGGAAATGCCGTCGGATCCGCTGATACTGGGTTATTCATTCTATACAGAGCAAAGCGGGACGGTAAACTTTGAAACGCAGATACAAATAAACATAGCAGAAGAAAGCCAAGTGCAAAAAGTAAGTTTGGACAAAGGAGCATTGAAATTTTAAGGAACGAGAAGGGAGACCGAGGGAATGAGTAAAAAGAAGCAGTAAAAAGTAAAAACGGCTGTAATGGTGATATTGGTGATAATATTACTGATACTATCGCTCGGCCTTTTAGGGCGGTTAACGAACGTATTCGGGAATAAGATTACAGTGAGGTATAACGGAACAAAAATCACGAAAGATTTTGAAGGACTGGAAATAGAAAGCGGAACGGAAATCGAAGTGAGGGCGCCGGGAGAATACGAAGTAAAAATCTATGCGGCGGGAACGGAAGCCACGGATTTCACGTTCACGGTCGGCGGAACAGAATATAGCTGGGTGGAAGATATAGCGGGAGCGAACGGCGGGCGCGGCGAAGAATTTACGGAAGTATTCGAGATAGAGAAAACGGAGAAAGGCTTCAAAATTTCAGGCGGAATCAAAAAAGTATTGAAAGACATTTGGCCGGTGGCGGAGATCGAGCTGCCGGAGGAGCTCCCTGCGGGAGATAGATTCCGAATGGAAATACGAAGCGGGAAAACAACGCTGACGGTCGGATTTTCGGTGAAAGAGCCGGGAAGCGTGGGGGTGGAGAAAATAGAGCTTGCCCCGGGTGAGATCGTATTTTAGAGAAGGTGACGGAGATGAAAACGCTACATAGACAACGAAAGCTAATACTGACGATTTTGACAGCCTGCGCGATGTTCGTGATCGGGCTTTTCTGCGCATATAAGCCTATAAAGGCGAAGGCAGCGGAAACAATCGGATTCAGCTTTGAGAAAATCTCTCCGGGCGCGTCGGAGTACGAGGATCCGACGATCTCTTTTTCGGTGCGAGTGGGAAGCACGGCGTTGAATAATTTGAAGCAGGGCAGAACGGCGAGCAGCCGATCCTATACGGATTATCTTTTAGAGATTACGTATTCTACGAGCGCGGCGGGAAGCGGTGAGGTGGTGTATTACCATATCGAGCAATCGGATTATCTGCCGGACACACCGGGCGCGTCGTTCCCGTCCAATAACGATCCGTTATATTCGCCGTATAGCTATGACTATACTTTCGGCAGCGGCTTTTTAAGCAGCGGGCAGGGCGTGCTGTCGATAGCGATTCCTTCCGACTTGAACACGGAATATTATTACCGTGCGAAAGTGATAAAGGTTACGTACACGGTAGATTTGACCGGGATTACGCAGGGAGTTCGGGAATTGCGAACGAACAGGCGGAAACGGTAGCGGAATCCTCGGGGTATTACAAAAAAATTCGATTTGGAACATCGGAATGACGCAGCTGGAAGGTAGCGAGCCTCTGACGGACGCGGAGCGTTCGGGGATCCAGACGATTCTGGGAATCAAGCCCTCGGGAGCCGAGATTTCCGTGACGTTGAAATACAAAGAATTGACGGACTATGCGACGCTGACGGAAAAGAGTTATACGTTTCATCTGAAAAGCGCGTATGCGCAAAAATAAAAACGCTTGCGGTATCGACGCTATACAGCCTGACGGATTTTAGCAATATCGCGGATTTCAACGCGGTCTATACGGGCGATTTTTTTGCGCGACGGGTATCGATACACGACGCAGGAGCGGATCATCTTACAGGCACGGGATTTCGAGTACAGCTATAACCCGACGACGGAAAAGGGAACGCTGGAAGTAAAATACAACGATTTTCAGTACAAGGATCTGTCCTTGCGCGCGGTGACGAACAACGATCCGGCGAACAATCTGACGATAGACTATTACACGGCGGAAGCGGTAGCAGGGGCTACGAGCACGACGCTGACGTTCAGATTTGCAGACATCGAGGAGCAGCTGCACAATTCTTGCAATTGGCTTTTCGATTTCGGAAAAGAAAATATCCGGATCACGGGCAAACCGGAGGGCGTGACGACGCAGCTGACGGAGGAGGCGCTGATCGTGACCTTCCCGAACGCCAAAGAAAAAAACGAGCTGGTGAATCTTTCTTTAATCGGCGTTGCGGAGATTATCGAGGACGTGGAATACACGCTGACATACGACTACGCGGAGCTGACATTGAACGGAACAAAGATTTCGGAAACGTGGAAAACGTCGTCGCCGATCGTGAAAATGTATAGTGAGATCGTGACGTGCAACTATACGAATTTCATGCTGGATTACGGGGACGCGGTGAGAGCGGCGGTGAATCCGGAGTTTTTGACGGAGCGGAGTATTATATTCCGGCGTCGATACGTAAGGAATACAGCGCGTATGATTCGGAAACGCATACCTGCAAAATCACGGTAGAGTATTCGTATAATACGCTTTTCGGAATCACGAATAACTATGACGAGAGCATTATATTCAAAGCGCTGGATCACAGCAGCCTGAATTACGGGGGAGAGTATTTCGTGGACAGTATCCCGGACGGGTACCGTGTGAAAGAGCTTTCGACCTCCAAGCCCGATAAGCTGACGATAGAAAACGCGGAGGATTACCGAAACGCGACAATAGAAGTGCGGACGAGCACGACGGCGAAAGAGGTGCTGCCGGTAGAGGTCGTATTTACAGACAGCTGGAAAATGGTCGTCACATATTTGGAAAAAACTATATCGATTACGGAATGAAGCAGGGTGAGAAGGATAAAGACGGAAAAAGCCTGTAAAAAGCGTGTTTCGCGGAAAAGAAGGTATTTTCCGGATCGGTGAAAGTCAAAGACGTCGCGGACATTTACCACCCGACAAACGCGGAAATGTCAAAAATCCTCGGTCTTGAAAATTTGGATATTCTGGGCTTGGCGACGGCGGAGAGTATCAGCGTGACCTTTGACGGAGTATCGACCTATACGGCGAAGCTTTCGTATTCGTATGCGGCGTTGAAGCAGATCGATTATAACGGGAACGCGAAAGAAATAAAAATCCCGTTGACGAGCTATGCGGATTGGTGCGAGGAATACGGCAAGGATTGGTCTATTTTTGTTCCTGAATCGGACGGATCGGCATTATTTCAAATATTCTAACGATGTTACACGTGAAAACTTGTACGGCTTTTTCTCGGTAGCGGTATTTAAGGAGCAGGTTTCGGATCTGAATTTCTATTTCAAGAACAACACGGGCGACGGCTGCATGACGATCTTTTCCCAAAGCGAAGTGCGCGGCTCCGGGGTGTATAAATTTTTTCAGCCGTCTGGCGACGAAAAGCGGATTCATGGGGATATTGCTTGGTACGCCGTTTGATCTCAACAATGTGCATGAATTTATGCGAGCTTGTGGACGACGATAACGCGATGTATTACAGTTATTTCTTCTATCTGGACGGGACGAGCGAAAACCCGTATCTGTCGAACGGCGGGGGGGGGACAATGCGGACGACACGGACAGCGCGATAAAGAACGCATTGAACGACGCGAAGGTATGGCTGAAAGAGACGTGGCAGAAGGTGAACGGCTCGAATGCCATGAAATGGTTGAAGATCCTGGGAGGCGTGGCGTTGGGAATTTTAGCGTTGACGGCGCTTATAGCGGGCGTATATAAAATTTTTTTGAAACGGTCGGGGATCATCAAGCCGAAGAAAAAGACAAGCGGAAGCACGGCGAAAAAAAGAAACGACGTCAAGAAAGAAGAAACCGAGCACGAAGGCGAAAAAATGAACAAGCAGAAGAATGCAAAAAAAAGCCCGCCGCGAGGAAACCCGCAGCGGGTAAGAAAAAAACTATAAATCCGCAGCGGCAAACCGCGGTGAAGCCGACGAAAAAATCCGGTAAGCCTGCCGAACAAAAAGTCAAAACCACCGAGAAAGAAAATTTTCCGCATTTTCGGAAGCACAACACATCAAATCACCCGGCATTGATTACAGGAGAATATTCGGAAAAGGAATATGACTATCGAAAAGTTATGCATGGAGAGAAAGACGTCCGTCACAGAAATGAAAAGGTCTCTCCGAATCCTAACCCCAAAGATCCGAGACCTATGTATATAGGGAAACGTGTACGGCATGACGAAAAGAAAAATTCAGTACATGGAAATACCCTTGGAAATATCCTTCGACAAAAAATAGAAGTAACGGGAAAACCGTTACTTCTGAATGAGCGACACACGGGTTTTGATATTATCTCACCATTATTTTGTTCCTTGCGGAACTCACGCTACTGATAATAGTATATCGTATTTTCAAAAAGGAAGTCAAGCAAAAAAAATGTTGAAAATTCTAAAACTGATACTGCGAATCAGTGATATATGTAGTCATAATCTTGGCGGTGCTGTATCTGGTAGGTACGTTCAAGCGGGTATTCTGAAATGGAAAAAGAAAACGAGACGGCAAATAGACTGCCGGACAATTTATCATATCGTAAGCGCGGCGGTATTGGTCGGCTCGTTGCTGTTTTCTGTTTTTTTTTATTTCCGCGCGGTATTCTTCCGGACAATTCAGGCGTTCAAGGACTTCGGACTTTCAGTAGCATACTATTTCACGGAGCTTTCAGGCTTTGAAGGACTTATCACCCCCCGACGGTCGGGGGAAATCCCGAACAACGCGACGGAAGTATTACCGTTTCAGCCTTCGGAGTTTATAACGGGCCTGAAAGCGTACGGGAAAGCCCCTGATTTCAAAGAAAACGCAGAGGCGTTTTTTTCTGGGACTGTTGAAGGGGCTTTTCGACGTTCGCCAAAGCGGCGATCCTGATTCTTCCGCTGCTTATTCTGTTGTGGCTTTTAATCAAAAACGCATACACAGACAGCCGAATAACAATTACAACGTGGACACAAAGCCGCTACGGCTGTATAAGAAAATCGAAGCGACCACATGGGGAAAGTGCAAAGTATTTTTCAAAAGCTATGCAGATTTCCTGAACGAACGTCGAGGCTATATTCTGGCAGCGGGGTTAATCTGGTCGTACAACCTGAACGCGGTGACAATCGTCATGGAGTTTGTTGCGTTCGTGTTCTATTTCGCGGTGAGTTTCGATGTGTTGGGAATCTTTACGCAAATCGCAAAGCTGGCGATGGATCTGACGGTGGCAATCAATTTTTTGCCGTGGTTTGTGTGGGTGGTAGTCGGATTTCTGATCTTCGACGCGATCCGCAAGAACATAGGAACGCAGCGGCTGCGTGGTTACGAAGCGCGGACCGTGATTTTTTGGAAGCGCACCCGGGCGCGCTGTTCGTGGTGGGGAAACAGCGTGCGAAAAAGACGACCACAATCACGAGCATGGCATGGCACTTTCACAGGCCGCCATATTTCCGAGAGAAGGCGAGAGAGAAGCTGCGGGAACGGGATTTACAATTTCCGTTTTTCCCTTGGATAAATCTTGAAAAGGTAATAGAATACGGAATCGCGAACGGGACTTTGCCGACGCTGGCAAGGGTGAGAAAAAATTTATTCGGGGATTGAAAAGAGCTGTTTAACGGCTTTGAGGAAAATTCCGATTATAGAGGCGGAGTGAGAATAAACAAACGCTTAAAGAATCTCCGCGAAAGATACGGCTACATATACGGGGGGAAAACACCGAAAAATATATTTTTCCGAAAGAGTGGAGTAAAGAACAGAAAAAAAAAGCATGTTTGAAAGAACATAACCGCCATATGCGAAAGGATTTTATTTTCGGTTATGATTTCGAGCGTTACGGTTTGGAATATAACAACAATCTGTATATGGTGGACATATTCGAGAGTTTGGAGAACTATGCGCAAAGTTATTGGATCTACGCGGCGCCTACGCCGTTGATCGTGGCGAACTATGCAATCCGGACGGACACGGAAAGAATAGATAACGGAAATTTTCCTTTGTTTGACGACGACTTTTTCAGTCGTAGCGCAAAAAAACTGAAAAAAAATACTGCCATATTCCTGGATTACAATTCCATGAGATTAGGGAAACTGAAAGGCGAAAGCGATCCGTATAAAGACGGGTTTGAAATCGGAGTAGCGGCAGAAATGGAACACGCAAAAGAACGCGGGAACCAGCACACGAGAACGGGGGGAAAAAGGATTCTCCGGACTGTAACCAACACAACGATCTTTTTTTCGAGCTGGACGTCAAAATGCACGGCCATGTCGCAACGATAGACAACTATACCTATTTCAGAATGTTGTTAGACGACCAAAGGCCGGATTCCTTGGCCGCGGACGATAAAGACCTTTGCGACATCATTATGATTAAAAAGACATCGGAGGCGAAAATCGTAATGCCGGGCTTCCTGATAGAGGAAGCGGCGTATCTGATAGCGACGAAGTTTTTCGATAAGGTTTACTATCGGATCCGAAACCTGCGCGGGGATAATACTTTATTTGTGTATCTGCTGAAAAAAAAAGTATATAGTCTGATAAACAACCACTATGTGCGGATATTCAATCAGTATTCGATATATACGTCGACGTTGCGGGGATCGAACGGAATGACGGACGAGAAACTGACGGACAAAGGGAAGTATTATTTATCAACGAAAAAAAAAGATTATCGGCGCGGTTTGCGACGGACGCAATCAAAGAGTTTTACGACAAAAAGTGCAGCGCTCAAAATACGGGTTAAACGATTTTGAGCAATACAAAGATTTGCATCCGAGCTGTGAAGAAATGAAGAAAGTAAAAAGTCATTTCTACGACCAAATTTTCGAGGTATTCGAGGATAACAGCATAGAAGCGGCAAAACGGAAGAAATACCGCGATGAAGTCGGGGTGAAATACGTCTGGCAACCGCGGGAATATCCCGAACGAAAGCAAAAAAAAAAACGGACGGGGCAGGGTATGCAATGAATAACCGCGCGGTCGGAATAAAGCGCCGAGGCCGGGCGCGGGGGAACTCTCACTTATCCAGCGGCGCCGAAGGCGCAAAAAGGAGAAGGGAGACGGCAGAGCCGGGGCAAACACGACCAGATCAACGTTGCCCGGAAAAAAGACGGTGACGGACAGACCGACGGAAATGCGGACGTATGTACCCGCACCGTGGGGCGGGGGAGACGGCCGCAGAGCCGACGGGCGGCCGGCAACGGCGCCGGGCAACGTCATGCGGGCGGGGGGGCTAAAATTAAATTAAGCGGCGCGCCGTATTTTTTGAAGAATTCCGCGCTTGTCGCGGGATTCTTCACGGCCCCGATTTTGGCAAAAAAAAATTTAGATTTTAACAAAAAAAAATCAGGCCGGAATACGGCCAAAGGAGGCGAGAAATGGAACAAACGATCACGATTTGCACCAATCGCACGACGCATTTGACGGTAGCGACGCTGCGGGTGTATCAATGCCTGAAAGATAAACTCCAAGACCGCGCGGAAGTCGTGGACTATCGGAAAATAGCGGACGAAGTGGGCATGAGCTGGAACGGCGTGAAATATGCCGTATCAGCCTTGATCCGTTACGGCTTTATCAAGAAAGAAGGCGGGAAACTGTCGGTTAATCCTTCCTCGCCGGAAGTTGTAGGGGATTATAGAACGGAGGCGGGAGGATGAAAGAGATATTGAAGCCGAAAAGCAAGGCACTGACAGAAAAGGACTGTTACGAAGAACTTGCGCGGATTATAAAGATATATTGCTACCAGGCAGTGGTGCGGGAAGAAATAGAGTTTTTCCGGTGGTGGGTAAAAAAATGTGTTGACGCAGCTTTCGGAGTATGCGCCATCACCGGAGGAGCCGGGGAAATATCCGGCATATAAAGAGCTGCTGCGTAAGGCAAGCGAATTTGTGCGGGAGCCGGCGGAGGATCCGTCGCGGGTAATGAGCCAGAGGACGGAGCTGAAAGCGGCGTTAGAGAAACGCAGAGAAGGCGGGCGGGTTTCGAGTGCGGTCACGGAAGCCAAGAACGCAGGAAAAAAAGCCGGAGAAACAAGCAAAGTGAAAGTAGATATATACAATCCGGAGAAGCGGTATAAAATCATATACGCGGATCCGCCGTGGGATTATAAATGCGGAAATCGGCTCGGAGCGGCGAAAAATCATTATCCGACAATGACGTTTTCAGAACTTGCGGAGCTGCCTGTTCCGGCATTGGCGGAAAGAGACGCAGTGTTATTTATGTGGGCTACATATCCAATGATAGAGGACGCCCTGCGATTAATTCCCCTGTGGGGCTTTGAGTATAAGACGATCGCCTTTCAATGGATAAAGTTAAATCCTTCGACGCAGATGAACGAATACCGAATCATGACGGCAGCGGAATTATTTGAAAAGTCGTGTGCGTTGGGGTTGGGGTATTGGACGCGGGGAAATACGGAGTGCTGCCTATTGGCGACGAAGGGACACCCGAAGCGCGACGAGAGCGCGGGAATCAGTCAACTGATATTTTCGCCGCGCGGGAGACATTCGGAAAAGCCTACGGAAGTGCGGGAAAAAAAAAATCCGGAAACTCGTCGGGGGGGGCAGCTATTGAGCTGTTTGCCCGCCGTTCGGCGGAAGGCTGGGATTGCTGGGGTAACGAGGTTTAGGACAAAGGAAGGTTAAGAAATGGCGGAAACGGTATTGAAAATTAAAATTGCCGGAAACAAAGCGCGGGCTTTTTAACCGCGTCCCCACGCGGTTATATTCCCCCCTGGAAAGGGAAAAAAGAAGCTGACGCCTTCCGCGGTGTCCGTTGCCGGAAAGATTTACGGTTTTTCGCATACGAACGATCCCGAGGCGGTTTGTCGGTTGAGTTACGAGCAAATCCGTGAGGAGTTCGGATTTTCAAGAGCTACGATCGCGGGCGCGATAGAGCAATTATGCAAAGCAAAGAAGAAGATCGAGCGTGTAAAGCGAGATCAGGACGGCACGGCTTATAAATACACATACAAGAACTCAAAGGCAAGCGTTATGACAATATCCCGCAGTATTTATATACGGCGGAAATTTGCGTATGCGGAGAATGGCGGAAGCTGACGCCTTCGGAGATCAGATTGCTGGCGCATATTACGACGGCATGCGAGAATAAGAAAACCGGCGGGATATGTCGTGGCTCGGCGGGACAGTTCGCGCGGGATTTGGGAATATGTAAAACGACGGTAAAAAAGGCACTTCGTGCGCTGATGAAAGCGGGATTGATTTACCGAGCGAAAGAGAACAAAGGGAAAAGCAAGTATAATTTAAGCGGTTATGAAGTCAATCGGGCTGTTTACGAATACAAAAAGTATTTGAAGAAACCGCGAGCGAAGCGAGGGGAAAAGCCATTTGTTTCCGCCGAGGTTGCGGCAGCGAACGCCAAAGCGGAACGGGAAAGCTATTATGCAAAGCTGCGGGAAGAAGCGCAGCAGCGTGTAGATAAGTACCTTTTGAAAGCGAATAGGGAGCCGAGATTTAAGGAAATCACGGGCGAGCTTTCTCGAATGGAGATAGCGCAGGCGAAAGCGGAGATCTTCGAGCCGGTAACACTGCCGGCGCTGCTCATCAAAAAAAAAGCACTAATAAAAAGAAAGGCGGGAGATATTGAAAGGGCTGAACATGACGGAGGCGGATCTGTTGCCGCGATATAAGTGCCTGAAATGTTCAGATACGGGATTTAAGCCGGACGGTTGTCAATGTAACTGTTATCCCAAAGGAGGGACGACATGACAACGGGGCAAGGCGGAAGGAGTAGGCGAATCGGATAGAAAAAAGAAGCGTGGAGAAATCCGCGCTTATAGTCGTATAACAAAACGAGCGTTCGGCAGGATTTAGCCGGGCGCTTTTTTCATGTCCGGCAACTCGGTTAAAAAGCAAACTTCCGGCGAAAAAAACTGCCCCAAAAAAGTTTGAAAAATGCCCCAGTCAAACATACATTATTATATATGTTTGTAATATATATAATATAGCGCGAGGGCGCCGGAGGCGGGCGCCCAGACCGCGCAAAAAGAGGGAAAAGCGGAATTATAGAAACGGGAAACCCCGGCGAGCGGGCTTCCGGATATGGTAGAAGGAAAACGGAAAGCCGCTCGCGGCTTTCTCGGTGTTGGAGCTTGTCAGCGGGGGAGAGCTGCCGCCACGGTGAAGCTGCCGGGAAAGCTGATAAATAGTGAATCCCCCGCCCGGCGGTCTGGATCAGAGCGAGGACGTAAAAAACGACGCCGAAAACGGCGTCGTTGAAATTTTTTATTGACAATGTTTCCAAAATATGGTATAATAAGGACAAGCAACAAGGGTGATACCCTCTGAGGCGGTTAGCACTTCTTTCAAAGGAGGTGCGTTTCATGAGAAATGATCTTATCGAACTTCTTGCGCTGCTTGTCAGCGTCGGGTACATAAAATCTTTTCGCGTCACGAAGAACTACATCTACGTAACAATGAAAAACGACCGCCAATAGTTTGGTAGCTGGACGCGGTCGTTTTTTCGATTTCCAAGGCTAACCGCTGAGGGGTTTTACCCTTGTTGTGTTTTTATTATAACACCATTTTTTGAAGTTGTCAAGAGTTTCAAAAAAATTTCAAAAAGAAAAAGCAAAATACCTGAAAGCAATTTATCCAATTCCCAGCAAGCTTATAAAAAGGGGTAGTGATGAGGGTAAAAGTATTTTATTAAAGATTTCTGTAAAAAGAAAAAAGCGAAAAAACAATGCTAAATCACTGTTTTTGCGCCTTTTTCCTGTGTTTTTGGCGCAGAGAAGAGGATTTGAACCTCCGGTAGGTTTCAGGCCTACACACGATTTCCAAGGGACAAAATTCTATATTTATTCTTAAAATATTTTGTTTTGTGCATATAAACAAAGATGATAGATCCATTTTGTGAATAAATATCGTTTGCGGAAATGAGGAAATTGCAGGTAAAACGCGGGTAAATCAAAGGAGTTTTTCCAGCCGAGATATAATATTATTATATCTTTCCTTCAAAATCTCGGTTTTTTCATCCTCACTGTATAAACCCGAATAATAAATATCGGGTGCTAAATCTTCGGGATGGGTATAAATATCCATGGTCGTCGAAGCGTCGGAATGTCCCATCCATTTCGCCACTGTGTTCGCCGGAATTTTGAAAGCGCAAATTTGCACCGTTCCGAAGGTATGCCGAAGCCAATGCAAAACGGCGTCCGTATTTTTCCCGCGAAACTTTTTGAAGTATTCATCCGTACCATGTTGACTTAATGGAAAAACTTTTTTTGTCCGTTGGTCGGTGGCGCGGATTATTTTTTCTAAAATCGGGAACATAGGTATGAGCCTGTCTGATCCTTCCGTTTTCGTTCCGGGAATATGTATCGTTTTGTTTTCAAAGTCGAGATCGGAGCGAGTAATAGAAAGAGCCTCCTCTCTCCGCGTTCCGGAAAATACACAAAAAAGGTAATACAGCCAATATTCCCGTTTTAATCCGTTGTCGGCAAAAATCAGGGCTTCAAGCTCTTTTAATGCGAACGCTTTTCCACGTTTGGGGATATGTTTTACAGGCAAAAGATTTGCCGCGGGCGAACGTATGATTTTTTCTGCCGATATAGCCATAGCAAATGCCGCTTGCAATACTCCGCGCGCATATTTTCTCATTCTGGTGGAAGCAATCCGATTAAGGGCGGTTGTCAATTCGGTCATTGTGTACTCGTCCATAGGTCGATCTTTCAAATGAGGGCGGATGTGCTTTTTGATACAACGGGAAAGATTGAGAAAAGTGCTTTTTGATACAGACGGTTTTTTGTAAACCGTGAGCCACTCGTCAAACCATGCAAAAAGTGTCATACAATCGCTTTTTTTCTTTTGCAGATTTTTTGCTTTTGTAGAAGTTACTTTCTTTGCTTGGCGAATCTTTTTCTGTACTTAGAGGCAAGTTCTTCGGCAGAATGTCCATAAATAGAAACTCTCTTTCCGCCAATAGTAGGGGTAATTTCATATAATCCGTCTTTACGGAGTTTTGCTTTGAATTTGATATTCAGGGTAATAAGCATTTCATTTAATTCCTCCAAAGAGAGGGAGTTAGACGAATTGCTTTCAGGTAGTTTGCTTTTTTCTTTTTCGGTTGGAACAAATGTGAATTGACTTTGACGGTATTCCGAAACGGCGTTTCGGGCGTTCGCCGCGCCGATCAGTGCATTGATACGTTCGGTGGCTTCGTCAAGCAGAGCTACGATGTAACAAACTTCTTGGATCTCTTTTTCTGTCATAGTAGATTCTCCTATTTTTTGGAATAGGAAAATTGTATAACAAAAAACAAGATTTTCAACAAAATGATTTTTTCCGGATTTTATGGAATAAAATTCGGAAACCCCGCTTTTGTAATTTTACGTCCCGCCGCGAAGTCAAGCGCCGGGCGTTTTTTTCTTTTCTGGGGTAAGTGCCTCCACCATGCCGGAAAGGTATGCTTGGGCACGGATTTTCAGGCCCGAAGGTAACTTCCGGTAATTTTCGAGAAGCTCTTTTTCCTCGTCGGAAAGCTGCGGCGCGGGGGCAGTGGTGTGTATTACCACGTTGCCGAAGTCATCGGAATGATTGGCAAGATAGTCGATTGAGCAGTTGAAAAAATCCGCTAATTTTATGAGAACATCTAACGGCGGGATAGATATTTGATTTTCATAAGCCCAAATATTCTTGCTTGTAGATGAAATTTTTTCTGCAAGTTCTTTTTGAGTTAAATTATTTTCAAGTCGAAGTTCTCTTATTCGTAGCATATAAACCTCCTTTTTACTCTATTATCTAATTTTTTTTAGAAAAAAGTCTTGACAATCTAAAATTAATCGGCTATAATATAAACGAAAACCTAAAAAATATTAGATTTTCAAACATTTTGACGCCGCCAGCGCAGGGCAGACGAAGCGAAAGCGGTCGAGGTCGAGGTCAAAGAATCACCCGCGCGGGAGAGGAAAAACGGGACGCAGAAGGCAAAAAGAGAGGTCGGAGGACGGAATGAAAATTCGAGTAATGGGAACGGAAGCAGAGTGCCAAGCAGCGCGGGAATATTACCGAGGACTTGAAAAGGAAAGCGGAGTGAAAAGCGTGAGTATTTCGGGGAATTATCCAAACCGGGGAAGTAACACAATTTTTCGGGTGTATGTGGAGGTTGAGTATTACGACGCGGGAGAGAGCGGAAGAAAGAGTTGCCAAGCGGGAGGAAAAAAAGATGAAAAGTCCGGGGGCAAAAAGCAAGGGAAATAAGAAAAGTGCCGGAAACAGGCGAATCAAGGAAGCCAGCGGAAATTTCTGGGTATTACACAAGGAACATGAGATAAAGAAATACCGCGGATTCAGAAATAAGGCGGAAGCGGAGCAATTTGCAGCGGCGACGCCGGTGGAAAAAAAGTAAAAATCACGGCAGAGCGAGAAAAGGCAACGACGGCCAAAAAAGACAAAAAAGCCGGAAGGAGCTCGCCCGCGGCGAAAGAAATATAGCAGCCCGGAAGTTAAGGTTGTCGGTTTGGAAGCAGGCAAAAAAGAAACAAAAGTAGTGAAGTTTTCGGACGGCAAAAAGAAATACGGGAAATAAGGGAGAAAGCAAATGAACGGAGATTCAATAATTTTGGTAATGTTTTCGGCGTTGCTGGGTGTATTGATGGCGTTTGGAATCGCGTATTTAATCGAACGAATCCGGGAAGCGCAGGGAGAAGGCACGGAAGAATATGAAGAGTATTCCGTCCCCGCGCGCAAGAGACGGAGTGAAAAGCTGTCGGAGTTGAGATACGCGGCGGCAGTGTTGCGGGATATGAAAGAGAGTACGAAAGATGGGGCGTTCGTGCAGGTGGGAGCGTATTGGTACGAGGTGCAGGATCTAACGAAGTCAATCGAAGCGATAAAGGAAGCGATCGAGGAGGCGGAGAATGAAGAGGCGGGATAAAACAGAAGTCTTGCGGGATCGGTTGCAGTTGGAGGACACGCGGCTTTTGTTTCAGATAGACGAAGCGGCGGAGGTAATCGAAAAATTAAGCGCAGGAAAAATATACAGTCCGTCGGGAGCGAAAGCGGTGCAGAGGTTAGACGCGCTGACGCAGGCGGAGGAGAGGCTGTCGGAGGCGATCAGATGTCTGGAACAGGCAATCGAGCCAGAGGGGAAAGCGCGGGCGGCAAATTAAACCAGCTTATACAAAAACTTCCTTATCATATTATCGGCATAGCGGGCGCCGCAAGTCCCGCCCCAAGTGAAGGTACACTAAAACCAGCAGTAGAGAGTTACGGCTACCGTATAGCGGGCGCGTGAGTCCCGCTGCCAAAGGGCTGACAAGTAAAGAAAAAGCCCTCTTAATCTTCCACGAAGGCGGGACGAAGTTTCCTCCTCGTCCTGCCGAGAGGGAGGAAGAAAAACAGTAAAAAAACCCGGAAACGGGAAAAAGGAGAAAGAATAAAATGGCGGTAAAAAAGACAGGCGAAAGCAAAGTGAAGAAGGTCGTTGGGGGGATCGCGGTAGCATTGGCGCTGATCCTTGTGGGCGGCGTGTGCGGGGGATTGTTGCAGCACCATTACAAATGGGGTGAGGAGCCGAAAGTGGAAGAGCCTGGCGGAGAAGAAAAGCCGGGCGAGGACAGCAGCGGCGGAGGCGAAGTGAGCACGGAGGCGGGCGTGAGCCACGGGATCCGCCTTGCGGCGGTGAAACTTGCCTCGAGCGAGTATGAGGCATACGGAGTGAGTGCGCAGGCGGAAACGGCATACACGCTGACGGCAACGATCACGCCTTCGGACGCGGCAAATAAAGCGGTGGATTGGACGATTGCGTTCAAAAACGCAAGCTCGGAATGGGCGACGGGAAAAACGGTAACAGAGTATGCGACGGTAACGCCGAGCGCGGACGGAGCATTGACGGCGGTGGTGGAGAACGTGGCGGCGTTCGGTGAGCAGATCGTAGTGAAAGCGACGTCGCGGGATAATGCAGAAGCGTATGCGACGTGTACCGTTGAATACTTGCAAAGAACGACGGGCTATACCTTCAATCTGGACGGAAAAGCATTGAGCAAAAACGGAGAGGGGAATTTGGTACAGCTGGACTTTATGGAGAGCAAGAGCGCGGCGGTGCAGATAAGCGTGAACAAATCTACGGTTTATACGCGCGCGAATACGGACAAGGCGGAATATTTCAAAATCAAACCCGCGCTTGCGTTCGGTGGAGTAATAACGGCCTCGGGAGCGAAAAGCGAAGATTTGAAAGAATACAGCGGAGGAGCGAGCGCGACGCTGACGGGCTTTTTTGATAAGACGTGGGGGGAAGCGTTGCATAAAGCAAATAACACGATAAAGAACAAGCTGATCGCAAACATTCCTACCTATACGGGAGCAGACGCTTACACGGTGGAAATTTATGACGCGGAGGGCGGAAAGCTGCTTGAAACGTACGGATTGAGATTCGACACGTCGAAGATCGTAACGCAGAAAGGCGTGGAGAGCATAGTGATCGACGAAACGGAGATTGTATTCTGATAAAGGAGCGAAAGAAAAATGACAGATAAGAAAACGCGAGTTTTGTCGAATCTGTTATCGTTGGTACTCGGCGCCGGAATCGGCGCCGGGTGTTACCGGGTGGTAGAACAGATCAGACAGGGAACACAAAAAATTGAAATGGAAGCTCCTCCGGAATTAGACGGGGGGGGGGGTAATTATTAGCGAGAGCAAAGGCAGCGGAATGCAGCTGACGGCGAGCAAACTTTCGAGTGCAGAGTATGCGGAGAATGGCGTGTCGGCGATAGCGGAAAGTGCCTATACCTTGACTGCGACGGTAATGCCGGAATTGGCGGAAAATAAAGCAGTAGATTGGTCGGTGAGTTTTGCGGACAGTTCTGCGGAATGGGCAAACGGAAAGGCGGTGACGGATTATGTAACGATCACGCCGAGTGCGGACGGAGCATTGACTGCGAGCCTTGCGTGTATAAAGGATTTCGGAGCGCAGATAGTAGTGACAGTAACGAGCCGGGATAATCCGTCGGCAAAGGCGGAATGTACGGTGGACTATGCGAAGAAAATCAAAAGCGCGTATTTAGTGGACGGAAGCGGAGCGCCGATCGGCCAGAACGGAGCGGATTGGGTGACGGGCCTGTATGACAATTTCACGGAAACATATATTCCGCAGTATATGAGCTATACGGTAAACTATACGTATTCGGAATATACGGTAGAAGATACGTTTGAAATGACGGCGAGCGCGCAGCTGAACGGAGAATTTAAGAGCGGGTTGCAAAGTTATGTAAACAGTCACGCCACGGAACAGACGCAATACGCGGTAGCGATCCTCGGAGCTTTGAGCGGCGAGAAAAAGAATCCGATAAATACAGGAAATAGTTGGTATTATACGGCGAGCGCGACGGGATTTTTGAGTTTATTCTATGCGAATTATTCGCAACCGAGTGAAACGGCGAAAAAACAGGCATTTGAATATGCTTGCGGAGTATGTAAAGTCGTTGAGTGCAGGGAAAACGGCAGCGGTAGAATATGAAGTGACGTTCACTGGGGAGTCATTCGACGTATAAGCATAGTTTTACGCAGGTATTGAGCGGAGCGTCAATGACGTATGGAGTAACGGAGATTGAGCTGGACCAAACGGGCGTGACGTTCTGAAAAGAAACAAAGGAGCGGAACAAGGAAATGACAGATAAGAAAACGCGGGTATTGTCGAATCTGTTGTCGCTGGTGCTCGGCGCCGGAATTGGCGCCGGGAGCTATGCGATCAAAGAGCAGATAAGGCGCGGCGGGAATGAAAGAATCGAGCAGGAAGCCCCCACGGAATTAGACGGGGGGGGAATTATTAGCGAGAGCGAAAGCCAGGGAATGCAGCTGACGGCGAGCAAACTTTCGTCGAGTGAGTATGCGGAAAATGGGGTAAGTACGCAAGCGGAAAGCGCCTATACCCTGACGGCAACGGTAAAGCCGGAGGACGCGGAAAATAAAGCGGTGGATTGGAGTATCGCGTTTGTGAACGCAAGCTCGGCATGGGCGAGCGGGAAGAGTGTAACGGATTATGTGACGGTAACGCCGAGCGCGGACGGAGCGTTGACAGCGGTGGTGACGAATTTAGGCGAGTTCGGAGAGCAAATCAAAGTGACGGTAACGAGCCGAGGGAATCCGTCGGCAAAAGGCGGAATGTACGGTGGATTATATCCAAAAGGTTATAGAACCGTATCTGACGATCGGAGAGATTGAGAATTTGTAAAAGGCGGAGAGACGGAAGTCGAATTTGAAACAGAACAGGGGGGAACGGACCGGGCGGAGTGATAGATTTTGGGGGCAAGATTGTCGGAAGTATATACAATAGAAGCGGAAATTCCGACAATAAGTCTGGACGTAACTTATACATTTTTTCTTTGAAGGTACAGGCGAAAATATAGATTTTCACTTAATAGTAAATGCCGGAGACGGGTATAGCCTATATTTTGACCGTGGCTTTTTATGGACGATCCGGAGAACGGTCGGGAAGTGTATATCTCCGGAGAGCCGGTAAGCGAAGAGCAAGTCAATGAATGGGAAACAGCAGATATAATAAGAATGCTGCTGGAAATGCCGTCGGATCCGCTGATACTGGGTTATTCATTCTATACAGAGCAAAGCGGGACGGTAAACTTTGAAACGCAGATACAAATAAACATAGCAGAAGAAAGAAAATATACAAAACGTGCAAAAACGTAACGTTTGGACAAAGGAGCATTGAAATTTTAAGGAACGAAAGGGAGAGGCCGAGGGAAAGAGTAAAAGAAGCAGTAAAGTAAAAACGGCTGTAATGGTGATATTGGTGATAATATTACTGATACTATCGCTCGGCCTTTTAGGGCGGTTAACGAACGTATTCGGGAATAAGATTACAGTGAGGTATAACGGAACAAAAATCACGAAAGATTTTGAAGGACTGGAAATAGAAAGCGGAACGGAAATCGAAGTGAAAGCGCCGGGGAGAATACGAAGTAAAAATCTATGCGGAAGGAACGGAAGCCACGATTTTTCGTTCACGGTCGGCGGAACAGAATATAGCTGGGTGGAAGATATAGCGGGAGCGAACGGCGGGCGCGGCGAAGAATTTACGGAAGTATTCGAGATAGAGAAAACGGAGAAAGGCTTCAAAATTTCAGGCGGAATCAAAAAAGTATTGAAAGACATTTGGCCGGTGGCGGAGATCGAGCTGCCGGAGGAGCTCCCCTGCGGGAGATAGATTCCGAATGGAAATACGAAGCGGGAAAACAACGCTGACGGTCGGATTTTCGGTGAAAGAGCCGGGAAGCGTGGGGTGGAGAAAATAGAGCTTGCCCCGGTGAGATCGTATTTTTAGAGAAGGTGACGGAGATGAAAACGCTACATAGACAACGAAAGCTAATACTGACGATTTTGACAGCCTGCGCGATGTTCGTGATCGGGCTTTTCTGCGCATATAAGCCTATAAAGGCGAAGGCAGCGGAAACAATCGGATTCAGCTTTGAGAAAATCTCTCCGGGCGCGTCGGAGTACGAGGATCCGACGATCTCTTTTTCGGTGCGAGTGGGAAGCACGGCGTTGAATAATTTGAAGCAGGGCAGAACGGCGAGCAGCCGATCCTATACGGATTATCTTTTAGAGATTACGTATTCTACGAGCGCGGCGGGAAGCGGTGAGGTGGTGTATTACCATATCGAGCAATCGGATTATCTGCCGGACACACCGGGCGCGTCGTTCCCGTCCAATAACGATCCGTTATATTCGCCGTATAGCTATGACTATACTTTCGGCAGCGGCTTTTTAAGCAGCGGGCAGGGCGTGCTGTCGATAGCGATTCCTTCCGACTTGAACACGGAATATTATTACCGTGCGAAAGTGATAAAGGTTACGTACACGGTAGAATTTGACCGGGATTACGCAGGGAGTTCGGGAATTGCGAACGAACAGGCGGAAACGGTAGCGGAATCCTCGGGGTATTACAAAAAAATTCGATTTGGAACATCGGAATGACGCAGCTGGAAGGTAGCGAGCCTCTGACGGACGCGGAGCGTTCGGGGATCCAGACGATTCTGGGAATCAAGCCCTCGGGAGCCGAGATTTCCGTGACGTTGAAATACAAAGAATTGACGGACTATGCGACGCTGACGGAAAAGAGTTATACGTTTCATCTGAAAAGCGCGTATGCGCAAAAAATAAAAACGCTTGCGGTATCGACGCTATACAGCCTGACGGATTTTAGCAATATCGCGGATTTCAACGCGGTCTATACGGGCGATTTTTGGCGCGACGGGTATCGATACACGACGCAGGAGCGGATCATCTTACAGGCACGGGATTTCGAGTACAGCTATAACCCGACGACGGAAAAGGGAACGCTGGAAGTAAAATACAACGATTTTCAGTACAAGGATCTGTCCTTGCGGGTGACGAACAACGATCCGGCGAACAATCTGACGATAGACTATTACACGGCGGAAGCGGTAGCAGGGGCTACGAGCACGACGCTGACGTTCAGATTTGCAGACATCGAGGAGCAGCTGCACAATTCTTGCAATTGGCTTTTCGATTTCGGAAAAGAAAATATCCGGATCACGGGCAAACCGGAGGGCGTGACGACGCAGCTGACGGAGGAGGCGCTGATCGTGACCTTCCCGAACGCCAAAGAAAACGAGCTGGTGAATCTTTCTTTAATCGGCGTTGCGGAGATTATCGAGGACGTGGAATACACGCTGACATACGACTACGCGGAGCTGACATTGAACGGAACAAAGATTTCGGAAACGTGGAAAACGTCGTCGCCGATCGTGAAAATGTATAGTGAGATCGTGACGTGCAACTATACGAATTTCATGCTGGATTACGGGGACGCGGTGAGAGCGGCGGTGAATCCGGAGTTTTTGGACGGAGCGGAGTATTATATTCCGGCGTCGATACGTAAGGAATACAGCGCGTATGATTCGGAAACGCATACCTGCAAAATCACGGTAGAGTATTCGTATAATACGCTTTTCGGAATCACGAATAACTATGACGAGAGCATTATATTCAAAGCGCTGGATCACAGCAGCCTGAATTACGGGGGAGAGTATTTCGTGGACAGTATCCCGGACGGGTACCGTGTGAAAGAGCTTTCGACCTCCAAGCCCGATAAGCTGACGATAGAAAACGCGGAGGATTACCGAAACGCGACAATAGAAGTGCGGACGAGCACGACGGCGAAAGAGGTGCTGCCGGTAGAGGTCGTATTTACAGACAGCTGGAAAATGGTCGTCACATATTTGGAAAACTATATCGATTACGGAATGAAGCAGGGTGAGAAGGATAAAGACGGAAAGCCTGTAAAAGCGTGTTTCGCGGAAAAGAAGGTATTTTCCGGATCGGTGAAAGTCAAAGACGTCGCGGACATTTACCACCCGACAAACGCGGAAATGTCAAAAATCCTCGGTCTTGAAAATTTGGATATTCTGGGCTTGGCGACGGCGGGAGAGTATCAGCGTGACCTTTGACGGAGTATCGACCTATACGGCGAAGCTTTCGTATTCGTATGCGGCGTTGAAGCAGATCGATTATAACGGGAACGCGAAAGAAATAAAAATCCCGTTGACGAGCTATGCGGATTGGTGCGAGGAATACGGCAAGGATTGGTCTATTTTGTTCCTGAATCGGACGGATCGGCATTATTTCAAATATTCTAACGATGTTACACGTGAAAACTTGTACGGCTTTTTCTCGGTAGCGGTATTTAAGGAGCAGGTTTCGGATCTGAATTTCTATTTCAAGAACAACACGGGCGACGGCTGCATGACGATCTTTTCCCAAAGCGAAGTGCGCGGCTCCGGGGTGTATAAATTTTTCAGCCGTCTGGCGACGAAAAGCGGATTCATGGGGATATTGCTTGGTACGCCGTTGATCTCAACAATGTGCATGAATTTATGCGAGCTTGTGGACGACGATAACGCGATGTATTACAGTTATTTCTTCTATCTGGACGGGACGAGCGAAAACCCGTATCTGTCGAACGGCGGGGCGGACAATGCGGACGACACGGACAGCGCGATAAAGAACGCATTGAACGACGCGAAGGAATGGCTGAAAGAGACGTGGCAGAAGGTGAACGGCTCGAATGCCATGAAATGGTTGAAGATCCTGGGAGGCGTGGCGTTGGGAATTTTAGCGTTGACGGCGCTTATAGCGGGCGTATATAAAATTTTGAAACGGTCGGGGATCATCAAGCCGAAGAAAAAGACAAGCGGAAGCACGGCGAAAAAGAAAACGACGTCAAGAAAGAAGAAACCGAGCACGAAGGCGAAAAAATGAACAAGCAGAAGAACGCAAAAAAGCCCGCCGCGAGGAAACCCGCAGCGGGTAAGAAAAAAACTATAAATCCGCAGCGGCAAACCGCGGTGAAGCCGACGAAAAAAATCCGGTAAGCCTGCCGAACAAAAAAGTCAAAACCACCGAGAAAGAAAATTTTCCGCATTTTCGGAAGCACAACACATCAAATCACCCGGCATTGATTACAGGAGAATATTCGGAAAAGGAATATGACTATCGAAAAGTTATGCATGGAGAGAAAGACGGCCGACACAGAAATGAAAAGGTCTCTCCGAATCCTAACCCCAAAGATCCGAGACCTATGTATATAGGGAAACGTGTACGGCATGACGAAAAGAAAAATTTCAGTACATGGAAATACCCTTGGAAATATCCTTCGACAAAAAATAAGAAGTAACGGGAAAACCGTTACTTCTGAATGAGCGACACACGGGTTTTGATATTATCTCACCATTATTTTGTTCCTTGCGGAACTCACGCTACTGATAATAGTATATCGTATTTTCAAAAGGAAGTCAAGCAAAAATGTTGAAAATTCTAAAACTGATACTGCGAATCGTGATATATGTAGTCATAATCTTGGCGGTGCTGTATCTGGTAAGTACGTTCAAGCGGGTATTCTGAAATGGAAAAAGAAACGAGACGGCAAATAGACTGCCGGACAATTTATCATATCGTAAGCGCGGCGGTATTGGTCGGCTCGTTGCTGTTTTCTGTTTTTTATTTCCGCGCGGTATTCTTCCGGACAATTCAGGCGTTCAAGGACTTCGGACTTTCAGTAGCATACTATTTCACGGAGCTTTCAGGCTTTGAAGGACTTATCACCCCGACGGTCGGGGAAATCCCGAACAACGCGACGGAAGTATTACCGTTTCAGCCTTCGGAGTTTATAACGGGCCTGAAAGCGTACGGGAAAGCCCTGATTTCCAAAGAAAACGCAGAGGCGTTTTTTCTGGGACTGTTGAAGGGGCTTTCGACGTTCGCCAAAGCGGCGATCCTGATTCTTCCGCTGCTTATTCTGTTGTGGCTTTTAATCAAAAACGCATACAGACAGCCGAATAACAATTACAACGTGGACACAAAGCCGCTACGGCTGTATAAGAAAATCGAAGCGACCACATGGGGAAAGTGCAAAGTATTTTTCAAAAGCTATGCAGATTTCCTGAACGAACGTCGAGGCTATATTCTGGCAGCGGGGTTAATCTGGTCGTACAACCTGAACGCGGTGACAATCGTCATGGAGTTTGTTGCGTTCGTGTTCTATTTCGCGGTGAGTTTCGATGTGTTGGGAATCTTTACGCAAATCGCAAAGCTGGCGATGGATCTGACGGTGGCAATCAATTTTTTGCCGTGGTTTGTGTGGGTGGTAGTCGGATTTCTGATCTTCGACGCGATCCGCAAGAACATAGGAACGCAGCGGCTGCGTGGTTACGAAGCGCGGGACCGGGACTTTCCTGGAATCGCACCCGGGCGCGCTGTTCGTGGTGGGGAAACAGCGTGCGAAAAGACGACCACAATCACGAGCATGGCACTTTCACAGGCCGCCATATTCCGAGAGAAGGCGAGAGAGAAGCTGCGGGAACGGGATTTACAATTTCCGTTTTTCCCTTGGATATATCTTGAAAAGGTAATAGAATACGGAATCGCAAAGGGGACTTTGCCGACGCTGGCAAGGGTGAGAAAATTTATTCGAGAACTGAAAGAGCTGTTTAACGGCTTTGAGGAAAATTCGGATTATATAGGCGGAGTGAGAATAAACAAACTGTTAAAGAATCTCCGCGAAAGATACGGCTACATATACGGGGAAAACACCGAAAAATATGTTTTTCCGAAAGAGTGGAGTAAAGAACAGAAAAAAGCATATTTGAAAGAACATAACCGCCATATGCGAAAGGATTTTATTTTCGGTTATGATTTCGAGCGTTACGGCTTGGAATATAACAACAATCTGTATATGGTGGACGTATTCGAGAGCTTGGAGAACTATGCGCAAAGTTATTGGATCTATGCGGCACCTACGCCGTTGATCGTGGCGAACTATGCAATCCGGACGGACACGGAAAGAATAGATAACGGGAATTTTCCTTTGTTTGACGACGACTTTTTCAGTCGGAGCGCAAAAGAGCTGAAAAAAGAATATTGCCATATCCTCGATTATAACGCCATGAGATTAGGGAAACTGAAAGGCGAAAGCGATCCGTATAAAGACGGGTTTGAAATCGGAGTAGCGGCAGAAATGGAACACGCGAAAGAACGCGGGAACCAGCACACGAGAACGGGGAAAAAGGATTCCCCGGACTGTAACCAACACAACGATCTTTTCGAGCTGGACGTCAAAATGCACGGCCATGTCGCAACGATAGACAATTATACTTATTTCAGAATGTTGTTAGACGACCAAAGGCCGGATTCCTTGGCCGCGGACGACAAAGACCTTTGCGACATCATTATGATTAAAAAGACGTCAGAGGCGAAAATCGTAATGCCGGGCTTCCTGATAGAAGAAGCGGCGTATCTGATAGCGACGAAGTTTTTCGATAAGGTTTACTATCGGATCCGAAACCTGCGCGGGGATAATACTTTATTTGTGTATCTGCTGAAAAAAGTATATAGTCTGATAAACAACCACTATGTGCGGATATTAAATCAGTATTCGGTATATACGTCGATGTTGCGGGTATCGAACGGAATGACGGACGAGAAACTGACGGACAAAGGGAAGTATTATTTATCAACGAAAAAAGATTATTCGGCGCGGTTTGCGACGGACGCAATCAAAGAGTTTTACGACAAAAAGGTGCAGCGCTCAAAAAATACGGGTTAAACGATTTTGAGCAATACAAAGATTTGCATCCGAGCTGTGAAGAAATGAAGAAAGTAAAAAAAAGTCATTTCTACGACCAAATTTTCGAGGTATTCGAGGATAACAGCATAGAAGCGGCAAAACGGAAGAAATACCGCGATGAAGTCGGGGTGAAATACGTCTGGCAACCGCGGGAATATCCCGAACGAAAGCAAAAAATAAAACGGACGGGGCAGGTATGCAATGAATAACCGCGCGGTCGGAATAAAGCGCCGAGGCCGGGCGCGGGGGAACTCTCACTTATCCAGCGGCGCCGAAGGCGCAAAAGGAGAAGGGCGAGAGACGGCAGAGCCGGGGCAAACACGACCAGATCAACGTTGCCCGGAAAAAAGACGGTGACGGACAGACCGACGGAAATGCGGACGTATGTACCCGCACCGTGGGGCGGGAGACGGCCGCAGAGCCGACGGGCGGCCGGCAACGGCGCCGGGCAACGTCATGCGGGCGGGGAGGCTAAAATTAAGCCGCGGCGCGCCGTATTTCTTGAAGAATTCCGCGCTTGTCGCGGGATTCTTCACGGCCCCGATTTTGGCAAAAAAATTTAGATTTTAACAAAAAAATCAGGCCGGAATACGGCCAAAGGAGGCGAGAAATGGAACAAACGATCACGATTTGCACCAATCGCACGACGCATTTGACGGTAGCGACGCTGCGGGTGTATCAATGCCTGAAAGATAAACTCCAAGACCGCGCGGAAGTCGTGGACTATCGGAAAATAGCGGACGAAGTGGGCATGAGCTGGAACGGCGTGAAATATGCCGTATCAGCCTTGATCCGGGTTACGGCTTTATCAAGAAAGAAGGCGGGAAACTGTCGGTTAATCCTTCCTCGCCGGAAGTTGTAGGGGATTATAGAACGGAGGCGGGAGGATGAAAGAGATATTGAAGCCGAAAAGCAAGGCACTGACAGAAAAGGACTGTTACGAAGAACTTGCGCGGATTATAAAGATATATTGCTACCAGGCAGTGGTGCGGGAAGAAATAGAGTTTTTCCGGTGGTGGGTAAAAAATGTGTTGACGCAGCTTTCGGAGTATGCGCCATCACCGGAGGAGCCGGGGAAATATCCGGCATATAAAGAGCTGCTGCGTAAGGCAAGCGAATTTGTGCGGGAGCCGGCGGAGGATCCGTCGCGGGTAATGAGCCAGAGGACGGAGCTGAAAGCGGCGTTAGAAAACGCAGAGAAGGCGGGCGGGTTTCGAGTGCGGTCACGGAAGCCAAGAACGCAGGAAAAGCCGGAGAAACAAGCAAAGTGAAAGTAGATATATACAATCCGGAGAAAGCGGTATAAAATCATATACGCGGATCCGCCGTGGGATTATAAATGCGGAAATCGGCTCGGAGCGGCGAAAAATCATTATCCGACAATGACGTTTTCAGAACTTGCGGAGCTGCCTGTTCCGGCATTGGCGGAAAGAGACGCAGTGTTATTTATGTGGGCTACATATCCAATGATAGAGGACGCCCTGCGATTAATTCCCCCTGTGGGGCTTTGAGTATAAGACGATCGCGTTTCAGTGGATAAAGTTAAATCCTTCGACGCAGATGAACGAATACCGAATCATGACGGCAGCGGAATTATTTGAAAAGTCGTGTGCGTTGGGGTTGGGGTATTGGACGCGGGGAAATACGGAGTGCTGCCTATTGGCGACGAAAGGACACCCGAAGCGCGAGAGCGCGGGAATCAGTCAACTGATATTTTTCGCCGCGCGGGAGACATTCGGAAAAGCCTACGGAAGTGCGGGAAAAAATCCGGAAACTCGTCGGGGGGGGCAGCTATTGACGCTGTTTGCCCGCCGTTCGGCGGAAGGCTGGGATTGCTGGGGTAACGAGGTTTAGGACAAAGGAAGGTTAAGAAATGGCGGAAACGGTATTGAAAATTAAATTGCCGGAAACAAAGCGCGGGCTTTTTAACCGCGTCCCCACGCGGTTATATTCCCCTGGAAAGGGAAAAAAAGCTGACGCCTTCCGCGGTGTCCGTTGCCGGAAAAGATTTACGGTTTTTCGCATACGAACGATCCCGAGGCGGTTTGTCGGTTGAGTTACGGGCAAATCCGTGAGGAGTTCGGATTTTCAAAGCTACGATCGCGGGCGCGATAGAGCAATTATGCAAAGCAAAGAAGATCGAGCGTGTAAAGCGAGATCAGGACGGCACGGCTTATAAATACATAGAAGAACTCAAAGGCAAGCGTTATGACACTATCCCGCAGTATTTATATACGGCGGAAATTTGTGTATGCGGAGAATGGCGGAAGCTGACGCCTTCGGAGATCAGATTGCTGGCGCATATTACGACGGCATGCGAGAATAAGAAAACCGGCGGGATATGTCGTGGCTCGGCGGGACAGTTCGCGCGGGATTTGGGAATATGTAAAACGACGGTAAAAAAAAAAAACTTCGTGCGCTGATGAAAGCGGGATTGATTTACCGAGCGAAAGAGAACAAAGGGAAAAAAAGCAAGTATAATTTAAGCGGTTATGAAGTCAATCGGGCTGTTTACGAATACAAAAAGTATTTGAAGAAACCGCGAGCGAAGCGAGGGGAAAAGCCATTTGTTTCCGCCGAGGTTGCGGCAGCGAACGCCAAAGCGGAACGGGAAAGCTATTATGCAAAGCTGCGGGAAGAAGCGCAGCAGCGTGTAGATAAGTACCTTTTGAAAGCGAATAGGGAGCCGAGATTTAAGGAAATCACGGGCGAGCTTTCTCGAATGGAGATAGCGCAGGCGAAAGCGGAGATCTTCGAGCCGGTAACGCTGCCGTCGCTACTCATCAAAAAGCAAGCACTAATAAAAGAAAGGCGGGAGATATTGAAAGGGCTGAACATGACGGAGGCGGATCTGTTGCCGCGATATAAGTGCCTGAAATGTTCAGATACGGGATTTAAGCCGGACGGTTGTCAATGTAACTGTTATCCCAAAGGAGGGACGACATGACAACGGGGCAAGGCGGAAGGAGTAGGCGAATAGGATAGAAAAAAAAGCGTGGAGAAATCCGCGCTTATAGTCGTATAACAAAACGAGCGTTCGGCAGGATTTAGCCGGGCGCTTTTTTTCATCCGGCAACTCGGTTAAAAACAAACTTCCGGCGAAAAAAACTGCCCCAAAAAGTTTGAAAAAAATGCCCCAGTCAAACATACATTATTATATATGTTTGTAAATATCCATGGTCGTCGAAGCGTCGGAATGTCCCATCCATTTCGCCACTGTGTTCGCCGGAATTTTGAAAGCGCAAATTTGCACCGTTCCGAAGGTATGCCGAAGCCAATGCAAAACGGCGTCCGTATTTTTCCCGCGAAACTTTTTGAAGTATTCATCCGTACCATGTTGACTTAATGGAAAAACTTTTTTTGTCCGTTGGTCGGTGGCGCGGATTATTTTTTCTAAAATCGGGAACATAGGTATGAGCCTGTCTGATCCTTCCGTTTTCGTTCCGGGAATATGTATCGTTTTGTTTTCAAAGTCGAGATCGGAGCGAGTAATAGAAAGAGCCTCCTCTCTCCGCGTTCCGGAAAATACACAAAAAAGGTAATACAGCCAATATTCCCGTTTTAATCCGTTGTCGGCAAAAATCAGGGCTTCAAGCTCTTTTAATGCGAACGCTTTTCCACGTTTGGGGATATGTTTTACAGGCAAAAGATTTGCCGCGGGCGAACGTATGATTTTTTCTGCCGATATAGCCATAGCAAATGCCGCTTGCAATACTCCGCGCGCATATTTTCTCATTCTGGTGGAAGCAATCCGATTAAGGGCGGTTGTCAATTCGGTCATTGTGTACTCGTCCATAGGTCGATCTTTCAAATGAGGGCGGATGTGCTTTTTGATACAACGGGAAAGATTGAGAAAAGTGCTTTTTGATACAGACGGTTTTTTGTAAACCGTGAGCCACTCGTCAAACCATGCAAAAAGTGTCATACAATCGCTTTTTTTCTTTTGCAGATTTTTTGCTTTTGTAGAAGTTACTTTCTTTGCTTGGCGAATCTTTTTTCTGTACTTAGAGGCAAGTTCTTCGGCAGAATGTCCATAAATAGAAACTCTCTTTCCGCCAATAGTAGGGGTAATTTCATATAATCCGTCTTTACGGAGTTTTGCTTTGAATTTGATATTCAGGGTAATAAGCATTTCATTTAATTCCTCCAAAGAGAGGGAGTTAGACGAATTGCTTTCAGGTAGTTTGCTTTTTTTTTTTCGGTTGGAACAAATGTGAATTGACTTTGACGGTATTCCGAAACGGCGTTTCGGGCGTTCGCCGCGCCGATCAGTGCATTGATACGTTCGGTGGCTTCGTCAAGCAGAGCTACGATGTAACAAACTTCTTGGATCTCTTTTTCTGTCATAGTAGATTCTCCTATTTTTTGGAATAGGAAAATTGTATAACAAAAAACAAGATTTTCAACAAAATGATTTTTTCCGGATTTTATGGAATAAAATTCGGAAACCCCGCTTTTGTAATTTTACGTCCCGCCGCGAAGTCAAGCGCCGGGCGTTTTTTTCTTTTCTGGGGTAAGTGCCTCCACCATGCCGGAAAGGTATGCTTGGGCACGGATTTTCAGGCCCGAAGGTAACTTCCGGTAATTTTCGAGAAGCTCTTTTTCCTCGTCGGAAAGCTGCGGCGCGGGGGCAGTGGTGTGTATTACCACGTTGCCGAAGTCATCGGAATGATTGGCAAGATAGTCGATTGAGCAGTTGAAAAAATCCGCTAATTTTATGAGAACATCTAACGGCGGGATAGATATTTGATTTTCATAAGCCCAAATATTAACTTGCTTGTAGATGAAATTTTTTGCTGCAAGTTCTTTTTTTTAAATTAGTTAAATTATTTTCAAGTCGAAGTTCTCTTATTCGTAGCATATAAACCTCCTTTTTACTCTATTATCTAATTTTTTTTTTTTGAGAAAAAAGTCTTGACAATCTAAAATTAATCGGCTATAATATAAACGAAAACCTAAAAAATATTAGATTTTCAAACATTTTGACGCCGCCAGCGCAGGGCAGACGAAGCGAAAGCGGTCGAGGTCAAAGAATCACCCGCGGAGAGGAAAAACGGGACGCAGAAGGCAAAAGAGAGGTCGGAGGACGGGAATGAAAATTCGAGTAATGGGAACGGAAGCAGAGTGCCAAGCAGCGCGGGAATATTACCGAGGACTTGAAAAGGAAAGCGGAGTGAAAAGCGTGAGTATTTCGGGGAATTATCCAAACCGGGGAAGTAACACAATTTTTCGGGTGTATGTGGAGGTTGAGTATTACGACGCGGGAGAGAGCGGAAGGAAAGAGTTGCCAAGCGGGAGGAAAAAAAGATGAAAAGTCCGGGGGCAAAAAGCAAGGGAAATAAGAAAAGTGCCGGAAACAGGCGAATCAAGGAAGCCAGCGGAAATTTCTGGGTATTACACAAGGAACATGAGATAAAGAAATACCGCGGATTCAGAAATAAGGCGGAAGCGGAGCAATTTGCAGCGGCGACGCCGGTGGAAAAGAAAGTAAAAATCACGGCAGAGCGAGAAAAGGCAACGACGGCCAAAAAGACAAAAAAGCCGGAAGGAGCTCGCCCGAGGCGAAAAAATATAGCAGCCCGGAAGTTAAGGTTGCCGGTTTGGAAGCAGGCAAAAAAAAAAAAGTAGTGAAGTTTTCGGACGGCAAAAGAAATACGGGAAATAAGGGAGAAAGCAAATGAACGGAGATTCAATAATTTTGGTAATGTTTTCGGCGTTGCTGGGTGTATTGATGGCGTTTGGAATCGCGTATTTAATCGAACGAATCCGGGAAGCGCAGGGAGAAGGCACGGAAGAATATGAAGAGTATTCCGTCCCCGCGCGCAAGAGACGGAGTGAAAAGCTGTCGGAGTTGAGATACGCGGCGGCAGTGTTGCGGGATATGAAAGAGAGTACGAAAGATGGGGCGTTCGTGCAGGTGGGAGCGTATTGGTACGAGGTGCAGGATCTAACGAAGTCAATCGAAGCGATAAAGGAAGCGATCGAGGAGGCGGAGAATGAAGAGGCGGGATAAAACAGAAGTCTTGCGGGATCGGTTGCAGTTGGAGGACACGCGGCTTTTGTTTCAGATAGACGAAGCGGCGGAGGTAATCGAAAAATTAAGCGCAGGAAAAATATACAGTCCGTCGGGAGCGAAAGCGGTGCAGAGGTTAGACGCGCTGACGCAGGCGGAGGAGAGGCTGTCGGAGGCGATCAGATGTCTGGAACAGGCAATCGAGCCAGAGGGGAAAGCGCGGGCGGCAAATTAAACCAGCTTATACAAAAACTTCCTTATCATATTATCGGCATAGCGGGCGCCGCAAGTCCCGCCCCAAGTGAAGGTACACTAAAAACCAGCAGTAGAGAGTTACGGCTACCGTATAGCGGGCGCGTGAGTCCCGCTGCCAAAGGGCTGACAAGTAAAGAAAAAGCCCTCTTAATCTTCCACGAAGGCGGGACGAAGTTTCCTCCTCGTCCTGCCGAGAGGGAGGAAGAAAAACAGTAAAAAAACCCGGAAACGGGAAAAAGGAGAAAGAATAAAATGGCGGTAAAAAAGACAGGCGAAAGCAAAGTGAAGAAGGTCGTTGGGGGGATCGCGGTAGCATTGGCGCTGATCCTTGTGGGCGGCGTGTGCGGGGGATTGTTGCAGCACCATTACAAATGGGTGAGGAGCCGAAAGTGGAAGAGCCTGGCGGAGAAGAAAAGCCGGGCGAGGACAGCAGCGGCGGAGGCGAAGTGAGCACGGAGGCGGGCGTGAGCCACGGATCCGCCTTTGGCGGCGGTGAAACTTGCCTCGAGCGAGAGTATGAGGCATACGGAGTGAGTGCGCAGGCGGAAACGGCATACACGCTGACGGCAACGATCACGCCTTCGGACGCGGCAAATAAAGCGGTGGATTGGACGATTGCGTTCAAAAACGCAAGCTCGGAATGGGCGACGGAAAAACGGTAACAGAGTATGCGACGGTAACGCCGAGCGCGGACGGAGCATTGACGGCGGTGGTGGAGAACGTGGCGGCGTTCGGTGAGCAGATCGTAGTGAAAGCGACGTCGCGGGATAATGCAGAAGCGTATGCGACGTGTACCGTTGAATACTTGCAAAGAACGACGGGCTATACCTTCAATCTGGACGGAAAAGCATTGAGCAAAAACGGAGAGGGGAATTTGGTACAGCTGGACTTTATGGAGAGCAAGAGCGCGGCGGTGCAGATAAGCGTGAACAAATCTACGGTTTATACGCGCGCGAATACGGACAAGGCGGAATATTTTCAAAATCAAACCCGCGCTTGCGTTCGGTGGAGTAATAACGGCCTCGGGAGCGAAAAAGCGAAGATTTGAAAGAATACAGCGGAGGAGCGAGCGCGACGCTGACGAGCTTTTTTTGATAAGACGTGGGGGAAGCGTTGCATAAAGCAAATAACACGATAAAGAACAAGCTGATCGCAAACATTCCTACCTATACGGGAGCAGACGCTTACACGGTGGAAATTTATGACGCGGAGGGCGGAAAGCTGCTTGAAACGTACGGATTGAGATTCGACACGTCGAAGATCGTAACGCAGAAAGGCGTGGAGAGCATAGTGATCGACGAAACGGAGATTGTATTCTGATAAAAGGAGCGAAAGAAAAATGACAGATAAGAAAACGCGAGTTTTGTCGAATCTGTTATCGTTGGTACTCGGCGCCGGAATCGGCGCCGGTGTTACCGGGTGGTAGAACAGATCAGACAGGGAACACAAAAAATTGAAATGGAAGCTCCTCCGGAATTAGACGGGGGGGGGGGTAATTATTAGCGAGAGCAAAGGCAGCGGAATGCAGCTGACGGCGAGCAAACTTTCGAGTGCAGAGTATGCGGAGAATGGCGTGTCGGCGATAGCGGAAAGTGCCTATACCTTGACTGCGACGGTAATGCCGGAATTGGCGGAAAATAAAGCAGTAGATTGGTCGGTGAGTTTTGCGGACAGTTCTGCGGAATGGGCAAACGGAAAGGCGGTGACGGATTATGTAACGATCACGCCGAGTGCGGACGGAGCATTGACTGCGAGCCTTGCGTGTATAAAGGATTTCGGAGCGCAGATAGTAGTGACAGTAACGAGCCGGGATAATCCGTCGGCAAAGGCGGAATGTACGGTGGACTATGCGAAGAAAATCAAAAGCGCGTATTTAGTGGACGGAAGCGGAGCGCCGATCGGCCAGAACGGAGCGGATTGGGTGACGGGCCTGTATGACAATTTCACGGAAACATATATTCCGCAGTATATGAGCTATACGGTAAACTATACGTATTCGGAATATACGGTAGAAGATACGTTTGAAATGACGGCGAGCGCGCAGCTGAACGGAGAATTTAAGAGCGGGTTGCAAAGTTATGTAAACAGTCACGCCACGGAACAGACGCAATACGCGGTAGCGATCCTCGGAGCTTTGAGCGGCGAGAAAAAGAATCCGATAAATACAGGAAATAGTTGGTATTATACGGCGAGCGCGACGGGATTTTTGAGTTTATTCTATGCGAATTATTCGCAACCGAGTGAAACGGCGAAAAAAAACAGGCATTGAATATGCTTGCGGAGTATGTAAAGTCGTTGAGTGCAGGGAAAACGGCAGCGGTAGAATATGAAGTGACGTTCACTGGGAGTCATTCGACGTATAAGCATAGTTTTACGCAGGTATTGAGCGGAGCGTCAATGACGTATGGAGTAACGGAGATTGAGCTGGACCAAACGGGCGTGACGTTCTGAAAAGAAACAAAGGAGCGGAACAAGGAAATGACAGATAAGAAAACGCGGGTATTGTCGAATCTGTTGTCGCTGGTGCTCGGCGCCGGAATTGGCGCCGGGAGCTATGCGATCAAAGAGCAGATAAGGCGCGGCGGGAATGAAAGAATCGAGCAGGAAGCCCCCACGGAATTAGACGGGGGTAATTATTAGCGAGAGCGAAAAGCCAGGGAATGCAGCTGACGGCGAGCAAACTTTCGTCGAGTGAGTATGCGGAAAATGGGGGTAAGTACGCAAGCGGAAAGCGCCTATACCCCTGACGGCAACGGTAAAGCCGGAGGACGCGGAAAATAAAGCGGTGGATTGGAGTATCGCGTTTGTGAACGCAAGCTCGGCATGGGCGAGCGGGAAGAGTGTAACGGATTATGTGACGGTAACGCCGAGCGCGGACGGAGCGTTGACAGCGGTGGTGACGAATTTAGGCGAGTTCGGAGAGCAAATCAAAGTGACGGTAACGAGCCGAGGGAATCCGTCGGCAAGTGCGGAATGTACGGTGGATTATATCCAAAAGGTTATAGAACCGTATCTGACGATCGGAGAGATTGAGTGTGTAAAAGGCGGAGAGACGGAAGTCGAATTTGAAACAGAAGTGGGGGGAAACGGACCGGGCGGAGTGATAGATTTCGGGGCAAGATTGTCGGAAGTATATACAATAGAAGCGGAAATTCCGACAATAAGTCTGGACGTAACTTATACATTTTTCTTTGAAGGTACAGGCGAAAATATAGATTTTCACTTAATAGTAAATGCCGGAGACGGGTATAGCCTATATTTTGACCGTAGGCTATTTATGGACGATCCGGAGAACGGTCGGGAAGTGTATATCTCCGGAGAGCCGGTAAGCGAAGAGCAAGTCAATGAATGGGAAACAGCAGATATAATAAGAATGCTGCTGGAAATGCCGTCGGATCCGCTGATACTGGGTTATTCATTCTATACAGAGCAAAGCGGGACGGTAAACTTTGAAACGCAGATACAAATAAACATAGCAGAAGAAAGCCAAGTGACAAAAAGTAAGTTTGGACAAAGGAGCATTGAAATTTTAAGGAACGAGAAGGGAGACCGAGGGAATGAGTAAAAGAAGCAGTAAAGTAAAAACGGCTGTAATGGTGATATTGGTGATAATATTACTGATACTATCGCTCGGCCTTTTAGGGCGGTTAACGAACGTATTCGGGAATAAGATTACAGTGAGGTATAACGGAACAAAAATCACGAAAGATTTTGAAGGACTGGAAATAGAAAGCGGAACGGAAATCGAAGTGAGGGCGCCGGGAGAATACGAAGTAAAAATCTATGCGGCGGGAACGGAAGCCACGGATTTCACGTTCACGGTCGGCGGAACAGAATATAGCTGGGTGGAAGATATAGCGGGAGCGAACGGCGGGCGCGGCGAAGAATTTACGGAAGTATTCGAGATAGAGAAAACGGAGAAAGGCTTCAAAATTTCAGGCGGAATCAAAAAAAAGTATTGAAAGACATTTGGCCGGTGGCGGAGATCGAGCTGCCGGAGGAGCTCCCTGCGGGAGATATAGATTCCGAATGGAAATACGAAGCGGGAAAACAACGCTGACGGTCGGATTTTCGGTGAAAGAGCCGGGAAGCGTGGGGGTGGAGAAAATAGAGCTTGCCCCGGTGAGATCGTATTTTAGAGAAGGTGACGGAGATGAAAACGCTACATAGACAACGAAAGCTAATACTGACGATTTTGACAGCCTGCGCGATGTTCGTGATCGGGCTTTTCTGCGCATATAAGCCTATAAAGGCGAAGGCAGCGGAAACAATCGGATTCAGCTTTGAGAAAATCTTCCGGGCGCGTCGGAGTACGAGGATCCGACGATCTCTTTTTTTCGGTGCGAGTGGGAAGCACGGCGTTGAATAATTTGAAGCAGGGCAGAACGGCGAGCAGCCGATCCTATACGGATTATCTTTTTAGAGATTACGTATTCTACGAGCGCGGCGGGAAGCGGTGAGGTGGTGTATTACCATATCGAGCAATCGGATTATCTGCCGGACACACCGGGCGCGTCGTTCCCGTCCAATAACGATCCGTTATATTCGCCGTATAGCTATGACTATACTTTCGGCAGCGGCTTTTTAAGCAGCGGGCAGGGCGTGCTGTCGATAGCGATTCCTTCCGACTTGAACACGGAATATTATTACCGTGCGAAAGTGATAAAGGTTACGTACACGGTAGAATTTGACCGGGATTACGCAGGGAGTTCGGGAATTGCGAACGAACAGGCGGAAACGGTAGCGGAATCCTCGGGGTATTACAAAAATTCGATTTGGAACATCGGAATGACGCAGCTGGAAGGTAGCGAGCCTCTGACGGACGCGGAGCGTTCGGGGATCCAGACGATTCTGGGAATCAAGCCCTCGGGAGCCGAGATTTCCGTGACGTTGAAATACAAAGAATTGACGGACTATGCGACGCTGACGGAAAAGAGTTATACGTTTCATCTGAAAAGCGCGTATGCGCAAAATAAAACGCTTGCGGTATCGACGCTATACAGCCTGACGGATTTTAGCAATATCGCGGATTTCAACGCGGTCTATACGGGCGATTTTTGGCGCGACGGGTATCGATACACGACGCAGGAGCGGATCATCTTACAGGCACGGGATTTCGAGTACAGCTATAACCCGACGACGGAAAAGGGAACGCTGGAAGTAAAATACAACGATTTTCAGTACAAGGATCTGTCCTTGCGGGTGACGAACAACGATCCGGCGAACAATCTGACGATAGACTATTACACGGCGGAAGCGGTAGCAGGGGCTACGAGCACGACGCTGACGTTCAGATTTGCAGACATCGAGGAGCAGCTGCACAATTCTTGCAATTGGCTTTTCGATTTCGGAAAAGAAAATATCCGGATCACGGGCAAACCGGAGGGCGTGACGACGCAGCTGACGGAGGAGGCGCTGATCGTGACCTTCCCGAACGCCAAAGAAAACGAGCTGGTGAATCTTTCTTTAATCGGCGTTGCGGAGATTATCGAGGACGTGGAATACACGCTGACATACGACTACGCGGAGCTGACATTGAACGGAACAAAGATTTCGGAAACGTGGAAAACGTCGTCGCCGATCGTGAAAATGTATAGTGAGATCGTGACGTGCAACTATACGAATTTCATGCTGGATTACGGGGACGCGGTGAGAGCGGCGGTGAATCCGGAGTTTTTTTGACGGAGCGGAGTATTATATTCCGGCGTCGATACGTAAGGAATACAGCGCGTATGATTCGGAAACGCATACCTGCAAAATCACGGTAGAGTATTCGTATAATACGCTTTTCGGAATCACGAATAACTATGACGAGAGCATTATATTCAAAGCGCTGGATCACAGCAGCCTGAATTACGGGGAGAGTATTTCGTGGACAGTATCCCGGACGGGTACCGTGTGAAAGAGCTTTCGACCTCCAAGCCCGATAAGCTGACGATAGAAAACGCGGAGGATTACCGAAACGCGACAATAGAAGTGCGGACGAGCACGACGGCGAAAAAGAGGTGCTGCCGGTGAGAGGTCGTATTTACAGACAGCTGGAAAATGGTCGTCACATATTTGGAAAACTATATCGATTACGGAATGAAGCAGGGTGAGAAGGATAAAGACGGAAAGCCTGTAAAAGCGTGTTTCGCGGAAAAGAAGGTATTTTCCGGATCGGTGAAAGTCAAAGACGTCGCGGACATTTACCACCCGACAAACGCGGAAATGTCAAAAATCCTCGGTCTTGAAAATTTGGATATTCTGGGCTTGGCGACGGCGGAGAGTATCAGCGTGACCTTTGACGGAGTATCGACCTATACGGCGAAGCTTTCGTATTCGTATGCGGCGTTGAAGCAGATCGATTATAACGGGAACGCGAAAGAAATAAAAATCCCGTTGACGAGCTATGCGGATTGGTGCGAGGAATACGGCAAGGATTGGTCTATTTTGTTCCTGAATCGGACGGATCGGCATTATTTCAAATATTCTAACGATGTTACACGTGAAAACTTGTACGGCTTTTTTCTCTCTGGTAGCGGTATTTAAGGAGCAGGTTTCGGATCTGAATTTCTATTTCAAGAACAACACGGGCGACGGCTGCATGACGATCTTTTCCCAAAGCGAAGTGCGCGGCTCCGGGGTGTATAAATTTTTCAGCCGTCTGGCGACGAAAAGCGGATTCATGGGGATATTGCTTGGTACGCCGTTGATCTCAACAATGTGCATGAATTTATGCGAGCTTGTGGACGACGATAACGCGATGTATTACAGTTATTTCTTCTATCTGACGGGACGAGCGAAAACCCGTATCTGTCGAACGGCGGGGCGGACAATGCGGACGACACGGACAGCGCGATAAAGAACGCATTGAACGACGCGAAGGAATGGCTGAAAGAGACGTGGCAGAAGGTGAACGGCTCGAATGCCATGAAATGGTTGAAGATCCTGGGAGGCGTGGCGTTGGGAATTTTAGCGTTGACGGCGCTTATAGCGGGCGTATATAAAATTTTTGAAACGGTCGGGGATCATCAAGCCGAAGAAAAAGACAAGCGGAAGCACGGCGAAAAAAAGAAAACGACGTCAAGAAAGAAGAAACCGAGCACGAAGGCGAAAAAAATGAACAAGCAGAAGAACGCAAAAAGCCCGCCGCGAGGAAACCCGCAGCGGGTAAGAAAAAAAACTATAAATCCGGCAGCGGCAAACCGCGGTGAAGCCGACGAAAAAATCCGGTAAGCCTGCCGAACAAAAAGTCAAAACCACCGAGAAAGAAAATTTTCCGCATTTTCGGAAGCACAACACATCAAATCACCCGGCATTGATTACAGGAGAATATTCGGAAAAGGAATATGACTATCGAAAAGTTATGCATGGAGAGAAAGACGGCCGACACAGAAATGAAAAGGTCTCTCCGAATCCTAACCCCAAAGATCCGAGACCTATGTATATAGGGAAACGTGTACGGCATGACGAAAAGAAAATTTCTTACATGGAAATATCCTTGGAAATATCCTTCGACAAAAAATAAGAAGTAACGG
>VOFK01002262.1_pt1 | contig 42985 bp, 62 predicted proteins | sample 5384121 | NCBI WGS metagenome assembly VOFK01 (sample SAMN12384730, study PRJNA508395) | human gut metagenome | isolation source: healthy gut J | host: Homo sapiens | reverse complement strand
ATCAGTGATAGCTGGTTCGGTTATTGCTGGCTCGTGGTCCCACACAAGGGTGGCAAGCGGTATTCGCCTTCGGCAAGGCGCATTGGTTCATGGTCGGCGCCGAAAAGCTCGCTTTTGGTTTACATTGCGATAGACCGGTCTGCGCCTATAGTCTATCCGATAGACCGACGGCTGTCAATACAAAAAAAAAGAGCTTACAGAAACCTGTAAGCTCTTTTCATGGCGAGAAAAAGAAAGGGATTCGAACCCCTGAGGGCTTTAGGGGCCTACACGATTTCCAGTCGTGCGCCTTGACCAGCTCAGCCATCTTTCCACATTTTCAGTTGCGCAGCGCCTGACTGCAAAGAGCTATTATAGCAATCGCAGCACAAAATGTCAAGCGCAATTTTGCATTTTTTTGCAAAAAAAATCTTGGCTGGGCAAGATGCACGCAAAAATGTGCGTGTTAAACGCATAAATTTGCACGTTTTATCATATTGCAAACTGCTGCACAAGGTGCTAAAACTATATATAGATATGAAACTTTGCCCTAAAGGAGAGGATATTTCATGTATTCCGTTTTTCGCGATTTGGCGATTATTATTCTGAGCGCAAAATTTTTGCGCTGGTCGCCCGCAAGTGCAAGGCACCGCAGGTTGTCGGCGAGATTCTTGCTGGCCTGCTGATTGGCCCCTGCCTTCTGAATCTGGTACAAACCGAGTGACGCCATCTCTATCTTTGCGGAAATCGGCGTTGTGCTGCTTATGTTCTGCAACCGGCCTTGGCACCAACCTGAAGAACTTATGCGTGCGGGCCCCATTGCAACTCTGATTGCCTGTGTCGGCGTCTTTTGTGCCGCTGGTGGGCGGTACACTGCTGGCACAGCGCGTTCTATGGCTTTTGCTGCAGTGGGCAGCCGGAATTTTCCGCGCACTGTTCGTATTGGCACGATTATGACCGGCCACCAGCGTCTCCATCACGGTGGCCACCCTGCAGGAGCTGGGCCATCTGAAGGCTTCCTTGGCACAACCATCGTCAGCGCGGCGGTCATTGATGACGTTATCGGCATTATCGTGCTGACCTGTGTGCTGGGGCGCAAGCTCCCGGGCGAGGGGTCGGCATCGGCGGCGTGCTGATTCAGACCGCGCTGTTCTTCCTGGTGGCCATTGGCGTGGGTGTGGTCATCCACTATGCCATGAAGTGGCTGGACGCCCGCAACCCCCACACCCAGCGCATCACCGTTGTCAGTATTGCTTTCTGCTTTGCCATGGCCTATATTGCAGAGCAGTATTTCGGCATTGCCGATATCACCGGCGCCTACATTGCGGGCATTGTCCTGTGCACCATGACGGATGCACCCTATGTTGAGCGCCGCGTGGACATCAGCAACTATGTGATTTTTGCGCCGATATTCTTTGCCAGCATCGGCCTGAAAACCGACATCAGCGGCCTTACGCCGGAAATTCTTCTGTTCTGCATCTGCTTTGTGATTGTGGCGCTGCTGACGAAAATTATCGGCTGCGGTCTGGCTGCCAAGATCTGCCGCTTCAACTGGGGCGACTCCCTCAAGGTCGGCGTTGGTATGATGACCCGCGGCGAGGTGGCGCTGATTGTTGCCCAGAAGGGTCTGGAAATCGGCGTGGTGGACCCGGTCTACTTCACGGCGGTTATCCTGCTGATTATCGTGTCCAGCGTGGCCACGCCGCTGGTGCTCAAGACCCTGTTTGCCAAAATGCCCCCGGTCCAGCACCCCAGCCAGGTCAACGGATAAAGCAAACGGTTCGGAAATGCCTGCAGCCCTGCGGCAGCAGCCGTTTCCCTGTATAAGCATAAAAAAGCCACCGGTTTCCCGGTGGCTTTTCTTATTTCCCGGTGTTGTGCAGGTGATTGTCCACCCACTTGATGAGCAGCTCCAGCGCGACCAGATTATGGCCGCCCTCGGGGGACGATTAAATCCGCCTTGCGCTTGCTGGGTTCGACAAACTGCTCGTGCATCGGCTTGACGGTGGTCAGGTACTGGTTCACCACGCTGTCCAGTGTGCGGCCGCGCTCCTTGACGTCCCGGACAATGCGGCGCAGGATGCGCACATCGGCGTCAGTGTCCACGAACACCTTCATATCCATCAGATTGCACAGCTCGGGGGAGTCGAAAATCAGGATGCCCTACACGATGATGACCGGCGCGGGCTGTACCGTCACGGTCTTGTCGCTGCGGTTGTGGATGGTGTAATCGTACACAGGCACCTGCACCGGGTGCCCGGCGCGCAGCTCCCGCAGATGGGCAATCATCAGCGCGGTGTCAAAGCTGTCCGGGTGGTCGTAGTTCAGCTTGCAGCGCTCCTCGTAGGGCAGCTCGTCGTGGCGCTTGTAGTAGCTGTCATGGTTGATGACGCTGACCTCATCCGCACCGAAATGGTCGCGCAGCTTTTCGGTCAGGGTGGTTTTGCCACTGCCGGTTCCGCCCGCAATGCCGATGATGATGGTATTCATATCCAAAACTCCTTATACATCCAGTTTGATTTCACGTCCTGTTGGCTGGTACGCACGGTACTTCACGCCGGTCATATTGAACATACGGCGGCTGGCAATGCTGGCATGGGTGTCATGGTACTTGTCGGACAGATAAATCAGTTCCTTGATGCCGCTCTGGATGATGGCCTTGGCGCACTCGTTGCAGGGGAAAAGCGTCACATACATCCGGGCACCGCGCAAATCATGGTTGGGGCTGTTCAGAATCGCGTTCAGCTCCGAGTGGCAGACGTACATATATTTGGTGTCCAGATCCTCGCCCTCGCGCTCCCAGGGCATGTCGTCATCGTTGCAGCCGATGGGCATACCGTTGTAGCCGAAGGAGAGAATCTTGTTCTCCGGGCTGACAATACACGCGCCAACCTGGCTGTTGTTGTCCTTTGACCGCATGGCCGAAAGCAGGGCAATGCCCATAAAATATTCATCCCAGCTGATATAATCCTGCCGTTTCATAGGTACACCGTCCTTTTTTTGGTATTTTTGGTATCTATTATTATTGTAATTATACTGTGCTGTGCTGCGCTGCGCAAGATGCTTTGTGCAAATATTTGCGGCGGGTGGCTTCGCCGCCCCGCAGATGGCGCTCGGCCTTGTTTTTCTGCACAACGGCCTGTACCTCGGCCCACAGGCCGGGATTCTGGCGGCGCAGGCGGTGCTGGTCCTTCCAGATGGTGGACTTGCTCACGCCGAACACAACCGCCGCCGCCCGCACGGTAGCAGAATTGTCAACGATATACCGTCCCACTGCTGCCGCACGCTCCTCAGGGTCGCCCTTCATAGCCTGACCTCCTTCACATAGGAATTTCTGTCAAAGCCTATGTGAAAAAGAGGAAAAATATGCCGGACTTCTTAGGGAGCGGTCAGCCTGTTTTATACACGCGGCAGCTGGCGCTTTCGTACCACAGGGGATAGCGGGTGGAATACCAATTTTCGTCTGCGGCAAACTTGCTGTATACGGTGCTGTCAAACACCGCGTAGTCCACGCCCCATAGGGCCAGCGTGGCTTCGTCCGGGGCCTCGTACAGCGCTTTCATAGCGCTGTATTCATCTCGCTGTAGTCCATGCCGTGGTAGTATACGTAGCTGCCCGAACCACACAGAATCCGCCGCCCGGCCAGCGCAAAGACCGGCGTCAGGTGGCTGTCGCTGGTCAGGAACAGCGCGTCCGATTCGGCGTTGATATCGACAAATTCCGCCAGCGCGATGTCCTCGGCACTCCACTGCTGGTAGTCGCTCAGAAGCTCCCGCCCGACCGTCAGCACACTGCCGAACATGGCCAGAAAACAGCAGGCCGCCAGCCCCAGCGCCCGCCACGGCAGGGGCGCGGATTTTGCCGAACACATCCACAAGCAGCTGCGCTGCCAGAATACACCCCAGCGTATGCCAGACATACAGGAGCTTGTTGTTGTCATAATTGTTGGGCTGAAAGACAACAAACTCCGCCAACACCAGAATCACCAGCCCGCCGCCGTACAGCCACCGCTGCTTCGGCCTTGCGTGCAAAAAGGCGGGAATGAGCAAAAGATAGACAAGGCCGATGTTCTTGATGTAAAACCAAAAATAATTGTCCTTCAGTGTGCCGTCCTGCTGGCCGTTGACCCAGTTGAAATGCAGCCGCAGCATATGCTGGCCGTCCAGGCTCTGGGCCAGCACGGTGGGCAGCATCTGCGCCAGCCATGCCGCGCCGCAGACCAGCGCCAGTCCCAGCCACGGCAGCAGCGTCTTGCGCCGTGCGCCATGCGTCAGCGTATACACGCCGCCCACAAGGCAGAGAAGTACCAGCGCCAGCGCGCTGTGGGTGTGCAGCAGTGGCAGGGGCAGCACCAACACCGCCAGCCACGGCCAGAGCCTGCGCTCGCCCTCATAGCAGAACCGCCACAGCAGATACAGGGGCGGGGACAAGCACGCACCAGCCGAACAGTGTTGCGCGCTGCGGAATCAGCAAATCGACAATGGGGTTGACCCACTCGATGTTCTTTTCCACAAAATTCGTCGGCGTGGTGTAGAAGCCGGTGAAAATCCCCGCAAAGTCTGAGGCGGAGCCCAGAAAATACACAAACCCAAGCCCGCTACCCATAAAAAACAGGTAAAACGCAAGACTGGCCTTGCCAACACTGCCGGTCACCCGCCGCGCCAGCTGCCAGAACATACCGTACACCGACAAAAACGCGGGCAGCATCGGCAGAAGATACGCCGTGCGCAAGTCGGCCCCCAGCACCACAAACACGCTGGAATCCGTCTCGCACAAAAACGGATAGCCGAACCGGTGCTCGCCGCCCAACAGGGGATACCGCGGCAAAAATTCGCCACTCTGCGCGATATATTTGATAAAGCCCATATGCATTGGCATATCGCCGTAGCAGCTCTGCCCGGTGTGGTACGCGCCGTCCACAAGGTGCAGCACGTGGGTGTAAAGCAACGCCAGCGTCAGCGCCGCCACAGGCAGTACGCAGGCCCAGACCGCCCCGCGGTCAGAATCTTGGGCAGACCGCGCAGCCGCGTGCCGCTGCGCAGCAGAAAAGCACCGATGGCCCCAGCAACAGCCGCTGCCAAAAGGACGGCGGGCAGGGCAAAGCCCAGCGCGAGAGAAAACACCGCGGGCAAGACTGCCAGCAGGGAAACGCCAAACCCGCACCCCAGCGGGAACAGCACAGCCCCCTCCGCGTCCGGTACGGCCCGCCGCGCCAGCAAAAGCCCCACCGCCAGAAAGAGCAGCAGATACGCAAAAGACAGAAGCATCATACGCCCTCCAAATCGAACGGCGGGGTGTACTCCTCGCGGGCACTGCTCTTTTCCTGCATATAGCCGTCTGTCAGCCCCAGCTGCACGGCCTCATCAATGACCTGACGGTATTCGTAGGTTGTGATGCGCCGCCCCAAACCGTGCTCCGCCGCCTTATAAAAAGGTGTGAACTGGCTCATCAGGCTCGGGACAAAGGCGACGCCGGTCTCCTCGCGCAGGGCGGCCAGCCGCCGCAGGACCGCCTTGCTGTCCTCCACATGGCCGGGCAGGGCCAGATGCCGCACGATGACGCCCTTGCGCAGATAGCCGTCCGCGTCATATACCGGCACGCCGGTCTGCACAAGCATCTGCCGCAGGGCCGCGTCCGCCACAGCGGGGTAATCCCGCGCAGCGGAAAGCTCCGCCGCAAGGGCGCTGTCCGCGTACTTATAATCCGCCAGCCAGATATCCACATACCCGGCCAGCGCTTTGACAGCCTCCACCGTCTCATACCCGCCGGTGTTGTAGACAACCGGCAGAGCCAAGCCTTGTGCCCGGGCTTTGTCCAGCGCCGCCGTGACCCACGGCAGATACTGGGATGCTGTCACAAGGTTCAGATTTTTGGCCCCGCCGTTTTGCAGGTCAGAAAAATCCCGGCCAGACGCTCCGGCGTGATTTCCTTGCCGACACTCCCTTGGCTGATGGAAAAATTCTGGCAGTAGCAGCACCGCAGGGTGCACCCACAGAAGAACACCGTGCCGCTGCCGGTGGCGGCATCCGGGTCACCACTCAGGCACGGCTCCTCCCAGTGGTGCAGGGGCAGCGCGGGCCACCCGCAGAGTGTCATCGGCCCCGCAAAAGCCGCGCTGCCCGGCGGCGCGGTCAGCCCGCAGGCGCGTGGGCAAAGGGTACAATGGTGGGGCAGCAGCATGGCAAAAAACCTCTTTCACAAAATTTTTGCTTTTTAGTTTACCACAAACAGAAAAAATGTGGTATACTATAGCTACTATTATCTCAAAATAAAGGAGTGTGCTTTTATGTCTACCCCTCATAATCGTGCCGAAAACGGCGATTTTGCCAAAACTGTCCTGATGCCCGGCGACCCGCTGCGTGCCAAATTCATTGCCGAGACCTTCCTGGAGAACCCGAAGCTCGTCACCGACGTGCGCGGTATGTACGGCTATACCGGCACCTATCAGGGCCGCCCCATCAGCGTGATGGGCAGCGGTATGGGTATGCCGTCCATCGGCATCTATTCCTATGAGCTGTACAGCCAGTACGGCGTTGAGAACATCATCCGCATCGGCTCTGCCGGCTCCTACACCGACAAGGCCAAGCTGTTCGATGTGGTGCTGGCCACCGGTGCTTACTCGGAGAGCAACTACGCCGTGACCCAGAGCGGCGACACGGATGACATCCAGAAGCCCAGCGCCGAGCTGAACGAGGCCCTGCGCACCAGCGCGGCCGCTGCAGGCATCCCGCTGATTGAGGGTAACATCCATTCTTCCGACGTGTTCTACCGCCAGCCCAGCGACGCCAAGCCCACCTACTGGGAAAAGCTGCGCGACGAAAAGGGCTGCCTTGCCGTAGAGATGGAGAGCTTCGCGCTGTTCCACAATGCCAAGGTGCTGGGCAAGCGCGCCGCCTGCCTGCTGACCATTTCCGACAGCTTTGTTTCGCCGGAGATCACCACCGCCGAGCAGCGCCAGACCAGCTTTACTGCCATGATGAAGGTGGCGCTGGGCGTGGACGCCTTTTTGGAGAAGTAAGATGGAAAAGTCTGAAATACAGGCACTGATTCGCGCTGCCGTTCGCCGCGCGCAGAAATTTGCCTATGTGCCGTACTCCCGCTTTCATGTCGGGGCGGCCTTGCGCGCCAAGGACGGTCGGGTGTTCGGCGGCAGCAACATCGAGAATGCGGGCTACACTCCGACCAACTGTGCCGAGCGCACGGCACTGTTCAAGGCGGTCAGCGAGGGTGTGCGTGAATTTGACGCCATCGCCATCGTGGGCAGCAAGGTGGGGGAGACAAACACTCTTGTCACCGGGCCCTGCGGCGTCTGTCGCCAAGCGCTGTATGAGTTCGGCGGCCCGGCGCTGACGGTCATTATGGCCAAGAGCGAGGAGGACTACATCGTCACCACCCTCGGGGAACTGCTGCCCCTACGGCTTCGGCCCGGCCAACCTTATGTGATACCCCGCGCAAAAACCAACTACCAAGGAGATTTTTCCATACCCATGAAGAAATTCTTAGCACTGCTCCTGACGCTGTGCCTGCTGGGAACTCTGTGTGCCTGCAAGGGCGTACAGGCCGCCAGCGGTGAGCAGGAGCAGCATACTGTGACGGCCCCCACCGATGATGCCAGCTTTGTCTACCAGCCGGAGGACCCGACGCTGGTCCCGGCGGGCGGCGGAAAAATTGTGCTGGCCGCAGGCCCCGAGGGCCCGGAAGGCGGCGCGGATGCCGTGCTGTGGCAGGGCGTGCAGACCTTTGCCGATGCCTACGGCTACACGGCGGAAAGCCAGACCGCCGCGGGAAATACGGCAGATGATGCCGAGGCGGCCCTGCGTGCTGCGGCAGAAAGCGGCGCAAAGCTCGTTGTCTGCCGTGGGGACGCGATGGGCGCGGCCCTCTACCGGATTCAGGGCAGCTACCCGGATGTCCATTATCTGCTGTTTGACAGCGAGCCCCACACCGAGGACTACAGCGCCTACACCACGGCAGAGCTGGTGCACTGCGTGCTGTTTCAGGAGGAACAGGCCGGTTACCTGGCAGGGTATGCGTCTGTGATGGACGGCTACACCGCGCTGGGGTTCATCGGCACACGCGAGATTCCCGGCATTGTCCGGTATGCCACCGGCTTCCTGCAGGGGGCGGAGGCTGCCGCTGAGCAGCAGGGTGAGAGCGTGACCCTGCAGACCTGGTTTGCCGACACCGACGAGACCAATGACGCCATTGCCCAGCGGATGATTGACTGGTACAACAGCGGCGTTTCACTCATTATGGTCAGCGGCGGGGACCTGTACAAGACGCCGCTGCCGCAGTCAACGAGACCGGCGCCAAGGCCATCACCACCGACTATGACAGCACCGATATGGCAGAGGGTCTGCTGGCCAGCGCCGTAAAGTGCTACAATGCCGCCGTCCAGCGGGAGTTGTACAGCTTCTTTACGTCCGGCACATGGGCGGCCGATGATGCCGGTCAGACCGAGACGGTCGGCTTCATCAACGGCGAGATTGCGCTGGAGGCAGGCAACCCGTGGCGGTTTGACAATTTCAGTCAGGATGACTACCGCCGCCTGTATTGAGCAGCTGCGCACCAGCGTGCTGAAGGTGGACACCTACGCGGATCTTGACACCCTGCCCGATGCCCCCAATGTTACCCTGAACCGGATTATGTAAACGGATTGTTATGCTTTTGTAATGTTTTTTGTGGGGTTTTGTCATTGAATCGCACGGAAAAATGCGGTATACTAAACGTACTGCGGCAGGGAATCCGCCCTGCCGCCTAGTGAAAATCAACCTAAGGAGATCAAAACCATGAAAAAGTTTCTCGCTTTTGTAATGGCTGCCAGCATGGCGCTCTCTCTGGCTGCCTGCGGCGGTTCTTCCGCCAGCAGCACCGCGAGCACCGCAACGGAGGCTACCTCTGAGGCTGCTGCTTCCACTTCCGGCAGCAAGACCGATGTTGCTTTCGTTACCGATGTCGGCAACATTGATGACCAGTCCTTCAACCAGTACACCTGGCAGGGCGTGCAGGATTTCTGCAACGCTAACAGCCTGAACGCCAACTACTACCGTCCCACCGAGGACTCTGACGCAGCCCGTCTGGAGCAGATGGACAACGCCGTCAATGACGGTGCCAAGTCCATCGTTGTGGCCGGCTACCTGTTCGGTTCCGCTATTGCCGAGGCTCAGGAGAAGTATCCCGATGTCCAGTTCCTGGCTCTGGACGTTTCCACCAGCGATTTGGGCGACAAGGCTCCCGCTGCCAACACGGCCCTGATTACCTACAAGGAAGAGCAGGCCGGTTATCTGGCTGGCTATGCCGCTGTCTATGACGGCTACAAGGAGCTCGGCTTCCTGGGCGGTATGGCTGTTCCCGCCGTTATCCGCTACGGCTACGGCTTTGTGCAGGGTGCTGACGCCGCCGCCAAGGAGATTGGCGCTGACGATGTCAACATCAAGTACTGGTACTCCGGCGGCTTCGCTGCTACCGATGAGGTCAAGAACAAGATGGACGGCTGGTACTCTGAGGGTACCGAGGTTGTCTTTGCCTGCGGCGGCCCCGTCTGCCAGAGCTGCGGTGCAGCTGCACAGGCCAACGGCGGCAAGATGATTGGTGTTGACGTTGACCAGTCCGGTCAGTTCGACACCGTTGTCACCTCCGCTACGAAGGGTCTGGCCGAGTCCGTCAACGAGGCTCTGACCGATGCCATGAACAACGGCTGGAAGTTCAGCGAGACCTACTCCGGCAAGGAGACCAAGCTGGGCGCTGCTGAGAACTGCGTTGGCCTGCCCATGAGCACCAGCAAGTTCACCAAGTTCACGCAGGAGCAGTATGACGCTATGTATGCTGCCATTGTGGACGGCTCTCTGGCCATTGACGACAGCTTTGACGTCGATGTACACCCCGCTGTCACCAACGTGACCGTTGACTACCAGAGCTGATATCCAATAAAAGTATGACTTTTGACCGCCCTGCGCAGACCGCGCAGGGCGGTTTTTGTGTTTTTTCGCCGACTTTTTACGCAGATTCACTTGTACATGGGTGAAATTTTCTGTATAATATAGATTAAGAATCTGTGTACAAGTCTGTACACATCGAAAGGGGCGTGCAACGATTGGCAGATAATAATTATGTCATCGAAATGCTGCACATCACCAAGGAATTCCCCGGCATCAAAGCAAATGACGATATCACCCTGCAGTTGCGCAAGGGTGAGATCCATGCCCTGCTGGGCGAAAACGGCGCCGGTAAATCCACCGTGATGAGTGTGCTGTTCGGTCTGTATCAGCCGGAGAAGGGCACTATCAGAAAGAACGGAAAAAGAAGTCAAAATCAACAACCCCAACGATGCCAACGCACTGGGCATCGGCATGGTGCACCAGCATTTCAAGCTGGTGGAGTGCTTCACCGTTCTGGATAATATCATCCTCGGCGTGGAGGATACCAAGCATGGTTTCCTGCAGAAGGAAGCGGCCCGCAAAAAGGTCATGGCCCTGAGCGAGAAATACGGCCTGAAGGTTGACCCCGATGCGCTGGTCAGCGATATCTCTGTCGGTATGCAGCAGCGCGTTGAGATCCTGAAGATGCTGTACCGCGACAATGAAATCCTGATTTTTGACGAGCCTACGGCGGTTCTGACCCCGCAGGAGATTGATGAGCTGATGGAGATTATGCGAGGCTTCAAGGCCGAGGGCAAGAGCATCCTTTTCATCACCCACAAGCTGAACGAAATTATGGCTGTCTCTGACCGCTGCACGGTCCTGCGCAAGGGCAAAAGTACATCGGCACGGTGGATATCAAAGGATACCACCAAGGAAGAGCTGTCCAAGATGATGGTCGGCCGCGACGTGCAGTTTGCGGTGGAGAAGAAGCCCTGTGAGCCCGGCAAGCCGATTCTGGAGGTCGAGAACCTTGTTGTGCCCAGCAAGGTACACAAGAATAACGCCGTCCGCGGTGTCAGCTTCAATGTCCGTGCGGGCGAAATCGTCTGCATTGCCGGTATTGACGGCAACGGCCAGAGTGAGCTGATTTACGGCATCACGGGTCTGGAAAAGCCGACCGGCGGTACGATTAAGATTGAGGGCAAGGACATTACGAACGCCACCATCCGTGAGCGCTCCAAGGCCGGTATGAGCCACATCCCGGAGGACCGCCACAAGCACGGTCTGGTGCTGGACTACACGCTGGCGGACAATATGGTGCTGCAGCGCTACTGGCAGCCGGAGTTCCAGAACCACGGCTTCATCAAGCAGGACGCTGTGATGGACTATGCCGAGCGCCTGATTGCGCAGTACGATGTCCGCAGCGGTCAGGGCCCTGCGACCATCGCCCGCAGTATGTCCGGCGGCAACCAGCAGAAGGCCATCATCGCCCGCGAGGTCGATAAGGAGCCGGAACTGCTGGTGGCTGTGCAGCCCACCCGCGGTCTGGACGTCGGCGCTATCGAGTATATCCACAAGCAGATTGTGGCCGAGCGCGACAAGGGCCGTGCAGTGCTGCTGGTCAGCCTGGAGTTGGACGAGGTTATGAACCTGTCCGACCGTATTCTGGTTATTTACGAAGGTGAGCTTGTGGGCGAGTTTGACCCGCGCAAGACCACCGTGGAGGAGCTGGGCCTGTACATGGCAGGTGCCAGAAAGCAAGGGGAGGCGAAAGCATGAGCAAACAGAATAAACAGCCGCTTCTGCAGCGTCCCGCCGTTGTAGGCGTTCTGGCAAGCCTTTTGTCCATCGTCATCGGTCTGGTGCTGGGCTTTGTGTTGCTGGTTCTTCTGAACCCCGGCGAATCCGTGAACGGTATGCGCGCTATGCTGACCACCGGCTTTTCCAGTATGGACAAGCTGGGCAAGGTGCTGTATCAGTCCGCGCCCCTGATGATGTGCGGACTGTCCGTGGGCTTTGCCTTCAAGACGGGCCTGTTCAACATCGGTGCGTCCGGCCAGTACACAATGGGCGCATTTTTCTCGCTGCTGTGCGCCATTCAGTTCCAGCTGCCGTGGTTCGTCTGCCTGCTGGCTGGCGCGGTGGGCGGTGCCATCTGGGGCATTTTCCCGGGTCTGTTCAAGGCATACTTCAACGTCAATGAGGTTATTACCGCCATTATGTTCAACTGGATTGGTATGTACCTCGTCAACCTGCTGCTGGCCAATATGCCCATGATGCTGGCTTCCGGCTGGGGCGCGTCCAACTCGGACCGTACCGCTGCGCTGAGCGCCGCCAACCCCGGCGCCATCCTGCCCAAGGGCCCGCTGGCCGGGCTGTTCGGCAATTCCAGCTGGATTAACATTTCCATCATCATCACCATTCTGTTCGCCATCCTCGTCTGGGTCATCCTGCAAAAGACCACCTTCGGCTATGAGCTGAAGGCCTGCGGTCTCAGCCGTGACGCTGCCCAGTACGCGGGTATCAATTCCAAGCGCAACATCGTGCTTTCCATGGTTATCTCCGGCGCGCTGTCCGGCATCGGCGGCGGCATCTACTATCTGGCCGGTACCGGCCAGTACGTGCTGGAAAAAATCCATCCTGAGCATGGGCTTCAACGGTATCCCGGTCGCCCTGCTGGCCAGCTCCAACCCCATCGGCACGATTTTTCTCCGCGCTGTTCATCAGCTACATTCAGGTCGGCGGTGCCGCCATGCAGCCCGCCTTCTCGTCGGAGACCATCGACATCGTCATTGCCGTTATCATCTATCTGGCAGCCTTTGCACTGCTGATGCGCGGCGTGATTGCCAAGAACTGGTCTCGGGCCGTAAGGAAAAAGGGAGGTGCTGCGAAATGATGATTGCTGCCAACATTATCAGTATGACAATCCTGTTCGCCGTGCCGCTGCTGCTTGTCGCAATGGGCGGTATGTTCAGCGAACATTCCGGCGTTATCAACATTGCGCTGGAAGGCATGATGATTATCGGCGCACTGTTCGCCTGCTTCACGCTGCAGGCCTTTGACAAGAACGGCTTTGGTCCGGCGCATCCGCAGCTGGCGATGTTTATCGCTATCCTTGTTGCGGGCGGCACCGGTATGATTTTCTCCCTGCTGCTGGGCTTTGCGGCCATCAACCTGAAGGCTGACCAGACCATCGGCGGCACGGCGCTGAACCAGTTTGCGCCTGCCTTCGCCGTGGTTATGACCTGGGCCATTCAGGGCCAGGGGCCTGACCACCATCTTTATCCCCAACTGGGTGCGCATCACCCGCGAAACCTTCGGCCTTGCCCCGGTGGACGGCCCCAGCTTCTGGAATAACCTGATTTTCAAGTATTTCTACCTGACCACCCCTGTGGCCATCGTACTGTTCATTGTTGCCTACATTGTGATGTACAAGACCCGCTTTGGCCTGCGCCTGCGCGCCTGCGGCGAACATCCCCAGGCGGCGGATTCTGTGGGCATCAACGTCTACAAAATGCGGTACGCCGGTGTGCTGATTTCCGGCTTCCTCGGCGGTGTCGGCGGTCTGGCCTACACGGTGGCGGCAGGCTCCGGCTTCAACTCTGACGTCGGCGGCTACGGCTTCCTTGCGCTGGCCGTTATGATTTTCGGCAACTGGAAGCCGCTTCCGATTCTGGCAGCCCTCGCTCTTCTTTGCGCTGTTCAAGGTTATCGCGGCACTGAACTCCACGCTGACCTTCCTGCCGAAGTTTGAGGGCGTCAAGGAAATCTCCAACTTCTACCAGATGCTGCCGTATATCGTCACGATGATTGTGCTGATTTTCACCTCCAAGAACTCTCAGGCCCCGAAGGCCGAGGGGCATCCCTTACGATAAGGGCAGCCGCTAAAACCAACCATACCAAAGGGCCGCCCGGTGCACGCTGCCGGGCGGTCTTTGCTTTTCAGAAGGAGAAAAACTATGCGAATGTACGATGTTATCGCAAAAAAACGTGATGGCGGGACACTCAACCATGAGGAACTGGCCTTCGCTGTCAACGGCTATGTGGCCGGGGACGTGCCGGATTACCAGATGTCGGCGCTGCTTATGGCCATCTATCTGCGCGGTATGACGGACGAGGAGACCGCCATGCTCACCGATGTAATGGCACACTCCGGCGATATGGTGGATTTGTCCGCCATTGCGGGCGTCAAGGCGGACAAGCACTCCACCGGCGGCGTCGGTGACAAGACCACGCTGGTCATTGCGCCGATTGTAGCGGCCTGCGGCGTGAAGATTGCCAAGATGAGCGGCCGCGGTCTGGGGCACACGGGCGGCACCATCGACAAGATGGAGGCCGTGCCCGGCACCCGCACCAGCCTTACGCAGGAGGAGTTTTTCAAACAGGTCAACGAGATTGGTATTTCGGTCATTGGCCAGAGCGGAAAGATTGCGGTGGCAGACAAAAAGATGTACGCCCTGCGCGATGTGACCGCCACGGTGGGCTGCATCCCGCTGATTGCTTCCTCCATTATGTCCAAAAAGCTGGCCGCCGGGTCGGACGCCATCCTGCTGGATGTCACGATGGGTGACGGTGCGTTTATGAAGGATCTGGACGGCGCGCTGGAGCTGGCCCGCCAGATGGTAGCCATTGGCACCGCGCATGGCCGCAAGGTGGCTGCGCTGATTACCGATATGGACAAGCCTCTGGGTCATAACATCGGCAACTCGCTGGAGGTGGCCGAGAGTATGGCCGTGCTGCAGGGCAAGGGCCCGGCGGACCTGACCGAGGTCTGCCTGCAGCTGGCCAGCAATATGCTGGTGCTGGCGGGCAAGGGCGATATACCCACCTGCCGCAAGCTGGCCGAGGGCGTCATTGCGGACGGCTCCGCTTTTGAAAAGTGCTGCCAGATGTTTGCCGCGCAGGGCGGCGACACCAGCGTGCTGCGGGACGCCGACAAGTTCCAGAAGGCCAAATACAGCTATGAGCTGACCGCCCCGACGGACGGCTATATCTACAAGAATGATGTGGAAAAAATCGGAAACGCCAGCGTGCTGCTGGGTGCAGGCCGCATCAAGAAGGAGGACAGCATCGACTTTGCCGCAGGCATCACGATGCAAAAAAAGCTGGGCGATTACGTCAAGGCGGGGGAGAGCATCTGCACCTTCTACGCCGATGACGAGCGCCTGTTTGCCGCCGCCGAGGAGATGTACCGCGGTGGACTGGTAATCCGCAGCGAGAAGCCGAGCATCCCGCCGCTGATTTACGCAAGAGTCACCGCCGACGGTGTAGAGAGATTCTGATAGAACCACATACCAATAAAAACACGTGCCCTCCGAGTGCTCGGAGGGCACGTGTTTTTGTTGTGGAAGTAAATATCAAAAAATGGCGGCAGGGGCGGGGTTCTGCTCCGCCCGCGGGCCGATGCGAGCATCGGCCCCCGGCCCTGCCCGGGAAACTGCCCCCTCATCTGGCCATGCGGGGCCACCTTCTCCCGGTCGGAGAAGGCTTTGGGGTTATTTCTTCTTCCACTTCAGCCAGAATACCTTGAATTTGCTGTAGCCGTTGGGCTTATCCTCTGCAAATTCCTCGGTCAGCAGATAGCGCTTGCGGGCACCGTCAAACTGCAGGGCGCGGCCGTCCTCCTGCACATCTGTCGATAGCGGGGGATGGCGGTCTGCTGGCTTTCAAACTCCGGCTCGCGGTCCCACAGGATTTTTCCGTCGGCATCAAAGCCGTGCGCCCACACGCTGAACACAAGGCAGGCGGCCTCGCCGTAGCAGTAGCGCTCAAAACGGATGCGGCCATCCAGATAAAACAGCATACAATCGCGGAAATGTGTTTCCAGCTCTTTTTCATAGCGGCGTCCGCATCCGGTACCGGCAAAATCGGCAGCATTGGCAGTCATTGGTGTTGACCTCCTGTTGTTTTGTTGCTACCATTATACCGTTTTGCGCCGCGGTTGGCAACAAAATCACGCTTTTACATCGCGCTTTTCCAGCAAGAGGCGTGCGGTAAGGCCAATCACCAGAAGCCACACGCCGCAGGCCAGAAAGAACCCTGTATAATATTTTTATACATAATATAAAGGGGGCAGTGTGCCCGATGTCAAAAACAAACCTTCCCACCGTGACCGCCATTGTGGTGGCTGCGGGCGCGTCCCGCCGCATGGGATTCGATAAGCTCAGCTACCGTTTGTCGGACGGCCGCACCGTGCTGGAGACAAGCTGTGCGGCGCTGGCCGCCCACCCGGCTGTCAGCCAGCTGGTGCTGGTCTGCGGCGGCAACCGCGCCGCGTGTGAGGCGATTGCCGCGGCCTGCCCGAAAGCCCTGCACCGTTGTGCAGGGCGGGGCCACCCGCCCGACAGCGTCCGCAACGGCTTGAACGCCGCAATGGGGAGCTGGTTGCCATCCATGACGCCGCCCGCCCCGTTCGTCAGCGAGGCCGTTATCACTGCCGCCCTGACCGCTGCGGCTGAAACTGGTGCTGCGGCACCGGCTGTGCCGGTCAAGGATACCATCAAGGTGGCGGACAAGGCCGGTCGCGTGGTGGAAACCCCCGACCGTGCCGCGCTCTACGCCGTGCAGACGCCGCAGTGCTTCCGTCGCGCCCCTGTATGCGCAGGCGCTGGCCGCCGTGACCGGGGAGAAGGCCAGCCTTGTCACCGATGATTGCAGTTTGTTTTGAGCTGGCGGGCCTGCCGGTCACCCTGACCGCGGGCGATTACGCCAACTACAAAATCACCACCAAAGAGGATTTACAAAAGGAGAAAACCATGCGCATTGGCCACGGATATGACGTTCACCGCTTAGTGGAGGACCGCAAGCTCATTATGGGTGGTGTGGAGATTCCTTATGAGAAAGGCCTGCTGGGCCACTCGGACGCGGATGTGCTGTTGCACGCCGTTATGGATGCCGTGCTGGGTGCGGCGGCGCTGGGGGACATCGGCCAGCATTTCCCGGATAATGACCCCGCCTACAAGGGCGCGGACTCGCTGGCCCTGACCCGCGAGGTGGCCAAGATTATCGCGGCGCACGGCTACACGGTGGGCAACATTGACGCTACAATCCTCTGCCAGCGCCCGAAGCTGGCCCCCTACATCCCGGCCATGCGGCAGAACATTGCCGGTGCCTTCGGCCTGCCGGTGGATGCCGTCAGCGTCAAGGCCACCACCGAGGAGCACCTCGGCTTCACCGGCGAGGGCCTCGGCATTGCCGCCCACGCCGTGGCGCTGCTTGCGTAAACCGTACAAATACCTACTGAATTCTGACCCGGAAAGGGGGACGCGGAAGCCATGCTGCCTAACCAGACGCTCAATGCAATTCTAAGCAGTCTGCGTACATTTGATCCGCTGTCCGATACACTGGACATTCTTATCATATCCTTTGTGTTCTACCAGCTGCTGCAATTTGCGCGCAAATCCCGGGCAGGCCAGCTGGTCAAGGGTATTCTGCTGATTCTGGTTTTCTACGCTCTGGCCGTTATGCTGGACCTGAAAACCGTCACATGGGTGCTGAACAGCGTGATAACCATCGGCTTTATGGCGGCGGTTGTCATTTTCCAGCCGGAACTGCGCCGTGCGCTGGAGCGCATGGGCCAGAGCACGATGTGGGCCAACCTGATGATGGGCACACGCCGCAATGACCCGACCCTGCGCGCTGCATGGCAGAGCGCCGTGGTGGCAATCTGCGACGCAGCCGAGCAGCTGTCCGACACCCGCACGGGTGCCCTGCTGGTGCTGGAACGCAACAATAACCTCGATGAGATCATCCGCACCGGTACGCCGATGCACGCCGATGTCATCCGCGAGATGCTGGGCACGATTTTTTATGAAGGTACGCCCCTGCATGACGGCGCGGTCGTCATCCGCGACGGCGTCATCGTGGCGGCGGGCTGCGTGCTGCCGCTGTCCAACAACCTGGAAATGGGCAAGGATATGGGCACCCGCCACCGTGCGGGTCTGGGTATGAGCGAAAACTCGGATGCCATCGTTGTTATTGTCAGTGAGGAGACCGGCATTATCTCTATGGCGAAAAACGGCGTTCTTATCCGCCGTCTGGATCGTCAGAACCTGTTCAACCTTCTGCAGGAGGAAGTCGTTCCCCCCGCCGAGGACGAGAACGCCAATGTCTCGCCGCTGCAAAAGCTGCTGCGCAAGGGAGGCGCAATGAACTATGCCAAACCCGAATAACTCCGCGCCCGGCGCAAAGGGCGCAGCGCCCAAGGCCCGGCACACCGTCTGGGACAACCCGGTTTTCACCATGGTGCTGGCCCTCGTTATGGGCTTTGCCACATGGGTCATTGTGACGGTCTTTGTGGACCCGCAGGGCGGTGTGCGCACTGTGACCAACGTGCCCATCAACTACACCAACGGCGCGTCCACCTACACGGCGCAGGGCCTTGATATTGTTGAAAAGCCGGACATCGAGGGTGTCACCGTCAAGGTGGAGGGCAACAGCACCATCATCGGCAATATCCAGAACTCCGATATTATGGTCTACCCCAGCTATGCGGGCGTCAGCGGTGCGGGCAAGGTCAGCCTGCGCCTGCAGGCCCGCGTGACCAACACCACCGATTTCCCCGGCAACATTGAGTGCACCGTCGAAAATCCAGAGACGATTGACGTGGTCTTTGACGAGGTCAGCGAAAAGACTGTCCCGGTCACGGTGGATGCCTCCGCTGTGCCGATTTCCACCGGCTATATGTTGAACCGCACCGCCGCCGTGCCCGCCGAAATTACGCTGCGCGGCCCGACGAGCGAGCTGGATCAGGTGTCCAGCATTGTGGCCCCGGTGCAGACCGACGGCGAATTGGTGGCCGATACCACCACCGTGCCCGCCACGCTGGAGCTGCGTGATGCCGAGGGCAACGTCTTTACGCCGCAGTACACCTCTATGGAGAGCGACTCCGCCAACGTCACACTGACGGTCTATCAGGTGCGGGAGTTGCCGCTGAAGGTGGACTTCATCGGCACGCCCAACGGCTTTGACGTGGAGAGCCTGCACTACTCCCTGAGCCAACAGACGCTGCAGGTGGCAGGCCCGGCCCGCACCATCAGTACGCTGGAAGCCCCTGACCGTAACCGACTTTGATCTTGCGCGTGAGTTTGAGCCGGGGCGCGATTATCAGCGCCTGATTGAGCTGCCCGCGGGCATTGTCTCGCTGGACGGCGTGACCAATGTCACGCTCGACTTCGATACCGAGGATATGGGTACCACCAAGCTGAATGTCTCCAACATCCGCGCCATCAACGTACCCAGCAACTATGAGCTGCAGATTCTGTCCAGTCTGGTCAGCAATGTCACACTGTACGGCCCGGCAGAGGAAATTAAGAGCTGAGCGCCGACAGCATTGTGGCGCAGATTGACCCTGCCAGAGCCTGAACCTGACGGTGGGCCAGCAGACGATTGCCGTCAGCATCCAGATACCCTCGTCCAGCCGCATCTTCGCCACCGGCAGCTATACGGTTCAGTGCGAGGTCACATCCAAGATAAATTTTAGGGAATGTTTCTATGCTATTAGTCCGCAATATCCGCCTGCCGCTGACCTGCCCCGACCCTGATGCCGAGGCAGCAGCAAAGGCACTGGCCATTCTGCGCGTGCCCGCCTGCAAGGCGGCGCACTGCGGTGGCGAAGCTCAGTGTGGATGCCCGGCACGGTACGTTTATGCGGTGCTGGTCTGGCCATCGCAGTCACACTCCATGACGAGGGTGAGGGAATCGGCACTGGCCGGGGCCTCGCCCTGCGTCTGTTTCACCAGGAAGCTGGAATTTGACTTCCCGGTGGGGCGCACGCCGCTGGCACACCGCCCGGTGGTGGTCGGCCTTGGCCCGGCGGGGCTGTTTGCTGCGCTGCTGCTGGCCCTGCAAGGGCTTCCGCCCGCTGGTGCTGGAGCGCGGCCCGCGCTGGATGACCGTATCCGCGCAGTGGAGCATTTTGAAAAGACCGGCGAGCTGAACCCGGAAGCCAACATTCAGTTTGGCGAGGGCGGCGCGGGAACCTTCTCGGACGGCAAACTGACCACCCGTGTGGGGGACCCCCTCTGCGCGTTCGTGACAGGGGCCTTCCTTGACCATGGCGCGCCCGCGGATATTGCATGGCGGCAGAAGCCCCATGTGGGGAACCGATTTGCTGCGGGGCGTTATCCGCAGCATCCGCGGTGAATTGAGACGCTGGGCGGCGAGGTACGGTTCAACACCGCCCCTGACCGGGCTGGAAACCCGCGGCGGCGCGCTTATCGGCGTCAACACCACCGCAGGCCCCATACCCTGTGAGCAGCTGATTCTGGCGGTCGGCCACAGTGCGCGGGATACCTTCGGGATGCTGCACACGCTGGGCCTGCCGCTGGAATGTAAGCCGTTCTCGGTCGGCTTCCGGGCCGAGCATCTGCAGACCGAGATTGACAAGAGCCTTTACCACGCCGCCGCAGGCCACCCGGCACTGCCGCGGGGCGAGTATCAGCTCAGCCAGCACGTGGACGGCGGGCGGTGTGTTTACATTCTGTATGTGCCCGGGCGGCACGGTCTGCGCTGCCGCCAGTGAGGAGGGCGGTGTGGTCACCAACGGTATGAGCCTGCACGCCCGCAACGGCAAAAAAACGCCAATGCGGCGGTGGTTGTCAGCGTGGATGGCCGCGACTTTGACAATGACCCTGCCCGGGCGGTAGCCTTCCAGCGGCAGCTGGAGCAGGCGGCTTACCGCGCAGGCGGCGGGGGATACTGCCCCGGCCGAGACGGTCGGCAGCTTTCTGGCAGGGCGCGGCGCACTGGGCTGGGCGCTGTGCAGCCCAGCTACCCGCGCGGAGGTGACGCCCCTGTGATTTGGGCAGCCTGCTGCCCGCGGGCAGGCGCACTGCGGCGGCAGCCTGACGGCCTTTGGTCGCAAGCTGGCTGCCTACCGCGCCCCGGATGCCGTGCTTACCGGTCGCACCAGCAGCCCGGTGCGCCTACTGCGTGATAAGGAAAAGCCTGCAGTGCACCGGGACTTTCCGGCTTGTACCCTGCGGTGAGGGGCGGGCTACGCGGGCGGCATTATGACCGCCGCCGTGGACGGTGTGCGTTGCGCCGCCGAGCTGATGAAAAGCCTGGGCGCCCGCCGAATAATCTGCAAAACGATTGGAACTACAATGTCTGACAATAAGAATCCAAAAGCACAAGCATGATTACCAATACAGCTATAACTATCAATACAAATATAACTACAACCTTGGCGATATGATTGACAACGCGGTCGAGGCGGGCAGCAAATTCGGCTCCCTCGGTGCTGAGCAGTATTACCGAGGCGCTGGGCAGGCCGGGGATGCCTTGGGCGCAAAGCAGCCCGATACGCTGCCCGTCCTGGAAGCGCCGCCTGGAACGCAATGGAAAAACGAGGGCCAGTCAGCAGGCGTGGTGCTGACAGCGGTGGGCTGGACGTTCACCGGCTGCTTTGGCATTACGGCGCTGGTGATGGGCATTTTGACAGCTGTCGGGGCCGAGACGCTGGGTATACCGCCCAATGATTTCATTGCACTGCCGATTCTGACCGCCGTGTTCACCCCGGCGACGCTGGGGACTGGCTATGGCGATTGTGGGCATGAGAAAGCTCAGCTATTTCTCCCGCCTGCGCAAACTGCTGCGCGCAGCCAATGGCTGGGTCTGCGATTTGCCGGTCGCGGTCCGCAGGGCACAAATCAAAAAGCAGGAACGAGCCTATGAAACCGCCGCTAAGGCTGTGGCCACCGGCGATTTGCCCAATGCCGCCATCAGTGACGATTTTCAGCACGCTGTATCTGACGATTCGCTCATGCCGACTGCCGCAAAGCCTGCCCGAGCCGCAGGCACCGGACGCCGCCCCTGGCCGAGGAGCAGCAGCTCCGCCGCGAGGGGCGTGGACTTCCTGAATTACCTGAAGTTCTGCCGCGGCAAAGCTGGGTCCACAGGCGGATGCTGGCCCGATGCAAAAAGACCTGTGCCTCCATCATGGGCTTTGTGCACAACCACCCGGAGCAGTAGAACCGCGTGCGGCGCCTCCGTGAATATTACCCCCACCACCCGCAAGCTGCTGGACACGGCGCAGGGGCTGGGCGATACGGATGCGCCAGCGCTGCCGCTATCCGCCGCGATATTACCAGGTATCCTGCACACACTGAATGAAGCCTATGAGACGCTGTACAAACACCCTTCTGCAGGATGTCAGCATGGACGTTTCCACCGAGATTGACACCCTGGAAGCGATGCTGCGGCAGGATGGCCTGACCCATAATTTTGAATCAGATTTTAACACAAGGAGCGCTGTATGAATTATCCTGCGTGGCAACTGAAAGTGGCGACCCGCTGCGGAAACCGCACTGGCTGGGGCCGGGTGCGGCGTACTGCTGCGCCGGGTTCTGGCCGCCCGCGGCTGCACCGACCCCGCCGCCGCACAGGAGGCTGCTGGGTCATGGCGAGCCGCCGGAGTGACCCGTTCCTGCTCGGGATATGGACAAGGCCGTGGCCCGCATTGAGCGAGCCATTGAACGAGGAACTGACCGTCATCTACGGTGATTATGACGTGGACGGCATTTCGGCCACCCGCCATTTTGTACGCACGGAATGTCTCACCAGTCAGGGCGCGCGTGCGCTGCAAAAAACTGCCGCGGCTCCGGCTACGTCTGACCCGGTCGGCGCTGGAATCGTTGGCAAGCAAGGGCTTCAAGCTCGTGATTACCGTGGACAACGGCATCTCGGCCGTGAGGAGAGGCCCGCTGCGCCAAGGAACTGGACGCTTGACCTTATTATTACCGACCACCATCTGCCGGGCGACACTCTGCCGGAGGCCATCGCCGTTAGTGGACCCAAGCGTTTGCGGACGATGAAAGCCCTTTCAAGGGATTTGTGCGGCGCGGGGGTTGCCTTCAAGCTCTGCGCGCGGCGCTGGAGGGCTGTGACCCCGCCGAGCTGCTGGAAATGTACGGCGAACTGGCGGCGCTGGGCACGGTTTGCGGACGATGATGCCGCTGGTGGGGGAAAACCGCACCATTGTGCGGGGGGATTGGCCCTTGCTACAGGACACCATGCGCCCGGTCTGCACGCTCTTTTGGAGAGAGCGCAGGCTGCAGCGGCAAGCCGGTGACCGCCGATACCGTCAGCTACAGTCTGGCCCCGCGCTTGAACGCGGCGGGCCGGATGGACAACGCCGCCGTGGCCTTTGAAGCGGCTGCTTTGCGGGGACGAGGACCAGGCTACCGGCATTGCCGAGCGCCTGGCCGAGATCAACACCGAACGCCAGCAGACCGAACAGCAGGTGTTCGCAGCGGCGCTGCAAACGCTGGAGGCTGACCCCGCCCGCACCCGCGACAGGGTGCTGGTTGTCTGCGGTGAGACTGGCACCCCGGTGTCATCGGCATTGGGCGGCACGGCTCATGGAGCGGTTCAGCCGCCCAGCCATCGTTATCTCGATGCACGAGGGCGAGGGACGCGGCAGCGGCCGTGCCCCGGATTCGTTTGATTTACACAGCGCGCTGGCCGGCTGCGCACAGTACCTGACGCGGTTCGGCGGGCACGCCGCCGCCGCGGGCGTGGAGATTGAGGAAGAAAACCTGGCCGCGTTCCGACAGGCCATAAACGCATGGGCGGCAGAGCACGCCGCCCGGCCGGAAGCCGTCAGCCTGCAGCTGGATGCCGCCGTCACACTGGCCGAGCTGAATCTGGACAACGTGCAGGAGCTGGCCCGGCTGGCACCCTTCGGGACGTGAAACCCGATGCCGGTGCTGCTGGTACGCCACGCCTTTGTGGACGGTCTGTGGCCGATGGGCGCAGAGGGACGCCACACCCGCGTGCGGCTGCGGCAGGGCAATGACACGGTGTTTGCATCGGTTTTCGGCGTGGCACCGCAGGCGTTTGCCTATCAGGTCGGCAGCGAGGTCGAGGCCGCGCTGGAGGTATCCATCTTCAACGGCCGCAGCGGGCCGATGGTCTCCGCCCATCTGCACGCCATCCGCCCGGCCGAGCTGGGCAACACGCCCAGTGAACAGGCTGCGTGGTTTGAGGCGTTCCGCACCGGCGCGGCCCTGCCCGCCGACCGCGCCGCCGCATTGCTGCCGGAGCGCGCCGACACGGTGGCGCTCTACCGCCGCATCCGCACAGGGCAGGTGGCCTCGGCGGATTTGCAGCCGGTCTTTGCCGCAGGCGGTGCGCTGAACACCGGCAAGATACTTGCCAGCCTGACGGCGCTGCAGGAGCTTGGTCTGGTGGAGGACCGTGACGGCCACTGGCTGCCGGTTGCCGTGACGGATAAGCGGGACCTGGCCAGCGCCCCGGTGCTGCAGCGGTTGGCGGAGCTGACCCGGCAGAGCTGAGCCCCGGGCGGTGGAAACCGCCCGCGAGGGATAGAATACGGAGGGGAAACGGACTATGGAAAACACGAACGTGCAGGAAGCAACGCAGGAAGTAAAAATGCCCATCACTTATGATGACCTGAAGCAGAGCCTCATCGACAGCGGCCGTCCCTATGATTTTGATATGATAGACCGCGCCTACGCGCTGGCGGAAAAGGCCCACGGCGCACAGCGCCGCCGCAGCGGCGAGCCGTACATCTGCCATCCGCTTTCCGTGGCGCAGATTCTGGTCGAACTGGGCATGGACAGCGAGAGCATCGCCGCCGCTCTTATGCACGATATGTGGCCGAGGATACGCCTGTGACCGTGGCCGAGATCAAGCAGAAATTCGGCCCCGAGGTCGCGCTGCTCGTCGATGGCGTCACCAAGCTGACCCAGATCAAATTCTTTCCAACGTGGAGGATCGTCAGGCCGAGAACCTGCGCAAAATGCTGCTGGCCATGAGCCAGGATGTCCGCGTTATGATTATCAAATTGTGCGACCGGCTGCACAATATGCGCACCGGGGACGCATGGCCCGAGCAGAAGCGCCGCGACAAGGCGCTGGAAACGATGGAGGTCTACGCGCCCATCGCGCACCGTCTGGGTATTTCCAACATCAAGGAGGAGCTGGAGGACCGCAGCCTGCACTATCTGGACCCGGTGGGCTATGAGACCATTCGCGACCTTTTAAATAAGCACGGCGACGAGTTCCTGCACCAGGTCTGCCACACTATCGCCAGCATCTGGCCGAGAACGGCATCCAGAAGGCCACCATCCGCCACCGCGTCAAAGAGCATCTACGGCTGGTATCTACCGCAAGATGTATATGCAGAATAAGGATTTCGAGGAAATCTACGATATCTACGCCGTGCGCATCATTCTGGACAACGTCCCCGAGTGCTACACTGTACTGGGCCTTATCCATGATATGTACCACCCGCTGCCCAACCGCTTCAAGGATTATATCTCCACCCCCAAGCCCAACGGCTACCAGAGCCTGCACACCACCGTCATCGGCCACGAGGGCATCCCCTTTGAGGTGCAGATCCGCACCCGGGATATGGACCGTATGGCCGAGTACGGCATTGCCGCGCACTGGAAGTACAAGGCCGGCATCACCGGCAGCCACGATAAGCTGGACGACCGTCTGGCATGGGTCAGCCAGCTGTTGGAAAACCAGCGCGTCCAGCGAGGATTCCGGCAATCCAAGTGCTGCATGACCTGAAGAGCGACCTGCTGCCCGAAGAAGTGTTCGCCTTTACGCCCAGGGCGATGTCATCAACCTGCCCACGGGTGCTACCGCATCGATTTCGCCTACGCCATCCACTCCGCCGTGCGCAACCGGATGGTTGGGCTGCCAAGGTGAACAACCGGATGGTGCCCATCGACCACATCGTGTCCACCGGCGAGATCATCGAAGTATCCTTGGCCCGGCGGACAAACGCGGCCCCAGCCGCGACTGGCTCAAGATTGCGCAAGACCAGCGAGGCCAAGAGCAAATCCGCAACTGGTTCAAGAAGATCGCCGGGAGGAGAACATCCAGGAGGGCCGTGACGCTGGCCCGGGAGCTGCGCCGCAACCTCATGACCCGGACCGACGAGCATGGATGAATCTTTATGGAGGCGCTGGCCCGCCGCAACCGCTGCAACAGCAACGCCGAAGAAATGTACGCGGCCATCGGCTACGGCGGGTTGCCATTTCCCGGATGCTGCCCAAGCTGAAGGAAGAGGGCACGCAAACTGCAGGCCGTGGAGTCGAAGCCGGTCACGGTGCAGCTGAAGCGGATGCCCTCGTCGGACGGCGTTGTGGTGGAGGGGATTGACAACTGCCCCATCAAATTTGCCAAGTGCTGCTCTCCGCTTCCCGGCGATGAGATCATCGGTTTCGTCACCCGCGGCTTCGGCGTGTCCATCCACAAGCGGGACTGCGCCAACGCCCGCGAGTATGCGCCACCCCGAAAACGCCGACCGCTGGGTACGCGCCTACTGGGACGATGAAGCCAGAGAAAACTACAAGGCTACGCTGGATATTGTCTGTATGGACCGCCCGAACCTCGTCTCTGATGTGGCACTGGCGCTGGGCGATATGCGCGTGCCCATCTACTCGCTGACGGCCCGCGCCGCAGAGCAGGGCCGCGCCCGCATGAGTGTGACCGTGGGCATTACCAACACCGAGCATCTGAACAGCGTTGTGGCAAGATTGAAAAAAGTCAAAGACGTTGTCAGCGTGACCAGAAACTAAAAATAAGGAGCGATTCCCATGCGTGCCATCATCCAGCGCGTAACCCGCGCAAGCGTTACTGTCAATGGGGGGCGAGCCCCGCGCCATCGGGCCCGGCCTTGTCATTCTGCTGGGCGTGCGGGACACGGACGATATTGCCATTGTGCCCAAGCTGGCCGAAAAATGCGCTCATCTGCGCATTTTTGAGGATGAAAACGGCAAGCTGAACCGCAGCGCGGTCGAGCTGGGCTATTCCGCGCTGGTTGTGTCCAACTTTACCCTGTATGGTGATACGGCCAAAGGGCAAACGCCCCAGCTTTATCCACGCCGCCAAGGGCGAGTTGGCTGTGCCGTGCTATGACAAATTTCTTGAGGAAATGAGCCATCAGGGCCTTAAAGCGTTGCAGCACGGCGAGTTTGGCGCCGATATGCAGATTGACCTTGTCAATGACGGCCCTGTGACCATTGTGATTGACACCGACGAATGGAAAAAATAAGGAGGCAGCGATGAATTTACAGCATATCCACGGTGTACCGCCGCTGTATACCAACACGTTCCTTATCATTACAAATGAAAAGCACGGCATCCTCATTGATGCCGCCGCCGAGCCGGGCATCTATCTGAAGGCGCTGGAGGAAGCAGGGGCGGAGCTGACCCATATCCTGCTCACCCACGGCCACTATGACCATGTGGGTGCGGTGGCAGCGCTGAAAAAGGCGACCGGCTGCAAGGTGTATATGGACCCCGCCGACGCGCAGGGCAGCCAGCTTCTGCCGCTGACGCCTGATGTGCTGACCGACAGCTGGCCCGCTAACAACGAGCTTACCATCGATGAGCTGACGTTTACCATTTACCATACGCCGGGCCACACCAAGGGCGGCGTCTGCCTGTCCTGCTATGGGCTGCTTTTCAGTGGCGACACGCTGTTTGCGGGCTCCTGCGGACGCACGGATTTCCCCGGCGGCAGTGCGCGAAAATGCAGCAGAGCCTGTCCCTGCTGGCAGAGCTGCCGCTGCCCGATGCAACAAAAAGTCCTGCCCGGGCACGAGGGCTTCTCCACACTCGGGGCAGGAGCGCAGCACCAATCCTTATATGAATGGGGCATGGTATTAAATGCAGATTATTTTACGCGGCCCGGCAGCGGGCTATGAGGCCGAGCACACGGCGCGGCTGTTCTTTCCGGGGGCGGAGAAAGCAGAAATTCTGCCGCTGGAGGGGGATTTTGTGCTGGCGCAGAGCCACCTTTGCACCGACTCCATCCTCCTGCGCCTGAATGGAAAATTACAGTGGCGCACCAAGACTGCGCCCGGCGGGCACCGATGCAGAGTATGCGCTGTGCTGCCTGCTGTACGGCCTTCTGTGCCAGGCTACCGGCATCACACCGCCGTGGGGCATGATGACCGGCGTGCGCCCGGTGCGCATCATTCACGACATGAGAGCTGCCGGGGCAACGGAGGCGGAAATCCGGGAGCGCTTCCTTGGCCATTTTGCCTGCACGCCGGAAAAATTTGCGCTGGCGCTGGGCATTGCCGACTTGCAGAAGCCGGTGCTGGACGCCGCTGACCCGATGGACTGCAGCGTCTATGCGGGCATCCCGTTCTGCCCGACGCGGTGCAGCTATTGCAGCTTTGTGTCCCGCACGGTGGGGGACAAGGCGACCCGCGCACTGGTGCAGCCCTATGTGGATAAGCTCTGCGAGGAGCTGACCGCCATCCGCAAAACGGCCGACCGCTGTGGGCTGCGTATCCGCACCTTTTATATCGGCGGCGGCACGCCCACAAGCCTGAGCGCACCGCAGCTGGAGCAGCTGATGGCCCATATCGCAAAGACGTTTGATTTAGCGAAATTGGACGAGTACACGGTGGAGGCCGGCCGCCCGGACTGCACGGATGCGGAGAAGCTGCAAATTCTAAAAAAGTACGGCGCCACACGCATTTCTATCAATCCGCAGACCTTTTCGGATCAGGTGCTGCAGAACATCGGCCGCCGCCACACGGCGCAGGACATCATTGACTGCTTTGCCGCCGCCCGCGCCGCCGGGCATACCAACATCAATATGGACCTGATTGCGGGTCTGCCGGGGGACACGGTCGAGGGCTTTGAGGCCAGTCTGCGTCAGGCAATCGCCCTTGACCCGGAGAATATCACGGTGCACACGCTGACGCTGAAGCGTGCATCCAACATTGTGGTGGAGCACCGCGCCGCCGACTACGCCGATGTGGCCGCCATGCTGGACAAGTGCAGCCTTCTGGCCGAGGCCGGGTACCGGCCGTATTATATGTACCGCCAGAAGGGCACACTGCAGAATCTGGAAAATATCGGCTGGGCCAAGCCCGGTTTTGAATGCCTGTATAATATCTATATTATGGAGGAGGTTCACACCATCCTGTCGGCCGGTGCGGGCGGCTCTACCAAGCTCGTCATTCCGGGGCAGCGCCGCGGCAAGATTGAGCGCGTCTTCAACTTCAAATATCCTACGGAATATATCGACCGCTTTGCGGAAATTCTGGACCGCAAAGCCGCCGTGGAGGATTTCTATGCACGTTACATCGCAAACGCTTCGTCAGCCGTGACCTTTGTCGCGCTGGCGGCCCGCCACCCGCAGGAGCTTGCGGCACTGAGCGAGACGCACTATCATGACCAGATTGAGAGCATTGCCGATGAGGTTCTGGCTGCCGGGCACCGCATTGTCATGCTGACAGGCCCCTCGGCGGCGGGCAAGACCACCTCGGCGCACAAGATTGCCAGGGCGGTTGCCGCACGCGGCCACAACAGCCGGGTGCTGAGCCTTGATGATTTCTATATCGGCGAGGGCAAATACCCCAAAAACCCGGATGGCAGTGACGATTATGAGAGCCTGGAGGCGCTGAACCTTGCAGAGCTGCACAGCTGCCTGAAGGACCTGTACACCACCGGCGTGTGTGACGCCCCTGTGTTTGATTTTACCAAGCAGCAGCCCAGCGGCACCCAGCATATTGACGCCCGGGACGGTGTGGTAATTATCGAGGGCCTGCACGCCCTGAACCCGGCCTTGACCGAGGAACTGCCCGACGATGCTGCGCTCTGCCTGTATGCGGGCCTGCGGGAAGAGTACGCCGATGCCCACGATAGCCGCTGCCTGGCCACGCGGGATATCCGCCTTTGCGCGGCGCATTGTGCGGGACTACCTGTTCCGCGGGCACGGCGCGGCGTTCACGCTGGGGCTATGGGGCCATGTCTGCGCGGGCGAAGACCGCTTCATTAAGCCCTACAAACCGCGTGCCAACCTGCTGCTGGACACCACCCACACCTATGAGGTCTGCCTGTGGCGCACGGTGCTGGATGCCATGCCCGCCGACCCGGCGCTGACCGCCACGCAGGCCCGCCAGCTGGAAGTGCTGCGCCGCAGGTTTGCGGAATTTCCGGCGCTGGGTACCGAGCTTGTGCCCGAAAACAGCCTTTTGCGGGAATTTATCGGCAAATAATGCCGGATATTGCCGTACAATTCACGGAAAATATACATTTGCGCGTTGCAAACCGCGCCGCAATGGGCTATAATAGACCTAAATCACCCGGCGGAGCAGCCGGGGCATAGACTAGAGAAAGAGGTGTACCCTTATGTTTGAACTGGATATTGAGATGCTGAAAGAGCAGGGCCTGCAGCTGATGGACTCTGCCAAAAAGACTGCACAGGACCTGGCCGATAAGGGCAAGAATAAGCTGGATCTGCTGAACCAGCAGGCGCGCCTGTCCAAGGCACAGCGCCAGCTGGGCGCGCTGGTCTACAGCCTGCATAAGGCCGGCGAGGAGAATCCTGCTCTGGTTGAGAAGTATATCGACGCTGTTGCCGAGGTCGAGAAGGCCATTGAGGACATCAAGGCCAATATGACCGAAGATGAGCGCGCCGAGGTCGAGGCACAGGAGGCCGCTGAGGCTGCTGCCGAGGAGCCCGCTGTGGACAAGACCGCCGACGAGGAAATCGAGGAAGAGCCCATCCAGCTGCGCGGTGAGACCAAGATCTGCCCGGTCTGCAAGTCTGAGGTGGACGGTGACGCACTGTTCTGCAACCACTGCGGCGCACAGCTGTAAGCTGCCAACACTTGACAAATCCCGCAATTTGTGTAAAATTAACCGTATTGCTTTTTGCGGGCGAAAGAGGCCTATGAACGCATACCCCGAAAAGAACCAGTACACGGCAGAGGATTTGGCTGCCATTATCGCCATCCTGCGTGACCCGGAAAACGGCTGCCCCTGGGACAAGGTGCAGACCCACACATCCATACGCATGAATTTTCTGGAGGAAGCCTATGAGGCCGTGGATGCCATCGACCTGAATGACCCTGAGCTGCTCTGTGAGGAGCTCGGCGATGTGATGATGCAGGTGGCCTTTCACGCGCAGATAGAACAGGAGGCCGGGCACTTTACCTTTGACGAGGTCTGTGACGGCGTATGCCGCAAGCTGATTGCGCGCCATCCGCATATTTTTGGCGGGGATGACAGCATAAAAGACTGGGATTCGCTCAAGAATAAGGAAAAGGGCCGCCTGACCCTTGCAGATGATTTGGAGAGCGTGCCCAAGGCACTGCCTGCGCTGATGCGTGCGGCCAAGCTGCAAAAGCGCGCTGCCCGCTACGGCGTTGCCGTGCGGGATACAGCCGCAGAAATCACCGCCGCCGCTGCTGTGGTGGAGGCTGCACCGGATAAGCCCGCCGCTGAGCAGGCGATGGGGCAGCTGCTGTTTGCCGCGGCCGCGCTGGCCAGAAGCGTCGGCATAGACCCTGAGCAGGCCCTGCAGCAATACAATGCTGCGTTCACCGCAAATCACAAGAATAGCTAAGAAGTGCGCCAGGCGGACGGAAATTTCCGCAGCCGCTTTTTGCTGATATAACATTGGAGGTACAATACCATGACGAAAGTTGAACTGATTGCCGCTGTTGCAAACGAAGCAAACCTGACCAAGAAGGACGCAGAGGCCGCTGTCAACGGTGCTCTGAACGCCATCACCAACGCCCTGAAGGAGGGCGACAAGGTCACGCTGGTCGGCTTCGGCACCTTCGAGGTTCGTGAGCGCCCTGCACGCAAGGGCCGCAACCCCCAGACCGGTGAGGAAATCACCATTGAGGCTTCCAAGCTGCCCGCTTTCAAGGCCGGCAAGGCTCTGAAGGACTCTGTCCAGTAATCTGAACGAACTGGCCCGCCCCACCGCGTCCTTTGCGGCGGGGCGGTTTTGTGTCATCAAGAAAGGAACTACCTACCATGCGTCTGGACAAATACCTGAAAGTCAGCCGTGTCATCAAGCGCCGCACTCTGGCCAACGAGGTTGCGGACGCGGGCCGCGTGCTGGTCAACGGCAAGCCCGCCAAGGCAAGCTATACCGTCAAGGTCGGTGACATCATCGAGGTCACCTTCGGCAACCGCCCGGTGAAAATCCGTGTTCTGTCTGATGTGGAGCAGAAGGGCAAGGACGTTGCCCGGGAAATGTTTGAAATTATAGAAGATTGAGCGTGTGTTCTAAAACCGCCTTGCCCCGCATACAGTATCACTGTAACCAATCGTGGGGAGGAAACCGCCAATGCCGGAAACAAAAATGGAACCGCGCACGCCCTGCACCGCTGACCCTGTGCCAATCAAGGGCCACGGTCTGGCGCTGAAGGATCGGCGCAATCTGGCCGTTACCGGCGTGAGCCGGGTTATCAGCTGTGACGAAAACGCGGCTGTGCTGGAAACGCCGCTGGGCAATCTGACCGTCGGCGGGCAGGAGCTGCAGATTGGCGAGCTCTCCACCCAAAGCGGGCAGGTGCAGATATCCGGCAAAATTGAGTATCTGCAATATGCAGAAAACCGGGAATCCGGCGGCGGCCTGCTGGCACGCCTGTTTCGCTGATGGCCCCGGCCCCCGCGGCATGGGCCGTGCTGAGCGATGCACTGTGGTGCCTGGGGCTTGGCTGCCTGCTGGCGGCGGGGCGGGACACCGTGCGCCTTGCACTGGGGGAAGGCCCGATGCGGTGCTTTTTCTGTGACGTGGCGGCCTTTGCCGCCGCGGCGGTGCTGGTCTGCGGCTTTGCGGCCGGGGCCAGCGCCGGGGGACTGGCCCGCTGGTATATGAGCGCCGCAATGCTGCTGGGGGCACTTTGCTGGCGCAGGGCCGTGCAGCCCACCGTGCACAGGGCGGCCTTCCGGTTGACGCAGCTGCTGCTGGCACCGCTGCGCTTTGTGCATAAAAAGGGCGGTGCAGCCGGTCAGAACCCGCCTGACAGCCGCCCGAAACTGCCGCCGTGCCCGGCATATAGCAAAAAAATCCCGAAAAAGCAAAAAATCCGCTGAAAAACGGTTGCAAAAGCCGTCGAAAGTATTATATAATTAGCTACAAGTAGGAATCTGTGTTTTGGAGAAAGAGGGCACGCGCATGAAACGCAATAAGGGGAATGGCCCGCCGTGGGCTTCTGCCGTGGTGGATTACCGTGCCGGTGTTCCTGATTATTTGCGGGTCGCTGTTTATAAACCTTGTGCAGTATCAGGTTTCCATTGCCTCCAAGCAGCAGGAGCTGCAGTCGGTGCAGAACCAGCTCAGCGCACAGCTTACCGAAAACGCTGAGCTGTCCGGCACGCTGGAGCAGGGCGAAAGCGCCATCATTGAGCGCTACGCCCGCGAGCAGGGCTATGCCAAGCCCAACGAGCGCGTGTTTGTGGACATCAGCGGCAAATAACTTCGTTTTCAGCGGGGACGCTTTGCGGCAGCCCCCTGTAATAAAAAATCAAAATTAAAGGGGTATCTTAGTTTGGCATTACAAGTTGGGGATATTGTCGAGGGCAAGGTCACTGGTATCAAGCCGTTCGGCGCATTCGTTTCTCTGCCGGAGGGCAAGACCGGTCTTGTCCACATCTCCGAGGTTTCTTACGAGTTTGTACAGGACCTTACCACGGTGCTCAGCGATGGGCAGACGGTCTCCGTCAAGGTGATTTCCATTGCACCGGACGGCAAGATTGCACTGTCCATCAAGCGCACGCAGCCCGCGCCGGAGCGTCCTGCACGCCCGCAGCATGGGGAGCGCAGCGCCAACGGTGACCGCCGCCCGGCCCAGCGCCCCAAGCGTGAGGAAAAGCCCCGCGTTTGGCAGCCCAAGCCCGCCGCACCGCAGGGCGAGATGAGCTTTGAGGATATGATGGCCCGCTACAAGACCCGCAGCGAGGAAAAGATTGCGGATTTGAAGCGCGTGACGGAGAACCACCCGTGGTGGCTACTCCGCCGCCGCGGGCTAAAGTTCCAGAACGAACGGCCCTATCCTGACGGCTGTCAGCCGCCGGGCTGGGGTCTTTTTGCAATTTTCAAGGCAACACTGCTCAAGCTGTCAGGCGGGAATTGTGCGGTGTTGCCTCCAAAGAAAGGGACACCTATGTCTACACTGTACACGATGGTCGCGCCCTGCTTTTTCGGCACGGAATCGACGCTAAACTTCGAGGTCAAGCGTCTGGGCGCACAGAACATTCAGGTCACGGATGGCCGCGTGGCGTTTCAGGGCGGGGCGGATATTATCGCTGCCGCCAACCTGAACCTGCGCACGGCCGAGCGCGCGTGTTGCTGCTGCTGGCCACCTACAAGGCAACGACCTTTGACGAGCTGTTTGACGGCTGCTACAACATTGCGTGGGAAGAACTGCTCCCCGCCAATGCGGCCTTCCCGGTCAAGGGCTCCAGCCTGTCCAGCCAGCTTTCCAGCGTGCCCGCCTGCCAGAGCATCGTCAAAAAGGCCATCGTCAAGCGCCTGATGCACGGCCACAAGGTCAGCACCCTGCCCGAGGACGGCGCCCTGTACAAGGTTCGCTTTGCCCTGCGCAAGGACGTGGTGGAGATTTATCTGGATACCTCCGGCGATGGCCTGCACAAGCGCGGCTACCGCAAAAACGCCACCCTTGCGCCTATCAAGGAGACGCTGGCCGCTGCCATTGCCGATTTGGGCCGTGTGCGCCGGGATTCTCTGGTGCAGGACCCGTTCTGCGGCTCCGGCACGCTGGTCATTGAGGCTGCACAGAAGGCGCTGAACCTGGCTCCCGGCCTGCGCCGCCGCTTTGCCGCGGAGCACTTTGACTTTGTGCCCGCTGGCATCTGGGCCGAGCAGCGCCAGAAGGCACTGGAGGAGGTCCGCAAGGACGCCGCCTTTGAGGGCATCGGCTATGACATTGACCCCGCCGCCGTGGCGCTGGCCAACGCCAACGCCAAGCTGGCGGGCGTGGGGGACCGCTGCCGCTTTGAGGTGGCGGACGTCAAGGACTTCCGTGCACTGGACAATGCCACTGTCCTGACGAACCCGCCCTACGGAGAGCGTCTCGGCGATGCGTCCGAGGCAGCCAGCCTTGCAAAAACGCTGGGTCAGGTCTGGCAGGCGCATCCGGCGCAGGGGTTGTACGCCATCACGGCGGATGCGGATTTTGAACAGCACTTCGGCAAAAAGGCCGCCCGCCGCCGCAAAATCTACAACGGTATGATTCCGTGCCAGCTCTATATGTACTTTTGAGCAGCCCAAGCGGGAGAGGAAGTAAGCGATGGAAGACCTGAAGCTGGCGATTCTGATTGATGCAGATAATATTTCGCCCAAGTACGTCAAGGTCATTCTGGACGAGGCCGCGAGCTTCGGCGTTGCCGCCTGCAAGCGCATCTACGGCGACTGGTCCGATGTGCGGCTGAAGAGCTGGAAGGATGCGCTGCTGAACAACTCGATTATCCCCATCCAGCAGTACAGCTACACCACCGGGAAAAACGCCACGGATTCCGCCATGATTATCGACGCAATGGATTTGCTGTACGGCGGCAATCTGGACGGCTTCTGCATCGTTTCCTCGGACAGTGACTTTACGCGGCTGGCCGCCCGCCTGCGCGAGGCCGGCAAGCTGGTGATCGGCATGGGCGAGAGCAAGGCCCTTGGCCCCTTTGTCAAGGCGTGTGACCAGTTCAAATACCTTGACCTGATTCTCGACCACGGCGAGCCGGAGGAGCCATCCATTGCGGCCCCGGTAGCGGAGACGAACGCCCGCGCCACGGCGGGGGATGACGCCGCCATCAACCGCGATTCCATCGGCCGGATCATTCACGGTCTGATTGACGAGATGGATGACGCACCGGCTGGGTGCGCACCTCCCGCGTGGGGGATCAGCTCATCAAGCGCTACCCGGACTTCGACGTGCGCAACTTCGGCTCCAAGAGCTTGAACAAATTTCGATTCCTGCCGGAGCTTGAGGTGGAGGAACAGATACTGCCAACGGCAACCCGATCCAGTTTGTTCACGTCAAGCCCACCCCCGAAACCTGCCCAAAAACCGCCCCAGCGCCGCACCGTAAAGCGCACAACGCGGAAGAAAAACAGTAAGCAGCCCCCCTGAACGCATCACGCTCAGGGGGCATTTTTTTCTATTCCGCAGGCAGCAAATACGACGTGTTCACCCAGCCGAAATGGGGCATCCCATACAGCGGATCATACCGCACCAGTGCCCAGCCGGGGTGGCGCTGGTGTACCCATACCACCCGCAATTGCTGGAAGATATCCGGTCGATGATATCATATTCCGTTCCTGGCCAGTGCGCAGATTCAAACGGTTTGCTGCTATCGGCGTCCGCCACACACGGTATCCGTCCGAGTGGGCCGCAGCCTATCCGGGGGCGACAGTATCCCCGGACAGCGTATCCAGCGGGTCGAGGCTTTGCCACACCAGAGGTGGCCGTACTCGTGCCAGGCGTCGTTCTGAGCAGACCGAATTTCCAGTCACGGTTGACAACCAGCCCCGCTGCCTTCAACAGGCCAGCAGCCATCCGGCAAACCGACCCCGTTCAAGCTCATCGGCGGTAGCGGTGTTGGGCCTCAAAACACCGTACACGGCATCATAGCATAAACCTGTCACCTCGCGGCCCGCCAGTCCAGCACCCATTTGCCATCCTGCTGTGTGGGCCAGCGATGCATCAAAAAAAGAAATTCAAGCCGCGCTTGTATGTGCAATTCATTCGCAGCTTTGCCGTTCCTGTCCCGATAAACATAGGCCCCGTCGCTGACGAGTTGAACTGCAGCGTCCCCCGGGTGGTCCAGCCGCACCGTCCCGGACAGGCACAAAGCTGTTGGCGCTGCCGCTGAAGAGAGCAGCATGTCCGCATCGGTCGGTGCTCTCAGCTCACCGGGCCAAGGGGAGCCGCAGTAGTACGTACGTTGGCGTTATCCTGCAAACGGACAAACATTCAGATACCCGCCGCCGTCGTGGGCGTCACAGAGGGTACACCGTCGCCGTTGCTCAACCGGGCGTTGTACTGCCTTTCCAGCGGGTCGCTCTCCTCCCACGTCACGCCGTCCGTCCAGATACCCGTGCCAGTGGTGTTCGTCAATGCTCACATTCAAACAGCGGCTCCGGCGCGCGGCAGGAAAAACCTTCTGTACCATCGCTGCGCACCAGGCCCCACAGGCCGTCCTTGCAATGGTATAATAGTCGGTCTCGAGGGTGGGTCTGCATGAACTCCCGCTCATAGTCGATCAGCCGAATGTCGTCATAGTCCAGCACTGCCGCGCCGGTCGGCTCCAGTCCCTGCGGCGCAGCTGCGGGGGACTGCAGCCGTGGCGCTGCTTCGGCGGTTTCCACGGTGGCAGCTGGCGCAGATGCGGGAGATCGCATCCCCGCCCCTGCACAGCCACCCGGCCAGCAGCAGGGCAGACAGAACGCAGAGCAGAAGCTTCATGACAGAACACCGCCTTTTTTTTCTTTTAATTATACCACACGCGCCCCTGTACCGGAAAAGCCCGGTGCGGGGCGCGTGTGCAGATTTTATTTATTCGTAGGTGCGCCGCCCGGCAAAAGACGCACAGGGGCGCTTGGCCTTGCCCATGCCATCAGATGCACGGCGGCCAGCTGTGGCCCCGGCGCTGGTGCAGCGGGCGGGTACGCCGTCAAAGAACAGTACCTCCGGCGCGCGCGGCATCAGCTGAGTGGCACGGTCAGCACGGTGTCCACCACATAGGGGTTGTAATTCTCCGGCACAAAGGCGGGGCCGATGCCCACAATGCTGTGCTGACCGATGAACCCCCCCGAGATGGCGGCGCACCGGCAGGCTCCACGGCCACGATGCGCACCATGCTGTTCCATGCCTTATGTATTCGGCCACACCGGTGATGGTCCCGCCGCTGCCCACGCCGATGACCACGGCATCGATCGCATCGCCCGCGTGCTTTTTAAGATCTGCGGGCCGGTCACCGGCGGTGGTGATACTCAGGGTTATCATCGTTGGAAAAATAGTGGGTGTAATATCCGCCGTATCGCTTGGCGGTGTCCTCGGCGATGCGCTCCATGGCGCGGCGGCCGCCGCTGCTGCAGGCAATGATGCGCGCGCCCAAGTCCTGCAGATGCTTGCGCCGTGCAATGGGCAGGCTGCTCGGCACGACAAGGGATGCAGGGGGTGACCTGGGTGTGCACAGCTGACAGCCAGCGCCGCGCCGAAGCTGCCGGAAAGCTTACCTCCACCACCGGCATGCCGGGCTGCAGCGTGCCGCGCTCGGTCGCAAAAAGGCCAGCATTGTCTCGGCCAGACCGTCTTTGGAGGTGCCGGTTGCACCGCCGAAATCCAGATAGGCGAGGATGCCTGCCTCCAAACCGTGGCGGCCGGAGTAGCCGTCCAGCCGCACGACCGGCGAACGGTAGACCTCCTGATAATAGCTGCGCAGGATGGCACAGACAGACACCTCACTTTCAAAAACGACAACATTTTTTATTATAGCATAGTTCGGGGCGGTTTGCTATGGATGGAGAGAAAAAATATTGCGGCGAAGGGGGAGGCCCCTCAGGCCTCGCAGGCTCGGCCAGCTCCCCACTTCGTGGGGCGCCTTTGCGCGGGCAAAGCCCGCGAGAAAGCCTCCGCTATGCGGGGAGGTGACGAGCGCAGCGAAGTCGGAGGGGCTTTCCCCGTATACCCTCACGGCGCTGCTAAAAAAATCTGCCGTATTTCTTCAAAAAATCGCTCTCCGGACTTGACTTCCGGCGCCTGTTCTGTTATAATTCATAGGCTGATGTAAAGAAAATTACTTTACACAGTCTTCACAAGCAGCAAAAGGGGGGCGCGGGCATGGCCGGTAAGCCGCAGAAAAACCTTGCCTACTCCGTCCTGCTTTGGACTTCTACGGTCCGGTTCTGACGGAAAAAACAGCGCGTCATCCTGACGGAATACTACGACGAGGATCTGTCCTTAGCCGAAATCGCCGAAAACCTCGGCATCACGCGGCAGGGTGTGCGGGACGCCATCAAGCATGGCGAGGCCGCGCTGGATGAGCTGGAAGCGCAGCTAGGTAACGCGCGCCGCCACGCAAGGGATGCAGGCCGATCTGGATCGGATGCGGACCCTCATCACCGAGATCCGCTGCTGCAACTCGGGGTCCTTTACCCCGGATCCGCGCATCACAAACGATACCGCGGAGCTGCTCACGATCTTACAACGCTTGGACACGCAGGAGGATGCCGATGGCCTTTGAGTCTTTAACAGAGCGCTTGAATGGCGTTTTCAAAAAACTGCGCGGCAAGGGTGCAAGCTGAATGAGGCCGATATCAAGGCCGCTATGCGGGAAGTCCGGATGGCGCTGCTGGAAGCCGACGTCAACTACAAGGTGGCCAAGGACTTCTGCGCTCAGGTTTCGGAGCGCGCGATGGGGCAGGAGGTCATGGAGAGCCTGACCCCCGCCCAGCAGGTCGTCAAGATTGTCAACGAGGAACTGACCAAGTTGATGGGCGGCGATGAGCCCCAATACCTGCGCCTGAAAAACAAGGGCCAGACCGTGCTGATGATGTGCGGCCTGCAGGGCAACGGCAAGACCACCCATGCTGCCAAGCTCGGCAAATTCTACCGCAGTCAGGGCCGCCGCCCGCTGCTGGTCGCCTGCGACATCTACCGCCCCGCCGCCATTGAGCAGTTGAAGGTGGTCGGCGAGCAGGCCGGTGTGCCGGTGTTCACCCTGGGCACCGAAAAGCCCGAGATCATCGCGCAGAAGGCAATGTCTTATGCGAAGGATCACGGCAACGATATTGTCATTCTCGATACCGCAGGCCGCCTGCAGATCGATGACCAGCTTATGGATGAGCTGGTGCGGATCAAGCAGGCAGTCGAGGTCGATGAGACTCTGCTGGTCGTGGATGCCATGTCCGGCCAGGGACGCCGTCAATGTCGCCAAGACGTTCAACGAGACCATCGGCATCACCGGGATCATCCTCACCAAGACCGACGGCGATACCCGCGGCGGCGCAGCGCTTTCCGTGCTGGCCGTTACCGGTATGCCGATCTTTTCAGGGCACGGGCGAGAAGCTGGAGGATCTTGAGCCGTTCTATCCGGACCGGATGGCGAACCGCATCCTTGGCATGGGCGATGTGCTTTCCCTGATTGAAAAGCCCAGAGCGTCCAGAACGACAAGGAAGCCGAGGCCCGCCGCCAAGCGGTTGATGCAGAATAAATTCGATATGAACGATATGCTGGAGCAGTTCGCCACAGATCCGCAAGATGGGCGGTGCAGGCGCAATGCTGAGCATGCTGCCCGGCGGCAGCAGATCGATGCCAGCCAGGTCTGGACGAAAAAGGCGTTGCCCCGCATCGAGGCCATCATCTATTCCATGACCCCTGAAGAACGCGCCAAAAGCCCTCCATCATCAACCCCAAGCGCAAGCGCCGTCATTGCCGCAGGCAGTGGTACCCGCGTTCGGAGGACGTGAACAAGCTGCTCAAGCAGTACGAGATGATGCAGAAGATGATGAAAAAGGTCAAGAGCGCAATCCCCAAAGGCCTTTGCCGCGCGGCCTGGGCGGCATGGGCGGCATGAGGCGGCTTTAAAGCTTTGGACCGAAATAATTTTTAAAATACAACCCCCTCGGCTTTACGGCCCACAGGATGTACAATATATTAAAGATGCCCAACAAAGGGCCGTAAAAACAATTTTTTTGGAGGATATTTACCATGGCAGTTAAGATTCGTCTGCGCCGCATGGGCGCTAAGAAGGCCCCGTTCTACCGCGTTGTTGTTGCTGACAGCCGCTTCCGCCCGTGACGGCCGTTTCATCGAGGAGATCGGTCAGTACGATCCGACCAAGGAGCCCTCGTCGTCAAGATCGACGCTGAGAAGGCCAAAGCAGTGGCTGTCAACGGCGCTCAGCCCACCGACACTGTCCGCGAGATCCTGAAGAAGGCCGCTGTTCTGTAATCTGTTCGCTTTTTGGGAGGGAACGCCACATGCAGGAACTCTTATTAGCCGTTGCCCGCGGCCTTGTCGAGGACAAGGAGGCCGATGCAGGTGACTGTTGATCCCCATGCGTGAGGACGGCACTGTTGTGTACCACCTCAAAGGTGGCTGAGGCCGATATGGGCCGTGTCATCGGCAAGCAGGGGCCGCATTGCCAAGGCGATCCGCGTTGTCATGCGTGCCGCGGCTGTCCGTCAGGGCGAAAAAAAGTCATCGTTGAGATCGACTAAAACCCGTTACAAAACACTTTGCCGCAGGGTAAAGTGCTTTTTCTATCCAGGAGGAATCGAAACTACCTTCCCGCCTGCAAGATCGTATCCACCCACGGTGTGCGCGGCGAAATGAAGCCCCTGCCGCTCTGTGACGGCGCGTTTCTGGCAAAATTCAAGCGGCTGTTCAGCACGGCCGAGGGCGCGGGCGAACCCGCGTGCTGGGTGTGCGCGCACAGGGCAATGTGATCCCTGCTGCGGCTGGACGGCGCATTACCGATATGGACGCCGCCCGCGCGCTGGTGGGCCGGTGTACTATCTGGCCAAGGCCGATGCCACCTGCTGCCCGCAGGGCCGCTACTTCATTGACGATCCTGCTCGACTGTGAGGTCGCAGATGCCGATACCGGCCGCGTCTACGGCCGCCTGACGAATGTGGAGCATCCGGCTGCGCAGGACATCTACACCGTGACCGATGCGGCGGGGAGGAGCACATGCTGCCCGCCGTGCCGGAGTTTGTCAAAGACCATCGACATGGAAAACCGCCGCATCCTGATCACCCCCATCGAGGGTATGTTCACCGATGCTGTGAACGGCGATGAGGGCTGAGCCGATGCGCATTGATATCGTAACGCTTTTCCCTGAGTTGTGCCAGCAGCTTTCCTCTCCGGCCGGCATTCCTGGGCGCGCCCGGGCAAGAACCTGTTCGAGGCGCACTGTCACCAGATCCGCGACTATACAAAAAACAAGCAGAAGCAGACCGATGACTACCCCTACGGCGGCGGCTGCGGCATGGTGCTGTACGCACAGCCCATCGCCGACTGCCTGCGGCTGTGCAGGCCCAGTGCGCCGGGCAGGGGGCAGAGCCAAGCCCCATGTTGTGTTCCTGACGGCTGCGGGCCGCCAGCCTACAATGAGGAGAAAGGCCCGGGAGTTGGCCTCCTATGACGCCGTTACCCTCGTCTGCGGCCATTATGAGGGTATCGACCAGCGCGTCATTGACGCCTTCGGCGATGAGGAGATCTCGATCGGTGATTATGTGCTGACCGGCGGTGAGCTGGCAAGCCTTGTCGTGGCCGACAGTGTGCTGCGCCTGCAGCCCGGCGTGCTGGCTGAGGAAAAAAAGGCTATCAGGATGAGAAAGCTACTGGGACGGCCTGCTGCTGGAATATCCCCCAGTTTACCCGCCCCCGAAGTGTGGGGAAGGACGCGCTGTGCCGCCGGTGCTGCTGACCGGCGACCACAAAAAATTGACGAATGGCGCGGTGCCCAAAGCCGCGAACGGACCCGTGAGCGCCGCCCGACCTGTATGACGCCTGGTGCGAGAGCCACCCGCTGACCGAGCTGCCGAAGTGGAAGCGCGGCGGCGAAAAATATGCGCCTTGTGAAAATGACGAACAGCTCAGCCTTTTTGCGCCGCGCTGATGGCCGAGGGACGCCACGAGCTGTCTGCGAAGGCAGTCTGTGCGGAGCAATATCTGGAAATGCTAACACCGCAGGCCCATCTGCCTATATGCTGCAGGAGGATAAAAAAGAACGGCTGGGCGTTCTATCTGCACTATACCAAAGACGCGCTGACGGTATGGTGGGTGTCTGCCGCCAAAAACGGGGGAGATTGGCCGCCTGTTTGTGACCAAGCGGCCCGCGGCAGGGGATACGGCGCTAAGATGCTGGATTTTTGCCCGCAAAAAGCTGCCGGAGCATCCGCACCCGACCTTGGGGTGCTGAACACCAACACCCGCGCGATTGCGCTGTACAAGCGGATGGGCTGGCGGCTGACCGGCAGCGTGCTGCACCGCTATGATCCCGCCGATGCAAACGCCTTTGCGGCGCTGTACTGTGAAGAATTGAAATGCGCTATCAGGGCTGACCGTTGTTTTGTCGTCAATCCACAACGATGTTGAAAAATAAACTCCGCAGCAAGTTACAAACGCGCGCGCGAAGATTTGGCAGAATTACAGAATCATGCCAAATTTGCAATTTTCCACTGTACAAAATCGACCGAATAGGATAAAATAGAGACAATCAAGGCGGCGTATTAAGCACGCAATAGACCGCCTGGAGGTCGCCCGCGGCCAGATACACAGGGCATATTATTTTCAAAAGTAGGAGAAATAACTATGTACGTTAAAGAAGTTACCGTTGGAGAATCAGGTTGGTCTGCATGCCGTCCGGCTACCTTCT
>VOFK01002331.1_pt1 | contig 42990 bp, 49 predicted proteins | sample 5384121 | NCBI WGS metagenome assembly VOFK01 (sample SAMN12384730, study PRJNA508395) | human gut metagenome | isolation source: healthy gut J | host: Homo sapiens | reverse complement strand
CCTCGCCCCAGCGGTTTCGGTATAGTAATTGTAGTAGCTGCGCGGCACGGTCGCGCTTGGCTGAAGCCAGTTTCCTCACAGGCGGTCGGGCATGTTCTGGCGTCGGGGCGTCTTGGCAAATTCAATGCGGGCCTCCAGCGGCGCATAGAACAAAGGTGCGCAGCTTTCTTCCCCTTCACTCCAACACATAGTCGCCGCAGCGGCCGAGAATAACGCAGGGCCCCTTTGGCGGCCAGCTCCCTTGATGACGCATTGCTCTGCAAAAGGATATAGGACCTGATCGGCCAGCGGCATGGTTGTTGCCCATCATGTACAGGCTGTAGATCAGGCTGCCGCTGCGCTGGTTCTCACGCTGGCGGCAATGGCCTCCTCGGTCAGGCCGCTCTTTTTTTGGCAAAGGGTGATCAGCTCCTTGTTGGCCAGGGGGATACCCAACTTATCGGCAACGGCCTGTGCGATCTCGCTGCCGCCGCCGGATGCGTACTCACGCGCCATAGTAATGACCATGGGTTCCTTCATACTGATACACCTCGCTAATATTTTTTGTGTGGTTGTGCAAAAAAGACATACTATTCTGTTTGTATTATACCCTTAAATTGTGGAAAACGCAAGAAGATTTGCCGGAATTTTTTGCCGTGCGAAGGGGCGGATGCAGGTCGATGCAAGCATCGACCCCTTACAGAAAACTGCCCGCGGCACAACACCGCGGGCAGGAAAAACAGGATGCTGAATTTTTATTCGGTCACTTCGCCGGAAATCTCCTTGATGGCGGAAACCGTTGCCACCAGATTCTGCATGTCGCTGGGCACGATCAGCTTGGTGGCCTTGCCGTCAGCAACCTCTCATGGCCTCCATGCTGCGCAGGGCCAGATAGTTGTGGTTGGGGTTTCGCCTCGTTGATCATGCGATGGTACCGCCTGCGCACGGTCAGGCTCGCCCCTCGGCCTCGCGGATGCTGCTGCTGACGCCCGGCGCGCAGGATGGTGGACTCCTCGCCCTCAGTGGTGAGTGGTTTGCCCTCGGCCAGCAGGATGACGCGCTTTCACGGTCGGCCTTCATCTGCTTCATCGCTCGACGGATCTCGACCGGAGGCTCGATGTTCTTTCAGCTCAACGCGGCTGACCTTGATGCCCCAGCGGTCGGTCGCCCATCAAGGCTGGCCGTGATCTTGGTGCTGATAAGGTCGCGGGCTGGTCAGCGTCTTCGTCCAGCGTCATCGAGCCGATGATGTCGCGCAGGGTCGTGGCGGAAAGGTTCTCAATGGCCTGAATCGGGCGGCGGCGTTAACTCATAGGCGTACATCTTGGCATCGAACACCTGGAAAAAAGACGGTGTCGATCATCATCGTGACATTGTCGCGGTGATGACGGCTGCGGGGAAAGTCGGCGGCCTCCTCCTTCAGGGAGACCTTGCGGGAGATGCGCTCCACGAAGGGGGTGCGGATGTGTGCGGTGCCCGCGCCCCAGGTGTCGCTTTTATACGCCAAGCCACTCAGTGACATAGGCGTTGGACTGGGGGACGATGACGCATGCAGCGCACCAGCACCACAAGAATAACGATAAGCAAAAAGGGCAAAAATGAACAGCATAGGGTTCTCCTTTTTAAACCGCGGCCGCATCGGCGGTCACGGGAACTACGATAAGCACGGCACCGTCCACGGCGGTGACCTGACAGCGCGCGTACCTTGGCAAGCGGCACACCGGCGCGGGCCTGCCAGTCAAGGCCGTCCACCCGCACGCGGCCCGGAAGGCCGGGCTCAATGTCCACAAGCACAACGCCCTGCTTGCCGATGGTCAGCGGCGAGCCGTTCGTGACGCAGGGGGCTGCGCATGGCCGCGGCGGCAGCAGGCCGGCACCATCAGCGCCAGCGTCACGGCGGACACACGGCAAAGACCAGCAGCTGCCAGCCGAAGCTGACTGAACAGGCTGACGACCATGGCCGCCGCTGCGCCCACGGCAAACCAGACCGAGACAAGGGCCGTGGTGGCGGCCTCGACCGCGATAAAGGCAACGATGGCAGCCAGCCAGAGTATTGTATCAAACCATAAAAAACGCTCCCTTCTGCAGGATCATCTTGTGAACACTGTAACATTCTGCCGTTGTTCTGTCAAGATTTTTGCAAAAAATTTTACAAAGCGCCGCAAAGGTAATCCCTCGTTGTACCCTTCAATCCGTTGGCCTTCAAAAAGGGCTGCGGTCAGGCCGTCCCCGTGATTCTGCGGTGGCGGAAGGTCCCGTCATAGATCGTGCCGCTGCCGCAGCTGGGGCTGTTGGCCTTCAGGATAGCGGCGCGGCAGCCGTACAGCCGGGCCAGCTGCAGGCAGCCTCGGCCCCGCGGCGGTATTGCGCCGTCACATCGGTTCCGGCCTCGGTCAGGACACGGTCGCCGCAGCGCTCGGCCGGCGGGCGGGGCGTGGGCAGGCCGCCGTAGACCTCGGGGCAGACGGGGATCAGGGTGGGCCGCTTGCTGCAGGGCCTGCAGCAGGGCGGGCAGGCGTTGTCCCCGCCGGAGTATTTGCAGGCGATGCCCAGCAGGCAGGCGCTGACGAGGATATTCATAAAAGCACCGGCTTTCCGTATAATATGCGTTACAGACAGTGTAGCATAAAAAGGGGAGGGACTGCAATGAAAAACTGGTTGGAGCGCACGCCCCGCACCATGGGCGATTGGCTGGCACTGGCGGCAGGTACGGCACTGCTGCTGGCGGCGGCAGGGCAGCTGCCGGGCCTGCTGCGCGCCGCAGCGGGATTGCTGGCACTGCTTGCGCCGTTCGGCTGGGGGCTGGTGCTGGCCTATGTGCTGGACATTCCCACCCGCTTTTTTGCAGCAAATCTGTTCGGCGGGCGGCGCGGCGGGGCGCTGGCGGTCAGCTATGCGCTGCTGTTTGGGGTGCTGGCCCTGCTGGCGGCGCTGGTCGTGCCCCAGCTGGTGCAGAGCCTGACCGCCTTTGCCGGGCGGCTGGGCGCGTATGAGGAAACGCTGCGCCGCCTGCTGGCCTGGGTGCAGGCAACCTTCGGCATCGATACGGCCACCGCCGGGCGGCTGGTGCAGGCCGCGGGGCGCGCCCTGCAGGGGCTGGCTGGCTGCGTTGTCCCGCACGGCGGCGCAGTCAGCGGCCAAGGCTGCATCCGGTGCGGCGGGGGCAGCAGCGGATGCCTTTGTTACGCTGGCAGTCAGCATCTATCTGCTGTCCGGCAAGGCGGAGCTTCTGCAGGCGGCGCGGTGCTGCCTGCGGGCCGCCCTGCCGCCCGGTGCGGCTGCGGGGGTGCTTTCGGTCTGCCGGCTGGCAAACCGGATCTTCAGCGGCTATCTCGGCGGGCAGCTGGTCGATGCCCTGCTGGTCGGCGGCGAGACCTTTGCGCTCATGTCGATCTTCGGGCTGGAGTATGCCCCGCTGCTGGCGGTGCTGGTTGGGATGACGAACATTGTGCCGGTGCTGGGGCCGTTCCTCGGCGCGGTGCCGGGTATTGTGATTTTGCTGCTGGAGGCCCCGTGGAAGGCGGCGGAGTTTGCCATCATCATCTTTGTGGTCCAGCAGGTGGACGGCAATTTTATTGCGCCGCGTATTCTGGGCGGTGCCACCGGCCTGCCCGGGGCTGGGGGTGCTGTTGGCCATCGTGGTAGGCGGGGCGTGGTTCGGCATCCCCGGCATGGTGCTGGGTGTGCCGACGCTGGCTGTGCTGGCGGCGCTGGCCCGCCAGGCGGTGGGGGCCGGGCTGACCGCACGCGGCCTTGCTGCAGATGGCGCCCCCGCCCGTAAAGATCCGCCCCGCAATAGCGGGCAACGCCCTGCCGCCCGAAGAAAATTCACACCTTATCTATTGCAATGCGCCCGTGTATGGCATACAATGTCAATAATGCGGTCATTCCGCAGATCTTATGACAAAGAGGGGCGGAGCATTTGAACGAAAAACACATCTGGTCCAAAAGGCCGGAGTCTATGCTGGACTGGTTCTGCGTGGTCGGGGCCTGTATTGCATTTTACCTGCTTTTGAACAATCTGGGGTATTTCCTTGGGCGCATCGGCATTTTTATCAACATTCTCTCGCCGTTTGCGGGCGGCATCGTCATCGCCTATATCCTTGACCCGATGGTCAAATTCTTCTATGTCAAATTGTTCAAGGAGAAGAAGGGCACGCGCGGCTTTGCCATCCTGCTGGCCTACGCCGTGGCGATCCTGCTGCTTGTGCTGCTGGGCTGGCTGGTCGTGCCGCAGATCGTAAACAGCATCGGTATGCTGTTCACGAACTTCCCCAGCTACATACAGGGCGTGCAGGAAAATGCTGCTCTATGTCCAGAGTGAGTACGGCATCGACCTGCAGCAGGCCACCAAAATGCTCGATGATTCCGAGGCCATGGTCAAGGAAATCTATGCGATGGCCACCAATGCCATGCCGCAGATCGTGGCAAGCATCGGCAGCGTGGCGTCCAACTTTGTGGCAATCTTCACCTCGATCGCGGCCAGCATCTACATGCTGGCGGACAAGGACCATCTGCTGCACCAGCTGCGCACGCTGGCGCACGCCTTCCTGCCGGAGAAGGTGGCCTCCAACACGCTGCGCATCTGCCACTACGCCAATGTAAACTTTACGGGCTTTTTTGTGGGCAAGATCATCGACTCCGCCATCATCGGTGTTATCACCTTTGTAGCCATGACGATCCTGCGGCTTGACTTTGCCGTGCTGATCAGCGTGTTTATCGGCATTACGAACATCATCCCGGTGTTCGGTCCCTTTATCGGCGCGATCCCAAGCGTGTTTATCCTGCTTTTGATAGATCCGCTGCAGGCGGTCATCTTCTGTGTGCTGATCCTCATCATCCAGCAGCTGGACGGCAACTTCATCGGCCCCAAGATCCTCGGGTCGTCCATCGGCATCTCGGCACTGTGGATCCTCTTTTCGATCGTGGTCGGCGGCGATCTGTTCGGCATCGTTGGCATGGTCGTGGGCGTGCCGGTCTTTGCCACCCTCTACGGTCTGGCGCAGGAGTTTGTCCACTATGCGCTGGATAAGCGCGGCATCGACAGCGATGGCAACCCGGTAGAACACGAAGCCGAAGATACAGAAAATGTGTTTGAGTAAAGGGGGACGAAAGCCCCTCAGGCCTCGTAAACTCGGCCAGCTCCCCACTTCGTGAGGGAGCCTTTTTGGCTTTGCCCGCGTGAAAGCCTCCTCGCATAGCGGGGAGGTGGCCGAGCGTCAGCGATGGCCGGAGGGGCTCAGCCCGCTTGCCACAAAAATAAGCCGCTGTTTACAGCATAACCCTGTAAACAGCGGCTTTTTCTTTTTGCTATTTACGCCCCCGGCAGCAGCGTTACAACATCTCGCAGCAGCACCAGCGGGCTTTCGCCCTTCTGGACGCGCAGGCTGAAATAGGGCCGCCCGATGGCGTTGTACAAAAACGCGGTGGGGGTACTGCTCCATAACCTTGTCAAGCTGCTTCGGGCCGACGATGTCGGAGTAGAGGATCAGCTGATCGCCGCGCTGGACGATCTCGGCAATGCCGACCCGTGCCGCCGTCACCCGCACAAGGGATACATCCACCAACCCCTGCACGCTTCTGGGCGGGCTGCCGTACCGGTCGATCAGCTCATCCAGCACATCCTCGGCGTCGGCGGTCGTTTCAATGGCGGCGATCCGCTTGTAGGCCTCGATGCGCCCGGCGGCATCGGGGATATATTCCTCCGGCAGGAAGGCGTCCACCGTAATGTCCACAAGGCAGTCGCTCTTGTCGGGGGGCGGGGCCTCGCCGCGTGCGGCGGCAATGGCCTGACCCAGCATCTTAACATACAGGTCGTAGCCGACAGCCTCCATGTGGCCGTGCTGGCTGTGGCCCAAGAGGCTGCCCGCGCCGCGTATCTGCAAATCGCGCATGGCGATGCGGAAGCCGGAGCCGAAGGTTGTGAACTCCCGGATGGCGGAAAGCCGCTTGGCGGCGACCTCGGTCAGCACCTTGTCGCGCGTAAAGGTGAAATACGCATACGCCTTGCGGGAAGAACGCCCCACGCGGCCGCGTATCTGGTAAAGCTGCGACAGGCCCATCCGGTCGGCGTTCTCGATGATGAGGGTGTTGCAGTTGCGCACATCAACGCCGGTCTCGATCAGGGTCGTGCAGACGAGGATGTCGATCTCATTGTCCAGCAGCTGCTGCCACACCGAGGAGATCTGCTCCTCGGTCATCTTGCCGTGGGCGATGCCGATGCGCGCGCCGGGGACGAGCCTGCCGACCCGGGCGGCACATTCCTCAATATTATCGACCCGGTTGTGCAGGTAGTAGACCTGCCCGCCGCGGGCCAGCTCCTTGCGGATGGCCTCGGCAACGATGCCCTCATCATATTCCAGCACATAGGTCTCGATGGGCTGGCGCTCAAAGGGCGGCTGCTCGATCGTGCTCATGTCCCGTATGCCGGACAGTGCCATGTTCAGCGTGCGGGGGATCGGCGTGGCGGACAGGGTCAGCATATCCACACCGATGAAGTTCTGCTTTAGCTTCTCCTTGTGCTTGACGCCGAAGCGCTGTTCCTCGTCAATGATGACAAGGCCCAGATCCTTGAACTTTACATCGTTGGACAGCAGGCGGTGGGTGCCCACCACGATGTCCACGGTGCCGTCCTTCAGGCCGCGCAGCGTCTCCTTCTGCTCCTTGGCGGTGCGGTAGCGGGACAGCAGGCCGATACGGATGGGGAAGGACTCCATCCGGGTCAGCGCCGTGTTGTAGTGCTGCCACGCCAGCAGGGTGGTGGGGGCCAGAATGGCGCACTGCTTGCCGCCCATCACGCACTTGAAGGCGGCGCGCAGCGCAACCTCCGTCTTGCCGAAGCCGACATCGCCGCAGAGCAGGCGGTCCATCGGCCACGGCTCCTCCATATCGTGCTTGATCTCGGCTGCGCAGGTCAGCTGGTCGGGGGTTTCCTCGTAGGCAAAGCGCTGCTCAAAATCACCCTGCCATGTGTCATCGTCGGGGAAAGCATAGCCGTGCGCCTGCTTGCGGCGGGCATACAGCTCAATCAGCTCCTTGCGCCATCTGCTCGGTGGCGGCCTTTGACCTTTTTGCGGGTCTTGCCAATCGGTGCCGCCAAGGTGGCTCAGTTTGACATTGTCGCTGTCGCCCGGTGCCGTATAGCGGGACAGCAGATCCAGCTGGGTGACCGGCACATACAGCACATCTTTTTTGTCATACTCGATGCGCAGATAGTCCTTCTGCACACCCTGCACGGTCATACGCTGGATGCCCGCATACCGGCCGATGCCGTGGCTCTGGTGTACCACCAGATCGCCGACGGTGATCTCGCTCAGGCTGTTCAGGGCATCCTTGCTGTGCTTTTTCTTTTTCTGCGCACTGCTGACGCCGAACGCACGGGCTGTAAAGACCGCGTACCGGGCAAACGGCAGGCTGCACCCGGCGGATAGCTGCCCCGGGCAGCACCTGCACCAGCCCCCGGCGGTGCCCGCAGCGGCGGCATCGGTGGTGACCTGCAGCCCTTTGGTGCGCAGGTCGGCGGCAAGGCCGGCCGCCGCGCGGGGGTACCGGCCATAACGGTCACGGCTGCGCCCGCCGCTGCAAAGCGGCTGGATGTCCTCCAGCAGCGCCGCGACCTCGCCGCCCCAGGCGGGCAGCGTGTGGGCGGGTGCGTTGACGATGGTTTTCAGCGCCACATCGGGCATGCTGCGCGCAAAGTTCTCGGCGCAGAGCGTGCGGTGGGCGGCGGCCTGCGCCCAAAGCCAGCCGGCCTCGGTGTAGAGCTTGTCCAGACCGGGGGCGAGTGCGCCGTCCTCCATCAGGGCGGAGAACTCCTCCCCCCGGCGGTAGGCGGTGGCGCGCGCGGCCTCCCGCAGGGAGGCCGGCTCCTCCAGAATCAGCAGCGGGTCATCAAAATAGTCAAGCAGTGTGGCAGGCTCTGGATAGCGCAGCGTTAGATACTTGTCCATGTCCACCGGCATCGCGCCGCCGTCCAGCTGGGCCAGATCTGCGGCGGTGCAGGCCTCCAGCGCGGTGCGCCGCTTGCCGCGCGCCTTTTTGATACAGCTGCGTATCAGGGCGGCAGCCTCGGCGGGCTGGGCAAACAGCACCTCACGCGCGGGGGAGACATAGATTTTTTCGATCGGCTCGTCCCGGCGCTGGGTGGCCAGGTCAAAGCTGTGCATCGTGTCGATCTCGTCCCCCCAGAACTCGAGACGGGCGGGCTGCTTCATGTCGGGCGCGTAGATGTCCACAATGTCGCCGCGGATCGAAAACTGGCCCGGTCCGTCCACCTGATCGCGTCGGGCATAGCCCGCGCCGTACAGCAAGGCGGTCAGCTCGGCCCGGGGCAGCGTGTCGCCGGGGTGCAGGGTGCGGGTGTTGGCGCAGAACTCGGCCCGCGGCGTTGTGTACTGGGTCAGGCCCTCGTCCGGCACGCAGACGGCCTGCAGCCGCCCGCCCACCAGATCGCCCAGCACGGCCAGGCGGCGGTACTCGTACTCGCGGCCTGTGCCCTCGATGGGGCGCAGCACATAGTCGCGGGCGGGGAACACCGCCGCAGCGATGCCCAGCGCGTTCAGATCACCGGCAAAGCGGGTGGCCTCGGCTTCGCCGGGCGTCACAATGCAGAGCGGGCGGCCCAGCGCCTGCGCCAGCGCGGCGTAGATCAGGGCGCGCCCTGCGCCGGGAACGCCAAATAAGGCGCAAGCCCCCGGGGATCCGAGCGCCTGCGCCAGCTTGTTGTATTCTTCGGTTTTGGTAAAAAGTGCGTTGAACATAGAATACCCACATACATAGCAAAACATAGGGCGGCCTGTCCTCAGGCCGCCCTACGCCTGACTATTGTTGTATCAGCTCAAAAATTCGGCCTTCAGCCAGCCGTATTTGCCGTCATAGTTCACAACGACCCAGCTGCCGTCCTCGTTGGCGCCCAGTGCGGTCACAACGGTGGAGGCGGGAACCTTGGACACCTTGTCATAGTCGGTGCCGGGGCCGGCGCGCATGTTCAGGTTGTTGTCAGGTGTGACAGTGTAGCTCGGCTGCTCACCCTCGTTGTAGATAACGGCAGGCTGGACGCTCAGGCCGTCAAAAGGTGGGCACGGGGGTCGGCTCCGGGGTGGGCTCCGGCTCGGCGGCGGGCTGTTCCTCGGCAGGGGGGCGCAGCGGTGTCGCCGGTGGCCTCTGCGGGGAAGCTGTCGGCAGTCGGGTCATCCACGCCTGCTGCGGCAGAGGTGGTATCGCCCGTCGCAGGGGTCGCGCGTCACCGCTGCCGGTCTGGCCGTCAAGGTTGCCGGTCAGCAGCAGCACGCTGAAGATGATGCTGGCAACCAGCGCGACGGCGCAAAGCACCAGACGGGTCATGGCTTTCTTCCGTAAATCACTCATGATAACACATCCCTCAGTGGTTGAACTTGTTCTGGGCGTACTGCAGGTTGCCGTCCATCAGCAGCCTGCAGGCGTCCTCAATATCCGGGTAACGGTCGGTCATCGCCTTGCGGTCGGCGGGGGCAGCTTACCCAGCACCCATGCGGCCAGATCATACTGCGGGTTGGGCTTGGCGCCGATGCCGATGCGGATGCGTGCAAAATTCTCTGTGCCGAGGCTTGCAATGATGCTTTTCAGCCCGTTGTGGCCGCCTGCGGACCCGTGCGGCCGGATGCGCAGATGCCCCGGCTCCTGCGTGATGTCATCACACAGGACGATCACATGGTCTGCGGGGATCTTATAAAAGTTGGCGGCGGGCGCGATGCTCTGGCCGCTCAGGTTCATATAGGTCAGCGGCTTGAGCAGCACGACCTTGTGTTCACCCACCTGCGCCGTGCCGTACAGCCCCCCTGCCATTTGGCCTTGGCAATGTCGCAGTGCCACTGCGCGGCCAGATAGTCCAGTGCTTCAAACCCGGCATTGTGGCGGGTGCCGTCATACTTCGGTTCGGGGTTGCCCAGCCCGGCAATGAGCCAGTCTGCCCCCGGAGGTCATTCCAAACATAGATATATCCTTTGAAAAATCGTGAAGTACCGTAGGGGCCGGGCATGCCCGGCCCGGCAGCGTAAGATAAGCGGCTGCTTATGGGAAGGCTGCGGGGCGTCGAGGACGCCGCCCCCTACAATGCTTTACTTCCCTTTCTTCTCCGCTTCCAGTTTCTGTTTCTTGGCGATATACTTCTCCAGCTTGCGCTCGCCCCAGCCGTTGATCTCGGTCTGCTTGGCACGCTCAATGCTCAGCGCACCGGCCGGCACATCATGGCCGATGGTGGAGCCGGCTGCCGTGAAGGCATGGTCGCCGACCGTGACAGGGGCCACGAGGTTTGTGTTGCAGCCGATGAAGGCGTAATCGCCGATGGTCGTGTGGAACTTGCCCTCGCCGTCATAGTTGCAGGTCACGGTGCCGCAGCCGAAGTTGCAGTACTTGCCCACGGTGGCATCGCCGATGTAGGTCAGGTGGCTGACGGTGTTGCCCTCGGCAAAGTCGGCGTTCTTCGTCTCGACATAGGCACCCAGATGGCAGCCCTCGGCGGTTTTGGTGCCGACGCGCACATGGGTGAAGGGGACCGATCTTGTTGTTGGGGCCGATGTGGCTTTCATAGCACTGGGCTGGCGTTGACGGTGGAGCCGGCCTCGACAACGGTATCCTCCAACAGGGTGTTGGGGCCGATGACGCAGTCTGCGCCGACCGAGGTCTTGCCGCGCAGGATGCAGCCCGGCAGGATCGTGGCGCCGGGGGCAATGACGACCTCCGGCTCAATATAGACATCGCGGCTGATAAAGTTTACGCCGTTGTCCAGATGGCGCTCAAAGGTGGCAGCATAGCGCTGCTGCGCCAGCTCAAATTTTTCTTTTGCGGTAGCCATAGTACATCTTCCTTTATATTTGTATAACAGCACCTTGTTCCGCCGGGCGGCACCCGGCGGTCGTTTACACTTCTCTATTGTATATCACGCGGCGCATTTTAGCAAGCCGAAAAACGCCGCAGGGACCGAATTATGCCAAAAATATTGTGCGCCGGGCGCACCGGCGCATACCAAAAAGGGCCGCAAAAGGGAATAAACGCAGACAGATTCAAAAAGATTTCAAACTTTCTTCCCATTATAATTTACACGATTTTTGTGCAAATTGCAATAGGCAAACCAAAAAAGTTTGTCTACTTTTCGGCGAAAACATTGAGCATTTTTTTAACAATCTACTGGAAATCTGCCCTTCGGTCTGTTATAATGGACTATGCAAACATGATTTATGTGATGCAAACACGTCACCAATTTGGGAGGTAACTATGAGCAAGAAATTCTTGTACCTGTTCAAAGAGGGTCATGACGCCTTCGGCGGCGACCAGACCACCATGAAGAATACTCTGGGTGGTAAGGGCGCCGGTCTGGCTGAGATGACCCACGCCGGCATGCCGGTTCCGCAGGGCTTCACCATCACCACTGAGGCCTGCACCCAGTACTATGCAGACAACCGCGAGATCAACGATGAGATCAAGGCGGACATCTTCAAATACATGGGCATTCTGGAGGAGCAGACCGGTAAGACCTTCGGCTCCATCGAGAACCCCTGCTGGTTTCTGTCCGTTCCGGTGCACGTCAGTCCATGCCCGGCATGATGGACACCATCCTGAACCTCGGCCTGAACGATCAGGCTGTTGAGGGTCTGGCCAAGAAGACCAACAACCCCCGCTTTGCCTACGACTGCTACCGCCGCTTCATCCAGATGTACTCTGACGTCGTCATGGAGCTGGGCAAGAGCTTCTTTGAGGAGCGCATCGACGCCATGAAGGAGCGCAAGGGCGTGAAGCAGGACGTTGAGCTGGACGCCAACGACCTGAAGGAACTGGTCAAGGAATTCAAGCAGATTTACCTGGAGAAGCAGGGCGAAGAGTTCCCGCAGGACCCCAAAGAGCAGCTGATCGGCGCCGTCAAGGCCGTTTTCCGTTCTTGGGACAACCCCCGCGCCAATGTGTATCGTAAGATGAACGAGATCCCCTACGAGTGGGGCACCGCTGTCAACGTGCAGCAGATGGCCTTCGGTAACTCCGGCATGCGTTCCGGCACCGGCGTTGCTTTCACCCGTAACCCCGCTACCGGCGAGAAGAAGCTGATGGGCGAGTACCTGATCAACGCCCAGGGCGAGGACGTCGTCGCCGGTATCCGTACTCCCTCTCCTATCAGCAAGCTGCATGAGGAGATGCCCGAGGTCTACGATCAGTTCGTTGAGATCGCAACCCGCCTCGAGAACTACTACAAGGATATGCAGGACATGGAGTTCACCATCGAGGATGGCAAGCTCTTCATGCTGCAGACCCGTAACGGCAAGCGTACCGCCCAGGCTGCTCTGCAGATCGCCTGCGACCTGGTCGACGAGGGCGTTATCGACGAAAAAGACCGCTGTTCTGCGCGTTGAGCCCAAGCAGCTCGACACCCTGCTGCACCCGCAGTTTGACGCTGCCGCTCTGAAGGCCGCCGAGGCAATCGGCAAGGGTCTGGCTGCTTCTCCGGGATCCGCCTGCGGCCGCGTTTGTCTTCTCTGCTGAGGATGCAGAGGAGAAGGTCAAGGACGATGCTTGGAAGAAGGTCGTTCTGGTCCGTCTGGAGACCAGCCCCGAGGACGATATCGTCGGCATGCAGGTCTCTCAGGGTATCCTGACCGTCCGCGGCGGTATGACCAGCCACGCTGCTGTTGTTGCCCGCGGCATGGGCACCTGCTGCGTCTCCGGCTGCGGCAACGACAACAATGTTGCCATCGACTATGACGCCAAGGTCATCACCATCAACGGCCACACCTTCCACGAGGGTGACTGGATGAGCATCGACGGCTCCACCGGCAACATCTATGAGGGCCAGATCGCTACCGTTGCTTCCACCGAGAACACCAACTTCAAGCGCTTCATGGGCTGGGCTGACGCCAACCGTCAGATGAAGGTCATGACCAACGCTGATAACCCGAAGGACGCTCAGAACGCTGTTGACATGGGTGCCGAGGGCATCGGCCTGTGCCGTACCGAGCACATGTTCTTCGCCGAGGACCGCATCAAGGCTGTCCGTGAGATGATCTGCGCCCGTACCGTTGAGGAGCGCAAGGCTGCTCTGGCCAAGGTTGAGCCGTTCCAGGAAGCCGACTTCACCGCTATGTACCGCATCATGGGCGACCGTCCGATGACCATCCGTTATCTGGATCCGCCGCTGCATGAGTTCCTGCCCACCAAGGCCGAGGACATTGCTGCTCTGGCTGCCGATATGGGCATGACCACCGAAGAGCTGAACAATGTTGTTGTCAGCCTGCATGAGTTCAACCCCATGATGGGCCTCCGCGGCTGCCGTCTGGCGGTCACCTATCCCGAGATTGCCGAGATGCAGACCAATGCTGTCATCAAGGCTGCTATCAAGGTTTCTGCTGAGACCGGCAAGATGATCACCCCCCACATCATGATTCCTCTGGTTGGCGAGGTCAAGGAGCTGAAGTTTGTCAAGGACGTTGTCGTCAAGACTGCCGATGCCCTGATCGCCGCTGCCGGCGTTGACATGAAGTATGAGGTCGGCACCATGATCGAGATCCCGCGTGCAGCCCTGACCGCCGGCGAGATTGCCAAGGAAGCTGACTTCTTCAGCTTTCGGCACCAACGACTTGACCCAGATGACCTTCGGCTTCAGCCGTGACGACGCTGCCAAGTTCCTGACTGCTTACTACGACAACAAGATCTACGAGAGCGATCCGTCCCAGCATCTGGACCAGATCGGCGTTGGCAAGCTGGTCAAGATGGCTGCTGCTGACGGTCGCGCCACCAACCCGAACCTGGGTCTGGGCATCTGCGGCGAGCACGGCGGCGACCCCAGCAGTGTTGAGTTCTGCCACAATGTTGGTCTGGACTACGTCAGCTGCTCTCCCTACCGTGTTCCCATCGCCCGCCTGGCCGCTGCGCAGGCTGCCATTAAAAGCTCCCCGCAAGTAATTTGCAGGTTGGTTCTAAGCGTTGCAATGGCTTCCAATAGGGGTACATCCTTGTAGGAATTGGCGTTGCTTCGTACTTTGGACGGGAATGTGGAAAGACCTGAATTCTAAGGTCGATCTATAATAACCTGTTAAGTCCCTAATTGCTTTTATCGCAATTAGGGACTTTTTTTTTATTGCTTTTTGACCGTATGAATACATTTTCGCAAAAATGTACAGGGTTTCGGATGTACATTTCGGGGCCCGAATTTACCCGAAAATCTACAAGTCAGGAGCACGCAGAACTATGAGTAAAAGTGCAGTTCCGTACCTCTATGGTGCGGAGGAAACCATACCAATAGAGCAGCTGCATCCCTTTGCAAACCACCCATTCCATGTCAGGCACGACTTGGAAATGAAGGAGCTTATGGACAGCATAGAATGAAATGGCATTCCTCCGAATATTACAGGAAGCATAAACCACGGGAAAATGTAAGCCCGTTGGACGATGTGGAAGATCAATTGTATGACCCAGAGGCGGATCGTTGGTTTCGTTATGCGGAGCTCATTGCGGACGCAGAGCGGTTACGCGCACAACTTACAGAGAAGGAAAATGAAATTTTTTGGGCTGTGCTTGAAGATGTCCCGCAACATGGCCGCAAAGGAATTGTATTGTTCGGAATCTAATATCAATAATGCCATTTGATGACAAGGCTTTTTAGTGTTGCAAGCTGTCTTCACGGAATCTAGCTCCTTGCTGAAATGAGGTGGGGAGAGGGGGCTACAATTGAAAGCCTGGGAATGAGTTTTGAGTCAAATACAAGGCGTGCAATTGTATGGCGTCACAATCTATATGGATAAAGGCGTGTGCCTGAACCTCCTGCCAAAATAATGCCTTTCATAACTTTTCCTCCTCAATCTAAATACATATCCCAAAGAATGATATTTTCTTTTAATCAGCCCGATATATCACACAGTCAGGCAATCCTCAACCTACTTCATAGCACAACAACAAGCCTGTATACAGATTGCAGTAACAATCTATTCTAAATGCTGATAATATGTAGCTTTATATAAAACTGACTCCTCTTTTGACCCCTCACCCGTAAATCCGATTCATTTCATTTTGCTTCCACTCCCAGCAAGAATGTGCATAGCGTTTTAGAGTTATATCAGGATTTGAATGCCCCATCAACTCACTCAGCGTTTTCACATTGCAGCCAGCTTGCAGGCAGGTTGTTGCAAAATGTATGCCGCAGCGCATGTGGGCGGACAACAGGAACTTGAGCCTGCTTTAAGTATCCTTGTAAGCTCTTGTAATAGCAGCGCGGTTCAACTGGCCTAAGGTTGGTGTCTGATAGAAACCAGACTTCGTTACTCTGTCCGACATATTCTTCTTTTAGAAGGCTGAGGATACCTGTGGGGATAGGAATGTCGCGCTCAGAACTTTGCGTTTTGGGGAGATTGCGTTACCAAGGTGGTTTTTCCGGGTGCCATATAAATTCTCTTAACCGTGCGCCGAACAGAGAGAACACCGTTTTGCAAGTCGAAATCACCCCATTGCAGCCCGCACACTTCTCCGATACGTAGACCCATCTGCATCATCAACAGCATACCAAGCCTCCTGGGTGTTGGCGAAGAGCGAACAAAAGCACAAACAGATTTTTGTTCCATATTATTTAGAACCGAAGTGTTGGATGAATTCACAGTTGAAAGTTTGAGATCAATTTCAACGGGGCGCATAATATGTAGATGTACCGCATAGCGGCAAATTCTCCGTACAAGCGTCAAGCACTCCTTGCTCATTGCGTTGCCCAGGGTCTTGTGGTTTTGGTCTACAGGAGCAATAATTTCCAGAAGGCTGCTTTCTAGAATGCTTTCATTCAAAGCTTGAACACGATATGGACCAAGCACAGGCAAAATGTAGTGTTGGAGCGTGTAGTGATAGTGTGCTGCTGTAGAAGATTTGACACCTAAAAAAATGGAGCTTTCCCAGGTTAGAGAAAGCTCTGAAAAAGTTGGATTATCGACATTTAGTGCAAATTGTTGTACCTCCATCTTTTTTGATGGTGAGTTTTTCCTTTACTTCAGTGTAAGAATGCCCATAAATGTACCCCCAGATTGCGGTCCGATCAGACTTTCGTCCCTTAATATAGCGACCCTCCCAACGACCATCTTTCCTCTTTTTCTGATGTTTTCTCCGCGCTTTGACATAGTGCTTCTCCTTGTTCAATTTGTAATGATGTAACATTACTTTTATATGTTTCAGCTATTCTATAGGAAAAAAAAGTGTGCCCAATATGGTGAAAGTGACAAAAAATGTGTTCGGGTCGGTTTGATATAACTCGTTCTGTTGAAATATGTCGCATTGTGTGGTACGATACCTATACATATTATATATGGGCTTCTGTGGAAATAGGTATCATCCATTCTCAAAATGGATGATACTCCTTAGAGGCTTGGATTGTCCCTTCAAGTATCTCATTTGTTGAAGTATCTGAAAGAGGAATCGTGAAGGTTACCAGGGATGTTTGAATACATATTTGGCGCCCTGTAAAAAACGAATGAAAAAGACTTGAAGAATAATTTGAGCCCACGGGTTGGTTGCTGTTGAGCAATAAACCGTGGGCTTGTTTCAGTTCATGTAAATGTGCGGAGAAGGAACCATAGTGCGGTTACTGGTCGTATGGTGACTAGTTAATACATACGAAAAGTGGGGAAAATCTATAAATATACGCCCCTATTTTACTCGGCAAATCATATATTGTGTAGTAGGTTGTCTAGTCTGCAATGTGCATTTATCTGCATGGTGTTGAGTAACGGTAAAAAAATACTAATATTTTATCGTGTAGACATCATAATAGTTGAACATTTAGTTGTATAAGTTGCAACAAGGATGATAGAAACATATAGGTGTTCGTTGTAGAAAGTGATGAATGTGGCAGATTTCAATAAAGTATCAGAATCGAAGCAGGTCTACTCAACAAATTAACACTTAGGTAGTAAACAAGAAAAACTACAGCGCATAAATGTACGCCGAGAAAATATGAGATAAGCCACTATGGAGCTTATGAACCAGAGATGTCAGTAAATAATGGCATGAGTATGGGTTAAAAAGCAGAAGCGAAAGGTGGTGAGGACAATGATAACGACATTTTGGATCAAGACTAAAGGAGCTTCGGATGGAACGGGGAATCCGACAAGATGATCTGGCAGAACTGATGGGAGTGATGTTTGGAACAGTATCCAAGTGGGAGAGAGATATCCGGAAGCCAGACCTTCCGATGCTGGATAAGCTGTTTGAAGAATTCAAAGTTCCACTCGGGTATCTGCTGGGCGAAGATGTACCCCGAACAGTAGATGAGCCAGCGGAAGCAGAACAATGTATATGGTCTGTATCAGATAAAGAGGTGACACGCACATACTTTGCAACATCAATGGCGCAGCTGAGTGAAGAAACCAGACGAATCGTATACGCAACGATTAATGCGGCGTATAAACGAGACGAAGCAGCTGGACTGCTGAAACCCAGAGATGAGCTTTCGATACAGATCCGGCACAAGCTGGTAAGGGAGGACAGTGCGTAGATGAACATAAGCTCCCACGATATAACTAATAATACGCAGTACCTTGAGTAGACTAGTCTACTCAACAAAAAGAAAAAATAAACAACGATACAGCGCTAAATACAGAATTTGCGAGAAAAATCAATTGTGCGGTTTGAACAAGTAATTTTAAAAATAATGTTTAGAATTATGCGAGATGTACTAAAATTCGTATTGCATGTACATTAAATGTCTAGGTCTAATTCTCCGGAAAAATAGAATGGTCAAGGGTGGAGTTCTAAAAACATGGTTTTGGGCAATAAGTGAGCTTTTCACTACACCCTAATACAGATAAACGAGGTTTCGTGTAGAGATATGTATACCTCTAATTAACCAGAAATATTGCATGAGAATGGAGTGAAAAAATCACCTAATGAAAATTTTCGCCAAGTTAAACAATTTGATTTCAAAAATCACTCAATAGAGCATACAAAATGCACTAAAAAATATGTTGCAGCGTCAAACAATGTCTACTCAACAAACCGTATTGACGTAGCATTGCCAAAAAGAACCTGTTTTGTACACTAATTGAGTTGCTGAAATTGGCTATATTTTACAACTATATGAGCTGTAAATGCTAGATGCTTATACAAAACGCTGAACTTTTGGCCCATGCGGCACAAAATTGGCACATCTTTTTCAGAAGAATCATAGAAATGGCGGAAAACAGGAGAAAACAACAAAAATCCATGAGTTTATCATTAACGTCTGAAACTGCTGTTGAGTACACTATCTGACCCGCTAATGACACCTACATCATAACGGTTTGTTGAGTCATGAAAAATAGAGAAAAACAGATGATTCCTACTTCATAAAACAGCTGTTAAGTAGAGCATGTATGGTGATGATAATTACATGTTTTGAGTGGTTGAAGTGAATGATTTGTTCATAACGAACAATGAATGGTGAGAATTGGACTGGATGATATATACAGTTTTAACAAAACTCATGCGCCGACAGGGTTCGATTCAACAATCCAACACTTAGAAAAACGTCATTGCAGGGTATACGGGGTTCGACCGTACAAATCAACACTTCGGCTATAGAGAAATAGAAACGAGTGTACTCAACGGATGTTTTATGGAGTAGAAAACAAGGGAAATATGATTGCTGGGGTAATTGGATACGACAGTATAAGAAAACACTTAGCCGAGTGTGGTTATCACACAGTGGAAATTAGAGAGAAATACTATCTGTGAAGAGCAGATGTGTACATAGATTAGGAAGTTAACAAAAATGGAGGAATACATATGAGCACAGTTACTTTAGATAATAAAACAATTTTAGTCACAGGTGCGGCCGGTTTCATAGGCTCCAACCTTGTGAAACGAATTTATCAGGAGGCTCCTTCTGCTACGGTCATCGGCATCGACAACATGAATGCTTACTACGACGTGGCACTCAAAGAGTTCCGCCTGAACGAGCTGGCTAAGTATCCCACATTTACTTTTGTCAAAGGCAACATCGCCGACAAGGAGCTGATCACGGAGCTGTTCGAGAAGTACAAGCCGTCTGTGGTCGTCAACCTTGCAGCACAGGCTGGTGTGCGCTACTCCATCACCAACCCGGATGCTTATGTGGAATCTAACTTGGTCGGCTTCTTTAATATCCTCGAAGCCTGCCGTCATTGCGAGAGTCTAGAGCACCTGGTGTATGCTTCTTCTTCCTCCGTCTACGGTTCCAACAAGAAGGTTCCGTACAGCACGGATGACAAGGTAGATAATCCTGTTTCACTGTACGCAGCAACCAAGAAGTCTAATGAGTTGATGGCACACGCCTACTCTAAGCTCTATAACATCCCGTCCACTGGTCTGCGCTTCTTCACCGTGTATGGTCCTGCAGGTCGTCCGGACATGGCCTACTTCGGATTCACCAACAAGCTGGTGAAGGGCGAAACTATCAAAATCTTCAACTATGGCAACTGCAAGCGTGATTTTACTTATGTGGATGACATCGTTGAGGGTGTTGTCCGTGTGATGAAGAAAGCACCTGACAAGAAGAATGGCGAGGATGGTTTGCCGATTCCGCCGTATGCAGTTTACAACATTGGCAATCAGAACCCGGAGAATCTGCTGGACTTCGTGCAGATTCTGAGCGAGGAGCTGGTTCGTGCAAAGGTGCTGCCGGAAGATTATGACTTTGAAGCACACAAGGAACTTGTTCCGATGCAGCCGGGTGATGTGCCTGTGACCTATGCAGATACCAGTGCGTTGGAGCGGGACTTTGGATATAAGCCGAGCACAAGTTTGAGAACTGGTCTGCGTAACTTCGCTGAGTGGTACGCTGAGTTTTTATAAATAAGGAAAAATAGAGGGTTAGAATTTATGGAAAATATCTTGGAACTTGATAAGCAGAGATATTCTGGGGGGGGTACCACGTTTTTTGCAGTTTTATCGTAAAGCACAAATGAGTAAAAATCCCTTTCTTCATAAAATATACAAGAAATTGTTTGAGATTTCTACCAAGAAAAAGGGAATTGAGTTTTCTGTTGATAATGAAATTGGCTATGGGTTTTATGTTGGACATCCATATGGGATTCACAATTAATGCGAAAGCAATAATTGGTAACAATGTTAATATTCACAAGGGAGTTACGATTGGTCAGGAAAATCGTGGAAAAAGAAAAGGAACACCTTGTATTGGAAATAATGTTTGGATTGGAGTAAATGCAACAATTGTTGGTAATGTTGTAATTGGCAATGATGTACTTATAGCTCCAAATACCTATATTAACTGCGATATTCCGGACCATTCTATTGTTTTTGGGAATCCATGCATTGTAAAACATGCGGATGATGCAACGAAGGATTATATAAATCATGCAGTGTAAATTCTATGATAAAGAAAATTAGAGGGTTAAAAAATGAGAGAGTTTAAGGATTTAAAGATTGCTGTGGCTGGCACTGGGGGGGGGGCTGGAGATATAATAGGGTCAACCAAGAAAACCTACGATAACTAAATGGTTTTGACGGCTTTGAGTTGTCCTTCAAATGTTTTATTTGTTGAAAAGACTGCAAGAAGCGGGAAATCCTGAAGGCTATATGTAGGTGGCTTTTTGGAAGCTCTGTTTTGACCCACAAAAAGGAGCAACAAATAAAAGATTGAAGGAGAGTTCAAGCCTACGGTGGATTGCCTTTGTGCGACCCGCCGTGGGCTTGTTGCTGTTTATATAAAAAAAGTGAGGAGTGCAGAATGTACATGAATGACGGAAATAAAACAAAAATTGATCTGAAAAACAAAAGCATTTTTATCACGGGTGTAGCGGGTTTCATTGGTTCCAACCTTGCAAAGAGACTGCTCTCCACGGTAGAGGGTGTCAAGGTTGTGGGTCTGGACAACATGAACCACTATTATGATGTGCGCCTGAAGGAAGCACGTTTGAACGAATTGGAGCAGTTTGAAAATTTCAGTTTCGTAAAAGGCAATCTGGCAGACAAGGCTGTGATCGAATCTATCTTTGAGCAGTATAAGCCGGAAATCGTAGTGAACCTCGGTGCGCAGGCGGGTGTCCGCTATTCCATTACGAACCCTGATGCCTATGTGGAAGCAAACTTGATTGGCTTCTATAACATTTTGGAAGCCTGCCGCCATTCTTACGATGAGGGGCATACCCCGGTAGAGCATCTGGTTTATGCGTCCAGTTCTTCCGTGTATGGCAGCAATAAAAAAGTGCCTTATAGCACGGATGACAAGGTGGATAACCCGGTATCGCTGTATGCAGCCACTAAGAAATCCAATGAGCTGATGGCACATGCCTATTCTAAACTTTACAACATTCCCTCTACCGGTCTGCGTTTCTTCACGGTATATGGCCCTGCTGGTCGCCCGGATATGGCGTACTTTGGCTTTACGAATAAGCTGCTGAAAGGCGAGACAATTCAGATTTTCAACTACGGTAACTGCAAGCGCGACTTTACTTATGTGGACGATATTGTTGAAGGCGTTGTCCGTGTAATGCAGGGTGCGCCGGAACGTAAAAATGGTGAAGATGGTCTGCCCGTTCCTCCGTATGCAGTTTATAACATCGGCAACCAGAACCCGGAAAATCTGCTGGACTTCGTACAGATTTTGCAGGAAGAACTGATCCGTGCGGGTGTCCTGCCGGAAGATTACGACTTTGAAGCACACAAGAAGCTGGTTCCGATGCAGCCGGGTGATGTACCTGTGACCTATGCGGACACGAGCGCACTGGAGCGTGACTTCGGATATAAGCCTTCTACCAGTTTGCGCGAGGGTCTGAGGAAGTTCGCTGAGTGGTACGCAAAGTTTTACAAATAATGAAGAATAGGAAAACAAATCGATGAAGTGTGTTGAGGTTTACAAGGAATTATACCATCAGGAGCCGTTTGATGTGGCGTTCTGCCCGTACCGTATCAGTCCACTGGGTGCGCATATCGACCATCAGTATGGAAAAATCAACGGTCTGGCAATCGACAAGGAATTCACATGGCCTACCATCCGAAACAGAACGGCGTTGTGGAGTTGCAGTCTTTGAATTTTCCGAAACGCGCTCAGTTCTTTGTAAGTGCGGTGCCGGAAGAAAAACAGGGTGACTGGGCAGATCATCTGCGTGGTGCGGCGAAAATGCTGGGAGAGAAGTATCGCCTGAAAGTTGGTCTGTCAGGTATCATCGAAGGCAGCTTACCGATTGGCGGTTTGTCCTCGTCGGCTTCGGTCATTATTTGCTTCTTGTCTGCACTGTGTAAAGTGAACGGCATCCATTTGAAGCCGATGGAGATGATTCTCACCGCAAAGGCAGCAGAAAACCAGTATGTTGGCGTTTCTTGTGGCAAGCTCGACCAGAGCTGCGAAGTTCTTTCTAAGAAAAACCATCTACTGTACCTCGACACGAAAGATGACAGCTATGAACTGATTCCTACCAGCGAGAAGATGAAGCCCTACAAGGTTGCAATTTTCTTCTCTGGTTTGGAACGTTCTTTGAAAAACTCTAAGTACAATCTGCGGCAGGACGAGTGCAAGGCTGCGGCCTATGCACTGATGGGCTATGCAGGGATGGACTACGATACCTTTGCAAATACCCGGCTCCGTGATGTACCGTATGAGGTCTTTTGAAGCCTATAAAGATCGTCTGCCAGAGTTGTGGCGCAGACGTGCAGAACACTATTACAGTGAGTTCGCCCGTGCCGAAAAGGGTGCAGAACTGTGGCGTAAAGGTGATTTGGAGGGCTACGGTCAGCTTGTTTTTGAAAGCGGAAAATCCTCTATTTATAGCTATGAGTGTGGCTGCGATGAACTGAAAAAGCTGTATGAAATCATGACTGATACCGATGGTATCTACGGTGGCCGCTTCTCTGGTGCGGGCTTCAAAGGTTGCTGCATGGCACTGATTGACCCGGACAAGGCCGAAGATATTGAAGCGAGGGTGACAGCAGAGTATCTGAAAGCGTTCCCAGCACTGGAAGGAAAGTATAGTTTCCACTTGTGTGAGAGTGCCGATGGCGTGGAACTATAAGAGGAGAGTACATAGATGAAATGTTTGATTTTGGCAGCGGGCTATGCTACACGGCTTTATCCGCTGACAGAGAATTTCCCGAAGCCGCTTCTGAAAGTGGGAGAGAAATCCATCCTTGATTGGTTGGTGGATGATCTGGTGGACACCACCGACATTGACGAATTTGTGGTGATTTCCAACCACAAGTTCGCACAGCATTTTGAGGATTGGAAAAGTAATAAGCAAAAGACGCGGCCTTATGAGATTACTGTGATCGACGATGGGACAAGCACCAATGAAACTCGTCTGGGAGCAGTCAAAGATATTCAACTGGTGGTAGAAAAGCTGAATCTGGCTGATGATTTGCTGGTTATGGCTGGCGATAATGTGCTGGATTTCAGCCTTTCCAAGTTTGTGGAGTTCGCAAAGGAAAAGAATACCTCCTGTGTGATGTGCCATGAGGAAAACGAATTGAAAAAAGCAGCAGAAAACAGCGATCATCACGTTGGATGGCAATGACCTGATTACCAGCTATGAGGAAAAGCCAACGGAACCAAGGAAATCTGGCTGTGCCGCCGTTCTACTGCTATCGTGCTTGTGATGTAAAGCGGATTCAGGAAGCATTGGACAATGGCTGCGGTTATGACGCACCGGGTAGCTTTGCCGCATGGCTGAGCAAGCAGACACCGATGCACGCTTACGTCATGCCGGGTAAGAGGTATGACATTGGCGATATTAACAGCTATGAGTATGTGAAGAGTGTGTTCTCAAGATAAGTATACAAGGGAGAAAGTAATAATGAAGGAGTTTAAAGATTTGAAAATCGCCGTGGCCGGTACGGGATATGTTGGACTTTCGCTGGCAGTGTTGCTGGCACAGCACCATCAGGTAACGGCTTTGGATATCGTTCCTGAGAAGGTGGAGATGATCAATAACAAGAAATCTCCGATTCGGGACGAGTACATTGAGAAGTATCTGGCAGAAAAGCTGGATCTGACTGCAACTCTGGATGCCAAGGAAGCGTATTCTGATGCAGATTTTGTTGTTATTGCTGCTCCTACCAACTACGACAGCAAGAAGAATTTCTTTGATACTTCTGCGGTTGAAGCGGTTATCAAGTTGGTGATTGAGTATAACCCGGAAGCAATCATGGTAATCAAGTCTACGATTCCTGTTGGCTTCACTGCAAGTGTTCGTGAAAAATATCACTGCGATAACATTATCTTTAGCCCGGAGTTCCTGCGTGAGAGCAAGGCTCTGTATGACAACCTTTACCCTTCCCGTATCATCGTTGGTACGGATGTAGAAAACGCCCGTCTGGTAAAGGCTGCACATATTTTTGCTGAATTGCTTCAGGAAGGCGCAATCAAGGAAAACATTGACACGCTGTTCATGGGCTTTACCGAAGCAGAAGCGGTTAAGTTGTTTGCTAATACTTATCTGGCTCTGCGTGTTAGCTATTTCAATGAACTGGATACCTATGCAGAGATGAAGGGGCTGAATACTCAACAGATTATCAACGGTGTCTGCCTTGATCCGCGTATCGGTACTCATTACAACAATCCCAGCTTCGGCTACGGCGGGTACTGTTTGCCCAAGGACACTAAACAGCTGCTCGCAAATTATGCCGATGTACCGGAAAACTTGATTGAAGCAATCGTTGAGAGCAAACAACCGCACTCGTAAAGATTTTTATTGCGGATCGGGTGCTTGAAATTGCTGGTGCTTATGAAGCAAATGATAGCTGGGATGAGAGCAAAGAAAAAGAAGTTGTGGTTGGCGTTTACCGCTTGACGATGAAGAGCAACAGCGATAACTTCCGTCAGAGCTCTATGCAGGGTGTTATGAAGCGCATCAAGGCAAAAGGTGCTACGGTCATTATTTATGAGCCTACACTGAAAGATGGGGACACATTCTTTTTGGTAGCCGTGTTGTTAATGATTTAGAAGAGTTCAAAAAACAGAGCCAGGCAATCATCGCAAACCGCTATGACAAGTGTCTGGATGATGTGAAGAATAAGGTTTATTCACGCGATATTTTCCAGCGTGATTAATATAAAATTTTTATTTAAAAGGAGAATAATTATGTCTGCATTTGATAACGCAACCCTTATGATCACTGGTGGTACTGGTTCTTTCGGTTCTACCGTTCTGAAGCACTTCCTGGACTCTGACCTGAAGGAGATCCGTATCTTCTCTCGTGATGAAAAGAAGCAGGATGATATGCGCCATGAGCTTCAGGCCAAGCACCCGGAGAACGCCAAGAAGGTGAAATTCTACATCGGAGATGTCCGTAATCCTCAGTCTATCCGTGATGCTATGCCTGGTGTTGATTATATCTTCCATGCTGCAGCTCTGAAGCAGGTTCCTTCCTGCGAGTTCTTCCCTATGCAGGCCGTCCAGACCAACATCATCGGTACTGATAATGTGTTGCACGCCGCTATTGACGCTGGCGTCAAGCGTGTTGTTTGCCTGTCCACCGACAAAGCTGCTTACCCCATCAACGCTATGGGTATCTCTAAGGCCATGATGGAACACGTTATTTACGCCAATGCCCGTGTAGCTGCTGAGCGTGGCGGCACTACCATCTGCTGCACTCGTTACGGCAACGTTATGTGCAGCCGTGGTTCCGTTATCCCTCTGTTCATCGACCAGATCAAGGCTGGTAACCCCATCACCATCACTGACCCCAACATGACCCGCTTCCTGATGAATCTGGACGAGGCTGTGGATCTGGTTATGTTCGCCTTCCAGCACGCTAACCCCGGCGATCTGTTCATCCAGAAGGCTGATGCCTCTACTATTGGCGATTTGGCTAAGGCTGTCCAGCAACTGTTCGGCGATACCGGCACGAACATCATCGGCACCCGCCACGGCGAGCAGCTGTTTGAGACCCTGATGACCCGTGAGGAGCGTCTGCGCAGCCAGGATATGGGCCATTATTTCCGTGTTGCTGCGGATAACCGTGACCTGAACTACGATAAGTTTGTCGTCAACGGCGAGGTACATACTATGGCGGACGAGTCCTACACCAGCCATAATACTACTCGTCTGGATGTGGAAGGCACTGTTAAGAAGATCCTGACCACCGAGTATGTCCAGAACGCACTGAAGGGTATCCCGAATGTCTAAGGAAAAGCTGCTGCTGGTTGGTGCCGGTGGCTTCGGGCGCATGGTGGCGGAGCAGGCGATGCTCAATACGATTGCGCTTTTTGTGGATGATGGACAGTCTGTGGGTACTGAGATCTGTGGCATTCCGGTGGTTGGCGGCCTTGCCGATTTGTCGGAGCTGCGGAAAGAGTACAGCTTGCTGGTGGTAGGCATCGGCAACAATCAGTTCCGGGCACAGGTGTATGAGAAAGCAAAATCACTTGGCTATGCGTTCCCAAACATCATTGCTCCCAGTGCCTATGTCAGTCCGTTTGCTGAAGTTGGCTGTGGCTGTGTGGTTCTGCAAAACGCTTGTATCCAAAATGGAGCCTCTGTCGGAAGCGGTGTTTTGCTGAATGCCGGAACGGAAGTCCACTGTGATGCAACGGTAGGGGACTACGCCTTGATCTACACCAGCAGCGTGATTCGCACAGGTGCAACTGTGGGGAAATTTGCCCGCATCGGCAGCAACTGCACCATTTGCAATAATGCAACTGTGCTGGATGGTGCAGATGTTTCGGACTGCACTGCAGTACATTAAGAGGTGAAAGAATGAACATTCTAGTCACAGGTGCCAAGGGTATGGTGGGAACCGCCCTTTGTAACAACCTGAAAAACATTCGTGATGGGAAAAACAAGACCCGTCCGGCACTGGATATTAAAGAAATCTACGAGTATGATCTGGATTCTACCTCTGAGGAACTGGATGAGTACTGCCAGAAGGCAGACTTCGTGTTCAATCTGGCAGGGGGGTAAATCGTCCAGAAAACCCGGAGGATTTCATGAAGGGGCAACTTCGGCTTTGCATCTGACCTGCTGAACTGCTTGAAAAAGCACAACAACAAGGCAACCATTATGCTGTCCTCCTCCATTCAAGCTACGTTGGCTGGCCGCTTCGGTAATAGTGAGTATGGTCGTAGCAAAAAGGCTGGCGAGGAGCTGTTCTTCCAGTATGCTGAAGAAACTGGGGCTAAGGTTGCCGTCTATCGCTTCGTGAACCTGATGGGGCATAGCCGCCCCAAGTACAACAGCGCCGTCAGCACCTTCTGCTGGGCGGTTGCCAACGATGAGCCTTTCACTGTCAATGACCGCAGCACCGAGCTGGAGCTGCTGTACATTGACGACCTAGTAGAAGGGATGTTTGATCTGCTGGAAGGCAAGGAACAGCACTGCGAATTTGACGGTGTAGAGACTATTCTGAAAGAAGATGGCCGTTACTGCTGCGTCCCCGTGACACACAAGGTAACACTGGGCGAGATCGTAGATCTGCTGCAGGAGTTCAAGGAACAGCCGACTACGCTCATGATGCCCAAGATGCCAGACGGTTCCTTTGCTAAGAAGTTGTATTCCCTGTACCTGACCTATCTGCCGACGGACAAGTTCAAGTATGCCCTGAAGATGAACGTGGACAACCGTGGTTCTTTCACGGAATTGGTTCATACCGCTGACTGTGGGCAGGTGAGCATCAACATCAGCCGCCCAGGTATCACCAAGGGGCAGCACTGGCACAACTCTAAGTGGGAGCTGTTCATCGTGGTTGCCGGTCACGGACTGATTCAGGAGCGGAACATCAACACCGGAGAAACGGTGGAGTTTGAGGTTTCTGGCGATAAGATCGAGGCAGTCCACATGATTCCCGGCTGGACTCACAATATCATCAATCTGTCGAAAACGGAGAATCTGGTGACGGTGATGACCTGTAATGAGATCTTTAACCCGAACCACCCGGACACCTTTTTCGAGCCGGTGTAAGAAAAGATACTGGTTGACGTTAGGAGAATATTATGGAACACAATTTTAAATGGAAAAATGACGGGCGCACCAAGGTCATGATTGGCTGTGGCACCCGTCCTGAGATCATTCGGCTGGCTGCCGTTATCAAGCGTTGCCGTGAATACTTTGACTGCTGCGTGGTCTATTACAATCAAAACTGGGACAGAAACCTTTCCACCGTTTTCTGGGAGGATTTCGAGTTGAAAAACACCTTCGGGGGAGTATGGCCCGGACATTTTGGTGCCGGTGGTTGGCGAGAATCTTGGTGTTACCTGCGGCAACATTATGGGCCGCAGCTATGAACTCCTCTCTGAATTGCAGCCGGAGGGCTATCTGGTGCTGGGCGATACTAACTCCTGCCTTTCTGCCATCAGTGCAAAACGACTGCACATCCCGCTGTTTCACATGGAGGCAGGCAACCGCTGCAAGGACGAGTGTCTGCCCGAGGAGACCAATCGCCGTATCGTGGATGTGATTTCCGACGTGAATATGTGCTATTCCGAATTCGCCCGGAAGTATCTGGCGGATACGGGTCTGCCCAAGGAGCGTACCTACCAGACAGGTTCTCCTATGGCAGAGGTGCTGCACATGAATCTGGAGAAGATTCAGAAAAGCGATGTGTTGGAGCGTCTGGGGCTTTTTGGAAAAGGATAAGTATATTCTGCTGTCCGCCCACCGTGAGGAGAACATCGATTCCGAAAAAGAACTTCCTGAGCCTGTTTACTGCTATCAACGCACTGGCAGAGAAGTACGATATGCCCATCCTGTACTCCTGCCATCCCAGAAGCAAGCACCGTCTGGAAAAGAGTGGCTTCAAACTGGATCCTCGTGTCCGGGTCAATGAGCCGCTGGGCTTCAACGACTACAACAAGCTGCAAATGAACGCTTTGGCAATCGTCTCCGACTCTGGCACTCTGCCCGAGGAGAGCAGCTTCTATCTGTCCATTGGTCATCCCATCGCCGCCGTGTGCATCCGTACCAGTACGGAACGTCCCGAGGCGCTGGAAGCCGGTGACTTCATTTTGGCTGGTATTACCACTCGGGAACTTCTCAACGCCACCGATATGGCCATTAAGATGAAGCAGAAGGGCGTTCTGGGCAAGCCCTGCCCGGACTATGTGGACGAGACCGTGTCCATGAAAGGTGGTTCGCATCATTCAGGGTTATGTAAACGTGGTCAATAAGATGGTGTGGAGGAAATACTGAGTTATAAAGTGAGAAAGCTATGCGACGAGTGAATATATTAGGTGTTGAAATTTCGGCTGTTAACAAAGAAACTGCGATTCAATATTTATTAGAAAACATGGACAAAGCAAGAGGAAAATATATTTGTGCTTGTAATGTTCATACTACCGTAACAGCACATGAGAATTTGGACTATCAAGCGGTTCAAAACAATTCATTTATGACTTTGCCAGACGGAAAGCCCTTATCTAGCGTTGGAGTTCGTCGCGGGTATTCGGAAATGGGGCGAGTGACCGGGCCTGATTTTATGGAGCAAGTGATTGCAGCCACAGAAAAAAGTGATGCTCGTCACTATTTTTTATGGAACAACGCAAAAAAATCTGAATGCATTACTTGAATACTTAAAGGCGAATTATCCACAATTATCCATTGTCGGTTGTGAGCCATCATTGTTTAAAGGCCGTTGACGATACAAGAAGAAACAGAACTGTGCGATAGAATCAACGAATCGAAAGCGGATTTTGTATGGGTTGCACTCGGTGCGCCACGTCAAGAAAAAAAGTTCTGTGCAAAACTCAGCAAAAAATACAAAGGCCGTTTGGATAGCTGTTGGTGGAGCATTTAATGTTATTTCTGGAGTGATTCCACGTGCACCGCAGTGGATGCAGGATCACAGTTTAGAATGGCTGTATCGGTGGAGTAAGGAACCAAAGAGATTATTTAAGCGGTATGTAGAAACTAATTCGAAGTTTGTTTTTTATCTGATAAGAGAAAAGGTTGAAAAAAAGGAATGAAGAAAAAAGGTCTGCATGGTAGTTCCGAGCTTCACAGCAAAGGGTGGAATTACATCTGTAGTCAATGGTTACCGGAACTCTCAATTGACAGAAGATTACGATGTGCGATTTATAGAGACCTATTGCGATGGAAGTGTAATTCAAAAAACTTCTAAAGCATTAAGCGCGTATTTGAAATTTATTTATACAGCTTTGTTTTGGAAACCAAATCTTGTTCATGTCCATAGCTCTTTTGGAGGAAGTTTTTATAGAAAGGCTTTAATAATTGAGATTGCCTCTCTCTCTAAAATTCCGGTTGTCAATCATGTTCATGGTGCGGATTTTGATGAGTTCTATCGAAAAAAATCTCAGAAAAAAGAAGAAAACCATAGAAAAAGATTTACAATAAATGCATTAGAACCATCGCACTGTCAGAAGAATGGAAGAAGAATCTTGCAGAAATTGTGCCAGAACAGACAATTAGAGTTGTAGAGAATTATGGTATTTTGCAAGAAGATTTGATCAAAGAGAAGCTTACAAAACCGAATAATAAGCTGATTCTTTTTCTAGGATTTATATGTGAAAGAAAAAAGGATGCTTTGATATTCCAGCTATTGTAGACCAAGTATGCAGAAAAATACCGGATGCTCGGTTTATTCTTGGGGAAGTGGTGAAATCGAAAAGAAGTTAAACAGAAACTCAGTGCGAAATATAAAGATAATGTGGAATTTCCAGGATGGATCCGAAATGAGCAAAAAAAGCAATATTTGAGAGAGGCAGACATTTTTCTTCTCCCTTCGTACAATGAGGGAATGCCTATGGCAATATTGGACGCTATGGGGTGTGGCCTTCCAATTGTGAGTACAGATGTTGGAGGTATTCCTAAAATTGTAAGGCAAGGAATTAACGGATATTTGTATAAACCAGGTGATAGTAAAAGCATGGCTTGTGCAATTATTGAGTATCTTACAGATGATGAAAAGAGATTAAAAGCTGGACAGGAAAGTGTTGATATTATAAGAGAATCATATTCTCTACAGCAAAACATTGATAAACTTGAAAGAGTTTATACGGAAGTGGAGAGATTGAGAGATGACAAGCTATGACAGAAGAAACCTATATAAAAAATTGGGGGGGGTATTGGAATCAATAAAATCGGAAGCCTCGTATACAGATCAGAAGAATTTTTGTGCGTAAGGTTTTTTATAAGATTCTCCGAGAAAGTGTAATTAAATCTTCTTTTGGAAGCTGTGGTAAAAATGTACATATTGCTGAAAAAAGCGATATTAAGGGAATTGGCAACATTAGTATAGGAGATGATGTTGCGATTGGCCCTCATGCATTGTTGTGGACAACACGAGCAAACATTATCATTAAAGAGAAAGTAATTATTGGCCCAGGACTTAGTATCATCACAGGCGATCACAAGATAAATGTAGTAGGAAAGTACATGGCTGATGTAACAGATGAAGAAAAAGATGACGAAAACGATCAGGATGTCATTATTGAGAAGGATGTTTGGATAGGGGCTAATGTAACAATTCTTAAGGGAGTAACTGTAGCAGAGGGATGTGTTATTGAGCGGGGACTGTGTTAACTAAAAGTACTCATCCCTATGGCATATATGTAGGAGTACCCGGTAGACGTGTTTCTGAAAGATTTACGAACGAAGAATTAGAAAATCATATAAATATATTGCAAGAAAAAAATCCAAATGGTGATTTTAATATGAGAACAAAATACACAATCAATGAACTTTTATTTAAGATATATTTGATATGCGTGATTTTAGGGTCTTTGCTAAGAAATATGTTGGGTGAATGGGAGCCGATATATGATACATACAGGTTTGTTAGTAAAGGAAGATGGGGAACTTTCTTTTTAAGTTTTTCAAGCATTATTATTCTTGTGCTGATATTTAGATGTTTTATACAATATATAAAAAAAAGTCCATGCAGGAATAAGGATTTTTTTGATTATAAGTTCGATTTTATATTATTTGATATGGACTGTATTAGCTTTAGATAAAGCGCCTGCTCAATCTGTTTTTTTGAATCAATTTCTACATCAGTGATTTTGTTGCCAGTGGCAGCGCTACTTGGTTTCGATGATAATATATGGAATATATTGGAAAACAAATTGCCATATATAAATATACTCTTCTGCTGTTGTTTTTATATTTGCTGTTTTTTCTTTTTGGGCTAATTATGGAATAAAATGGCCTATGAATGCGTCATATAAAGGAATATTTTTCATGTTGGTTTACATCTGCTTGCATTATGACCTTTATAGGATTTCCATAAAAAAAATAAAAGAAAAATAATATACTGTAATTTATTGTTTATTATTGCCGCTGCGTTTATTACACAGTCAAGAGCATGGGTATTACAGACATTAATACTATTATTTATATTTGTTGCTGTTCTGGGTGATAGGAATAGATCTGTTAAGATTTTAATGGGATTTTTGCTGATTATTATTACGGTATTGGGAGTTTCTTATATTTTTCCAGAGATTACAGGAAATTTATTCAATAGAGGAATGGAAGATACCAGAAGTGGACAATACGTAATCTTTTTGCGCAGCATTCATGGGAGGATTTGATCTTTGGATTGGGTATCAATGCTTCTTATAGCTACTTGGGAAATAAGAACTATACTTATTTCGATAATCAGTTTATGTTTTGTTATGTTCCATTATGGAATCTTCCCAGTGATTGCATGGTTGTGTGCATATGCATCTACTTTAAAAAGGCAGTAAGATTTATAATGAGCAAAAGTAGAATAGTAATTCGAGCAGCAAAATTTGTCGGATTTTTTGTATTACTAGCGTATATGGGCGTTTCTACATATTATCAGATTGAGTTGGGATATAGTGGCGTTATTGTAATGATGCTTGTTGGAAAAGCATTAAGAGAAAAAATATTACGGAGATCATAGGCTGATGAAAAAAGATATCATTTTTAATAGGTAGCTTAGGTGGAGGCGGTGCTGAGAGAGTTACAGTTGCCTTAGCCGATTATTTTTGTGAAAGCGGTTATGAAGTTTTCTTTATTGTATTTTCAAAGGCAAATAATAATTATAGGATTAATCCGAAAATTAAAATTGATTATTTGCCTGAGAATACAGGGAAATGTGCAATATTTTTTAGAATAAAAGAATTAAAAAAACTATTGAAAAATCAAGCGCCAGATTATGTGATTTCGTTGGGCTTGGGATATCAATATCTGATATTGGGGAATTTGCTAAATAAATATAGATTTATTTTATCGGAAAGAAATGCTCCGCAGTATTATTACAATTGGTATCAGAAGATTTATGTAAAAGTATAGTTACGAAAAAAAAGCATATAGAGTTGTTTTCCAAACCGAAGATGCAAAACAGTATTATGGTAAGAGCCTAGAGAAAAAGTCAAAAGTAATTGCAAATCCTATTACCTCGTCAATTCCGGATCCATATGATGGAGAAAGAGACAAAAGAATTGTAGCTGTAAATAGATTAAGTCAACAAAAAAAAATATATTCATGCTTCTCAGGGCAATGAAAAGAGTCCTTGATGTGTTCCCGGAATATGTATTAGAAATATATGGTAAAGGCGAACAACAGGAGGAATTGGAAAAAAATACGCTAAAGAACTAAATATTTCTGATAATGTTAAATTTATGGGACAAAAAGCAAATGTTCAAAAGTATATAGTAAATGCTAGTGTTTTTGTATCATCATCAGATTTTGAGGGAATGTCTAATTCAATGCTGGAAGCTATGGCGATAGGACTTCCTGTGGTATGTACAGATTGTCCGATAGGTGGCGCTAGAATGGTTATAAAAAATAATATTAATGGCATACTTACACCTGTCGGTGATGATAGAATATTTGCGGATGAAATAATAGGATTACTAAAAAATCCGGAAAAAGCAAAAAAGACTGGGAAAGCAAGCAAGTGAGTTGAGAGAACAGCTAAATATAAAGAAAATAGCAAAGGAATGGGAGAAATTATTTGAAGATTAAGTTAAATTAGGTGCATTGTAAATCTTATCATGAGAAACAATTAGAAAAGAGAGGATGGCAATTCATGATAATATTATATATTGGAAATGTCGGATATCCAGACACTGCTCCATCAATTCATCTCAGGAATAGAGCTATATTTATGAAATCTTGTGGACATGAAGTTCATGGACTGTTATGTGAGTTGGCTTCTGATGGCAAAAAGAATGGAAGAAGTAGATGAGGTGGCATACCAATATATGGATCCTTATCCGGGGCGGGGGAAAGGTAAGAGGCGCTTTTGGAATTTAGACCAAGTATTTGGGAAATTTTATTTTAAGCAAACACTAAAATTTCTTGATAAAATAAAACCTGATATAATCATTTTATATGAGCCGAATTCGATATTATATGTTTTAAAAATGTTAAATCTTTCTAAAAAAGAAGGATTTAAGTTGGTAATAGAAACTACGGAATGGAGAAACCCTAAAGATTATCGGGGAATTATTCCGAGAGTTATTAATACAGAAAAAGACTTACAAAAAAAATATATCGATAAAAAAGTTGGCAATGTTATAGCAATAAGCAAATATTTGTATCAACATTATTTAGAGCAAAACTGTAATACTATTTTGTTACCGCCAATTTTCCCAGAAGCTGATAAAAAGGAAAAAAATTAATAAGAGAAAATTCAGAGATAATAGAAAAGTGCTGAAAATTGTTTATGCAGGCGCATTGGCTTCAAAGGATTATATTGATACTTTATTACATGCGATAATTCGATTAAATACTGATGAAGTACGTGTTGTCATTGATATAATTGGCCCTGATAAGATGCAAGTGCAGAAATTGGTAGGGAACGATGAATTAGAAAAATATGGAATTTACTGTCATGGAAGATTGTCACATGATAAGACGCTAAGTATAGTGGAAAAGGCAGATTTGTCGGTTCTATTACGGATGAATAAAAGATATGCGAAAGCAGGAGTTTCGACAAAGTTTTGCGAGGCAATGATGTTAGGGGTTCCTAGTATTTGCACATCTGTAGGAGGCACGGATCTATTTGTAAAAAGATAAATATAATGGATTCCTTGTTAGAAATAATGACCTGAATACATTAGAAACCACATTGCTTAGTATTATCGATTTGTCAAGAGAACAAATTGAAGAAATAAAAAATAATGCATTGACAACAGCAAATGAACTGTTTACGCCTGATAAATATATAGAACAATTTAATGCATTTTTGAATAAGTGTAAGTGAGTCTGCGTTTGAATGTAAATAGTGTTATAAAGTCTAGTACTGAATGTGAAACATCTAGGGACTGCTCTTTGTCCAAACAGAAAATCAGGAAGAAGGGATTGAAGGAAGGGTCTGGAGAGGAGGATTCTTATAAGAATCCAGAAATCATGCTACAGAAGTACTCTTGATATTAGATGTTTTTTTGCTATGCTTTTTCCTTTTTACGTTTGAGATGAACAGAAATATGGTTCTGGCTGGAATTCCAGATACCTGCGTAAATCGAATGCTGCGAATTAGAACTCTATGGCTGACTGACTCCTTAGTGAATGTGTAAGCCCAGATAAAATGGTGTCAGGCCACAACGTTCTTATTCTACAGCTTAGGCAATAAGTTGGATAGCAACACGGCAGGATGCTGTGGGGTTACCCGCAAATACATTGTAGGAGAATAAAAATGCTAAAGGAAAGGCTACAAAATATTCCTTTGGGTGTAAAAGCAGCAGTGGTTTATACCATGGCATCTGTTTTTCACGAGGACTATCAATGATTACAGTTCCAATTTTCACGAGAATAATGTCTACAAGCGAAATTGAATGGTTAATTTATATAACTCCTGGTATTCTTTGTTGTTGAGTGTAATTGCAACACTATCATTAACATCAGGTGGATTTCAGGCAGCGATGAAAGACTTTGAGGGGGAAAGGGATCAATATCAATCGGCTGTTTTGACATTAACATCAATGATGGCAATTGTTCTAGGATGTATTTATTTCCTCATACCTGATATTTGGAATAGAATTATAGGGTTGCCTTCTGTGCTGATAATTTTGATGCTAGTAATGTTTTTCTTTGCACCGGCGCAGGATTTTTGGCTGTTAAGACAAAGATATGAATATAAATATAAATTAGCTGGTGCATTGACAATGGGATCAGCTTTTAGCATCAACAATATTCTCTCCGTGATAGTTGTTTTATATTTAAATAAAAGCGGGATCGGATCAAGTTGTGGTGGGCCGATTGTATGCAACTAACATAGCAACAATGGCGATTTCGGCGGTTATATGGATTAAAAATATATGCAAAAGGGAAAACAATAGTAAATATAAAGTATTGGAAATACTCTTTGAAGCTGAGCGCTCCTCTTATTGGTTATGCTTTTTGCAGCACAGATTTTAAGTGTTTCTGATCGAATGATGATAAGCAAAATGGTGGGAAATGATGCGGTTGGAATATATAGTACTTTATATACTGTAAGCTCAATTTCACTATTAGTTTGGAGTGCAATTAATTCATCATTTATACCGTATTTATATCAGAATATAAGTAAAAAAAAAGATAATAAAATTAGAGAATTATCATTAGCTTTAATGGGATCGTATGCTATTATTGCAGTTATGCTTACTTTTTAGCGCCAGAAATAGTTAGAATATTAGCTACTAAGGAATATTATGAAGCAGAATTTATATTATGCCGCCTATTGCAGCAGGAGTGTTTTTGACTTCTGTATCAAATATGTACTCTAATTTACTCATATACCATAAAAAAAACTAATTATATAATGTATTCTTCGACTATCGCAGCTATTGTAAATCTTATACTGAATTTCATATGTATAAATATTTTTTGGCTATATGGCAGCTGCATATACTACACTGGTAGCATATATAGTGTTAGCAGGTGCACAAGTTATATTCGCAAGGAAGGTTCATCTCAAAGAAACTGGAAATAAATCGGTATATAATGATAAGGCAGTCTTGTTTATGGCAATATTAACGATCATAGCTGCGTTGTTCGGTTTAGTATTGTATCGTTATACTGTGTTAAGGTATGCATTGATTTGCATTGGGATGATTGCAGGAATAAAAATTGCGTTAGCGGCTTTGAAAAAAATGAAAAATAACTAGTAGAGTCAATTTGAGCCTAGAACACAAAAAAATAACAATTCAAGTCTTTGCCGAGAACTCTCGGGGGTTGGCCCCCGATGTGAGTATATTTTTGTGTTTAAGTTCCAGCATGCAAACCTTAGCGTTTTTGTTTGTCCAGAAGGTGGATGCTTTTACCATAGGCAATCTTGCAAAGGCTATTCAGTAGCTCTTTGATGATATTTGAACGAATATCATTGGTGCTCGTCATGGAGATGATTTGTTTGAGACTTTGATAACACGTGATGAGCACTTGCGTGGTGAGAATATGGGTCACTATTTACGCGCACCTACTGACAACCGCAATTTATACTGCGACAAGTTCGTGGTCAAGGGCGAAGCAAATGAGTCTCATGCAAGCCATAATACGAATTATCTGGATGTACAAGGAACGATTAAGAAGATAATGATGACAGTGTATGGGGGAACAACAATTAGCGGGTAATCAATAACTGAGGAAGGGTGGTGTATTATTGAAAAACTGAATATTTATAGATTAGTGAATACGAGGCACTCGTTGATATTAGTGCATTGAGATACTATACGTTTAAATTAGAAGAATAATATTAGGAGGAAGATTTAAAATGGGAAAGTATTTTGGAACAGATGGTTTTCGTGGTGAAGCCGGTATTACATTAACAGCAGACCATGCCTACAAAGTGGGTCGCTTTTTGGGCTGGTATTATAACGCGTTGCGTGAGCGCAATGGTGACACCGATCCTGCTCGTATCGTCATTGGTAAGGACACTCGTCGCAGCTCTTACATGTTTGAATACAGTCTGGTGGCTGGTTTGACTGCTTCTGGCGCGGATGCCTATCTGCTCCACGTCACTACCACCCCCTCCGTGGCTTACATCGCCCGTGTAGATGATTTTGACTGTGGCATTATGATCTCTGCCAGTCACAACCCGTATTACGACAACGGCATCAAGTTGATCGACTGCAACGGCGAAAAAATGCCAGAAGAAATTCTGCTGTTGGTGGAGAATTATATCGACGGAAAGCTCCATGTGTTCGATAAGGACTGGCCACGGAACTGCCCTTTGCTCGTCGTGAGCACATCGGCTGCACGGTGGACTACGTGGCAGGCCGTAATCGTTATATGGGCTATCTGATCAGTCTCGGCATCTATTCCTTCAAAGGGTGTCAAGGTCGGCCTAGACTGCGCCAACGGCAGCTCTTGGAATATCGCTAAAAGCGTTTTCGATGCCCTGGGTGCAGATACCTATGTCATAAACAACAAGCCGAATGGCACGAACATCAACAACAACGCCGGTTCTACGCATATTGAGGGTCTGCAGAAGTTTGTTGTGGAGAAGGGTTTGGATGTCGGCTTTGCCTACGATGGTGACGCCGACCGCTGCCTGTGCGTGGACGAGAAGGGTAATGTCATCACTGGAGACCATATCCTGTATATCTATGGCTGCTATATGAAAGAGCGTGGCAAGCTGTTGACCAATACTGTGGTTACGACTGTCATGTCCAACTTTGGTCTGTACAAAGCGTTTGATGAGCAAGGTATCGGTTACGCTCCAAGACTGCTGTGGGCGACAAGTACGTATACGAGTACATGGCGAAGAACGGCTGTCGTATCGGTGGTGAGCAGAGTGGTCATATCATCTTCTCCAAATATGCCAGCACCGGCGATGGTATCTTAACTAGTTTGAAGATGATGGAAGTCATGCTGGCTAAGAAGATGCCCATGAGTGAACTGGCAGCTCCGCTGAAGATCTATCCGCAGGTTCTGGAGAATGTCCGTGTGACCGATAAGAAGGCCGCACAGAATGACCATGCCGTGCAGGAAGCCGTGTCTAAGGTTGCTGAGGCACTCGGCGATACTGGCCGTATTCTGGTTCGTGAATCCGGCACTGAACCGGTCGTTCGTGTGATGGTGGAAGCACCTGACCATAATACCTGCCAGAAGTATGTTGACGAAGTGGTCAATGTGATCTGCGAAAAGGGATATAAGGCGTAAAGTCAATGACGACTCTGGCAGTGTCCGGAGTCGTTTTGTGTAAGTGGAAAAGTATCATAGAAAAATGAATAATAGGAGGGGCAAAACCTATGTGTGGAATCGTTGGTTTTACAGGAAATCGACAAGCAGCACCGATCCTGCTGGATGGTCTGTCAAAGCTTGAATACAGAGGATATGATTCGGCCGGACTGGCTGTCCGCGACGGAGAGAAATCTGGCGCAGGTCGTGAAAGCGAAGGGGCGCCTGTCCAATCTGATCGAGAAAACAGATGGCGGCAAGGCATTGAAAGGAACCTGTGGTATTGGTCATACTCGTTGGGCGACCCACGGTGAGCCGAGCCAAACCAATGCACATCCGCATGTTTCAGGTAACTGTACCCGTTCTGGTTCCGGCACAGTGGAGTCTGAGGTCGTTGGCGTACATAACGGCATCATCGAGAACTATACCGAACTGAAAGAAAAAAGCTGCTGAAGCATGGCTATACGTTCTACAGCCAGACGGACACTGAAGTAGTCATCAAGCTGGTGGACTACTATTATAAAAAGTACAACCTCGGCCCTATCGATGCCATTGCCAAGACGATGGTGCGTGTCCGTGGCTCCTACGCTCTTGAGCTGATGTTCCGTGATTATCCGGGCGAGATCTGGGTGGCACGTAAGGATAGCCCGATGATCATCGGCATTGCGGATGGTGAGACTTATGTGGCTTCGGATGTTCCGGCAATTCTGAAATACACTCGCAATGTGTATTATATAGGCAACCTTGAGTTCGCAAAGCTGACTCCGGGAGAAGCTCATTTTTATAACTTGGACGGGGATGAAATCGAGAAGCAGACTACGGAGATCAAGTGGGATGCAGAAGCGGCTGAAAAAGCCGGCTTTGAACATTTCATGATGAAAGAGATCCATGAGCAGCCGAAAGCTGTCCAAGACACCCTGAATTCTGTGATCAAAGAGGGAGCTATCGACCTGTCTGGTGTGGAAATCACCGAAGAGGAGATCAAGAACTTTGAGCAAATTTATATTGTAGCCTGTGGTTCTGCATGGCATGTAGGCATGGCGGCACAGTATGTTCTGGAAGACATGGCAGATATTTCGGTGCGTGTGGAACTCGCATCCGAGTTCCGTTATCGGAAGATGCCGCTCAATCAAAAAGGCACTGGTAATTGTTGTCAGCCAGTCTGGAGAGACCGCAGATACACTGGCGGCACTGCGTCTTGCAAAAGAGAAAGGGCATTACAACAATGGCGGTTGTCAATGTGGTCGGCAGTAGTATTGCACGTGAAGCGGACAAAGTATTCTACACACTTGCTGGTCCGGAAATCTCGGTTGCAACGACCAAGGCATACAGCGCACAGCTGGCAGCCATGTACTGTCTGGCGGTTCAGTTCGCAAAAGTCAGAGGAAAAATTACGGAGGAGCAGTACAGCTACTATATTTCTGAACTTTTGACTCTCCCGGAGAAGATGCAGAAAACTTTGGAAGATAAAGAGCGCATTCAGTGGTTTGCAGCAAAGTATGCCAATGCACACGATGTGTTCTTCGTAGGTCGTGGCATTGACTATGCGGTCTGCTTGGAAGGCAGTTTGAAACTGAAAGAAATCAGCTACATTCATTCCGAAGCATATGCGGCCGGGGAACTGAAGCACGGAACCATCAGTCTGATCGAGCAGGGAACGCTGGTGATCGGTGTTCTGACCCAGAGCGAACTCTACGAAAAGACTATCAGCAATATGTTGGAGTGCAAGAGTCGTGGAGCGTATCTGATGGGGCTCACTACTTATGGCAAGTATGAAATCGAAGATCAGGTAAACTTCACGGTTTATGTTCCAAAGGTGGACGAGCACTTCGTTGGTAGTTTGGCAGTGATCCCGCTGCAGTTGCTGGGTTACTATGTGTCTGTAGCCAAGGGTCTGGATGTGGATAAGCCGAGAAACCTTGCAAAGAGTGTGACAGTGGAATAAGATGCAAGACACAATAAAAGTATTAGCCAAAATCCTCACAAACATCCTGACCGCTCTCTACGAGCCGTTTGGATTTTCACTTCTGCTTTCCTTTTTTTGGCTATGTTTTGCTACCTGTATGCATATGAGCCTACCGCAGCAGGCAAAGGCTGGAAGAACGCCATAGTAACATGGTATCAGAAATTCAAGGAGAGCGTGTTCTTTCGGAAGCTGTTTTTACTGACCTTCGTGACATCGATGATCCTGTTTAGAACCCTGTTAAACCGGAACCTGTGGATGAACCCTTTGTCCGATGTTATGGGTGGCTGGGGCATCTGGGAGACGGTGAATGGCGAACAGAAACTGACAACGGAATGTATTGAAAATATAATTATGATGCTACCGTTCACCAGTATGGTTATATGGACATTTCAAGAGAAAGTGGGCAGTAGCTGTAAGAAGATACTGTGGTATAGCGGAAAGATAGCATTCATTTTTTTTTCGATAAGCATTGAAATGCTACAGTTACTGCTACGGCTAGGAACATTCCAGCTATCAGACATCTTCTATAACACAGTCGGTGGAGCGCTTGGTGGTTTGATGTACTACGCGCGGCGATGAAGGCAAGAAAGCATCAGTAGTCTGTAAAAGAATCGAATTATGTGGAATATAGGGAGCGGAAGCTCCCGATGCTGCTCGAATAATCACACACCTCTTCGTGGTAAGCAGCAGGCAACGATCTGTGATCGGCAGAGATGTGATAAGGAATCAGTGCAAATAAAGATACATTTAAAATGTATACAGATATGTTTTTGACAGAATATATTATTTTTTAGCAATCCATTTGAATAGCCAAGGTGCTTTACCGGATATGGTACTGAATAAGGTTAAGGAAAATGCCAATTTGATGGTATGATAGATATTGCTCGCAGACTCGCAGAGTGATATACTTTAGTTATTATAATTGGAAAGAGGTTTGTGTCCTATGCCCAGAACAAAAGGTAGCAAGAATAAGCCCAAAACCGTGACTGCTGATTTCATAACGCAGATTGCAGAAAAGCGGTCCGCGAAGGAAGCACTCACAGCGGAAATCACATCCATCACCGCCAACATTGACACTTTGAAGGCTGATCTGAAAGTGAAGAAGGCTGCATTGAAGAAAGCCGAAAAAGAAGTGGCAATGCTGGAAGCAAAGAAGACAAAGGCAGACGCTAAAGCTGCAGAAGAAGCAAAAAAGGCAGAAGCAGAATCCGTTCTGAAAAAGCTGCTTGCCGAAGGCATGAGTGCCGATGAAATCCTCGCAAAACTGAAATGACAAGAAAAACCCGTGATGGACAGGCATAACGCACTGTTCATCACGGGTTTTAGGGTTGTAAGAATATACAGTTACCCAACGGCAACATCAAACTGAAAATGTGCCGGAAGGTTGAACTGTTTGATAAACGCATGGTGCTGGGCATGATAGTGCTTTTTAGATCATATCCCAGATGATGCAGTTCAAGAAGTTTTACCATCACCAGATTGAGGTGAATCCGTTTGGCTGCAGAGATTTGCGCGGCGTCTAACCCGCGCTTCGTCATTTGATAGACTTCATCACTGTCCAGCATCAAGTGGGATGTGAAAGCGTTATGCTCGTAAAGAAGGATGTGCTTGTCCTTAATGGTCAGAAACTTGTTCAGGGTATGCAAGTCCATAAGCAGCTGATGCTCCAGATAATGCCCCAGGGCATAGCCGCACACCATCTGCTTTGTCTGTTTGTCCAGCTGGCGATTGATAAGGATCAGTGGCTTATCAAAATGGAGCGAAAGTAAACCCAACATATCTTTGATGCGGGATGTTTCACTGATGTCCAGACTGTAGCTTCTCGCAATCCGCTTGATGTTGCGAGTTCCGGCATTTTGGACAAGTTCATTAGCAGCTTGGTGAATAAATGCAGAATGAAGCCCCGGAGGAGGAGCAGAACTTCTCCACGCTGCTGGAGTTCATCAACGCCAGCGAAGCCCGCGAGGATGACGAAAAACTTCAAGAATGCCGTGGACGAGCTTTTTGAAGAACTGGAAAAGGATAAGCCGGAACACTTTGCTGTTCGCCAATATAAAAAACAAAT
>VOFK01001119.1_pt1 | contig 42997 bp, 86 predicted proteins | sample 5384121 | NCBI WGS metagenome assembly VOFK01 (sample SAMN12384730, study PRJNA508395) | human gut metagenome | isolation source: healthy gut J | host: Homo sapiens | reverse complement strand
ATCAGTATGCTTCGTTCAGTTACGTATTGCTCGTCGGCGTATTCAGCCGTGTGGAGATCTGGAGCAAAAGAACGGTATCTGGAAAAACAACGATTTTGATGACATGGATGAGATCGCAGAGCATATGGCAGAGTTGGGAATTGGAATCTAAATATGGAGTTTAAACATTATTCCGTTCTTTTGAACGAGACAATTGAACAATTACATATTCGCCCGGATGGCATTTATGTGGATGGAACGCTTGGGGGAGGCGGACATTCACTGGAAATATGCAGACATCTGACAACCGGAAGACTCATCGGAATCGACCAGGATGCAGATGCCATTGCCGCTGCCACAGAGAGACTGAAAGATTATGCAGACAGGGTTACCATCGTAAGAAGCAATTATGCACAGATGGCGGACGTGTTGAAGAATCTCGGAATCGAAAAAAAGTGGATGGAATCATTCTCGATCTGGGAGTTTCCTCTTTCCAGCTGGATACACCGGAACGCGGTTTTACCTACCGGAGTGAGGATGCACCGCTGGATATGCGGATGGACAAGCGTCAGCGCCTGACCGCAAGGGACATTGTGAATGAGTACAGTGAAGCGGAACTGTTCCGCATAATTCGTGATTATGGAGAGGATCGGTTCGCAAAGAATATTGCAAAAGCATATTGTACGGGCGCGGAAAGAAAAAACCGATTGAAACGACCGGGGAACTCAACGCAATGATCCGTGGAGCCATCCCGATGAAAGTACAGGTGACCGGAGGACATCCTTCCAAGCGGACGTATCAGGCAATCCGCATTGAGCTGAATCATGAACTTGATGTACTTCGCGATACGTTAGATACCATGATTGATTTGTTGAATGATGGGGAAGAATCTGCATTATCACATTTCATTCACTGGAAGACCGTATTGTAAAAAATCCAACTTCAAAAAAAGAACGAAAATCCGTGTACATGCCCGAGCAATTTCCCGGTCTGTGTATGTGGAAAGAAATCCAAAGGACGTGTGGTGACAAGAAAGCCCGTTCTGCCTTCGGAGAAGGAACTCGAAGAGAACAGCAGATCAAAGAGTGCAAAATTACGCGTGTTTGAGCGTGTGGAAGATGGAATGGAAAGCAGGGAAGCGTTATGAGCAGTAAAAACTATTATGTAAACGGGAATACCGTGAGAGAACTGGATACACCGGTTCGACACAATCAGAGAACACGCAAAGAAATCGAAGAGGCAAGACGCCGCAAAAACCGTAGAAATGCAGCGAGAAGGAATCGCCAGAGAGCGATGGAGATGAGCCGCGGGTATGTGGTATTTCTCACAGTCTGCGTTGTGGTCAGTGCGCTGATTGCCGTTTTTTGTTTGTACAGATGCAGTCACAGATGACGACACGAATGAAAAAATGTGGCAAATCTGGAGAGCCAGCTGGCAGATCTTCGCGCGGACAATGATGCACGTTATAAAAATCTTACAACTTCAACAGACCTTGAACATATCAAAAAAAGTGGCAATGAAAAAGCTTGGCATGAAATATCCAACGGAAAAACAGGTGGTATATTATACCGTGGAAAACAGCAATTTCATGGATCAGTATGAGGATATTCCTTCCAAATAACAGGAGTCAGATGTGAGAAGAAAGAGAAGAAGAAGACCGGCACAGAAATTTAACCGGAAGATGCGGACAAAGCTGATGGTATTGTTTTCCCTTATTCTGGCTGTTTTGTGTGGACTGATCGGCAGATTGACTTATATTGAACACACGAAAGGGGAAACCTATCAGAAAAAAGTACTTTCCATGCAGTCTTATGACAGTAAAACGATTCCGTACCAGAGGGAGAAATCATCGACCGTTCCGGTACGGTTCTTGTTACCAGTGTGGCAGTCTATAATGTGATTTTAGACTGCACCGTTGTCAATGACAAAGAAGAGTATGTTGATCCGACCGTGGAAGCACTGGTGAAATGTTTCCCGGAATTGGATGAAACGGAGATCCGCAGAATTATAAAAAGAGAAAAAGGATAAACGCTATATTTGTACTTGCCAAGAAAGTACCATATGACGAAGTACAGCCTTTTGTGGAATTGCAGGATGCCGTAGACAAAAAAGGAAACAAAGTAAATCCGGATATCAAGGGCGTCTGGTTTGAAAAAAGAATATCAGAGAAATTATCCGTTTGGATCTTTAGCCTCTTCCGTGATTGGTTTTACTTCTTCCGGGAATGTCGGCACAACCGGACTGGAGAATTATTACAACAGTACATTAAACGGAATCAACGGGCGGGAGTACGGTTATCTGGATTCGGACAGTGATTTTGAAAAAGACCGTTATTGATGCACAGGACGGGGATGCGCTGGTGACATCCATCGACGCAAATATCCAGTCCATCGTTGAAGAAAAAATCAAAGACTGGAATGAAAAATACCGGGACAACTATTATAAAGGAACCGGAAGTATCAATACGGCAGCGATTGTCATGAATCCAAACAATGGAGAAATCCTTGCCATGGCAGATTATCCAAACGTGGATCTGAACAATCCGAGAGATCTGAGCAAATGGTACACCAAAAAACAGATCAAAAAAATATGTCCGAGGATGAAAAAATGGATGCGCTCAATGAGATATGGCAGAATTTTTGTGTATCCTCAACGTATGAGCCGGGATCTGTACAGAAACCTTTTACGGTTGCGTGTGGACTCGAAACCGGAACAATCAAAGATAAAATGACATTTGACTGTGATGGGTACGAGGATTTTAATGGACAGAAGGTGCGCTGCGTGGCGCGCTACGGACATGGAATAGAAACCGTCCGGAAGACACTTATGGATTCCTGTAATGATGCCATCATGCAGATGTCATACAAAATCGGAAAGAATCATTTTACAGAGTACCAGTCCATCTATGGATTTGGACAGAAAACGGGAATTGATCTGCCGGGAGAGGCAAATACCGCATCTTTTTGATGTATCAGGTGGAAGATATGAAACCGATTGATCTGGCAACCAATGCATTCGGACAGAACTATATAACTGTACCGATGGTGAGATGGTGAGTGGTTTGCGTCACTGATCAATGGCGGAACTTATTATCAGCCGCATTTGGTAACCAAAATCACGGATTCGACAGGAAATACGATTTCCACGGTGGAACCGAAAGCTGTGAAACAGACCATTTCCCAGAGTACCAGCGATAAAATCCGGGATTATCTGCAGAGTGTCGTAAAGGAAGGTACGGGAAATACGGCAAAGTGGATGGATATTCTATGGGCGGTAAAACAGGAACCGCACAGAAGTTTCCGCGTGGAAACGGAAAATATCTTGTTTCATTTATGGGATTTGCCCCATACGACAATCCGCAGGTACTGATCTATGTGGTTGTGAATGAACCAAATGTGGCAGACCAGCCGCACAGCGTGTTTGCGCAGAACATTGCGCGTGAGATCTTAGAAGAAGTTCTTCCGTATATGAATATTTATCCGGATGAAAAGAAGACCGGTGTAAACAAGGGCTATGATGTTACCGGGTCAAAAGACAGTTCACAGTATACCGGAAAGCATAACGGAACCAAGTCCAGAAATGAAAAGAAAAAGAAGAACTAAAGACAGAGAGTTCTTAGAAAGGCTCTGCAGTGCATATGCTTTAAGAAAAGGATCGTGGTGCTTTTCATGGAGTGGAATAAAAACCTATCACCGCAGAAAAATATGTATCATATTCTTTTCTGTTGTTCTGATGTCGATGGTTTTGTGCGGGCGTCTGGTCTATCTTATGCTTTTGAGGGAAAATATTATGAGACGCAGGCAAAAGATCTGCAGCAGAGAGAAAGAAAAATAAAAAGCCGCCAGAGGCAAAATTCTGGATCGAAATGGTGTAGTACTGGCAGATAACAAATCAGTCTGCACCATTTCTGTCATACATAACCAGATAAAGGAACCGGAAGCGGTCATTGCCATGCTCGTAAAGGAGCTTGGAATTCCGGAAGAAAAGGTCCGTAAGCGGGTAGAAAAATATTCGTCTCGAGAAGATCAAAAAAAGTAATGTCGATAAGGAAACTGGAAATCGGATTCTTGCCTATGGCTATGCAGGGGGGAAAGTGGATGAGGATTATAAACGGAATTATCCATACGATACGCTTGCCTCAAAAGTGCTGGGGTTTACCGGCGGGGATAACCAGGGAATTATCGGACTGGAAAGTGTGTACGACAAATATCTGGAGGGAACCGATGGTCTGATTCTGACGACAACGGATGCCCGTGGTGTGGAAGTTGACAATATCGGAGAGGAACGCAAAGAACCTGTTGCCGGAAATAATCTGCGCACATCATTGGATGCAAATATTCAGATGTTTGCCATGCAGGCGGCAAATAAAGCATATATTCAGAAAGAAGCGGATTCTGTCAGTATTATTGTGATGAATCCTTCCGACGGAGCCGTCATGGCAATGGTGGATTATCCGGAATTTCATCTGAATGAGCCGTTTCAGCTGATTGAGGAGTATAAGGAGTATGAGGGTACCAAAAAGGAGCAGGAATACTGTAACCGGATGTGGCGAAACCAGTGTATCAATGATACCTATGAGCCCGGATCAACATTTAAGGTGATCACCGCGGCAGCGGCACTGGAAGAAGGTGGGTTTCTTTGGAAGACCGGTTTCACTGTCCGGGATATATCGTGGTGGAGGACCGCAGGATTCGCTGTCACAAAACGACCGGGCATGGAGCAGAAAGCTTTGTGGAAGGAATCGAAAATTCCTGCAATCCCGTGTTTATCAATGTGGGACTTCGGATCGGTGCCGATCACTTTTATGACTATTTTGAGCAGTTCGGTCTGTTACATAAAAACGGGGATTGACCTGCCGGGAGAGGCTTCGACCATCATGCACAAGCGGGAAAAGATCGGGCTTGTGGAACTGGCAACCATCTCATTCGACAGTCATTTCAGATCACACCGATCCAGCTGGCAACCACCGTTTCTTCTATTATTAATGGAGGAAACCGCGTGACACCGCACGTCGGAATGCAGGTGGAGAATGGAGACAAAAAAAGTAATAAAAACGTTTGATTTTCCGGCGCAGGAGGGAATCTGCAGGGAAGAAACGTCGGAAAAAATGCGTTTTTTGCTGGAAAAAGTGGTATCCGAGGGAGGCGGAAAACAAAGCATATATTGAGGGGTATGAGATTGGCGGAAAAACAGCCACTTCACAGACCTTGCCCCCTGTTCCGCACATAAGTACATCTCCTCGTTTCTGGGGTTTGCACCGGCGGATGATCCGAAAGTTCTGGTACTTGTGATCATAAGGAACCCTTTCCGGCATTTATTATGGCGGTACCATTGCGGCTCCTGTGGCAAAGGAAATTTTCGAAAACATACTGCCTTACCTTGAATTGAGCAGTAAATACCTTATAATCGTAATTATACGCAAAGATGGAGGTTGATCGTAATGAAACTTGAAGGAAAAAAGGTTCTGGTTGTGGGAGCCGGAAAGAGCGGCATTGCTGCGTCAGAACTGTTATTGGATAAAAAAAATTGAAACTGTTCTCTATGATGGAAACAAAGATCTGGATGTAGAAAAGTTATATGAAAAGGCACCGAAACTGAAAGGAATGCCGGTGCTTTTGGGGAGCTGACGGATGCGCAGCTGCGTGCATTTGATGTAGCAGTCTTAAGTCCGGGCGTCCCGACGGATCTGCCGGTCGTAGAGCGGATGCGTGCACAGAACGTCTGCATCTGGGGCGAGATTGAACTTGCATATTCTTTCGCAAAAGGCAGACTGATTGCAATCACCGGAACAAACGGAAAGACCACTACGACAGCATTGACAGGAGAAATCATGAAAAAATTATTTCAAGGATGTGCGCGTGGTTGGAAATATCGGAATTCCGTATACTTCCGAGGCTGCCACAATGACGGATGAAACCGTAACCGTCGCAGAGATCAGCAGTTTCCAGCTGGAAACCATTCATGAGTTCCATCCACAAATATCTGCAATCTTAAATATCACACCGGATCATCTGAACCGCCATCATACGATGGAGTGTTATAGCCAGACCAAAGAGGCGATTACCACCAACCAGACAAACGATGAGGTGTGTGTACTCAATTATGAGGATGAGGTGCTTCGGGCATTCGGAGAGAGCGCACCGGTGCATGTGGTCTGGTTCAGCAGTGTAAGAAAAACTTTGCTGAAGGATTTTATCTCGACGGAGAGGAAATCTTTTATGCGCATGACGGAAACACCGAGAAGATGATCAATGTCAATGATCTGAATCTGCTGGGACGACATAACTATGAAAAATGTCATGGCCGCAACTGCCATGAGTGTGAATTTCGGAGTGCCGATGGAGAAAATCGTGGAGGTGCTGAAGCGTTTCCAGGCGGTAGAACACCGGATCGAGTATGTGACCGAAAAAGAGGGGGCCCGTTTTTACAACGATTCCAAGGGAACCAACCCGGATGCCGCTATTCAGGGAATCCGTGCGATGAACCGTCCAACGCTTCTGATCGGAGGCGGTTATGATAAGCAGTCCACATATGATGAGTGGATTGATGCATTTGACGGAAAAGTAAAAAAACTGGTGCTGATCGGACAGACAGCAGAAAAAGATTGAAGTGTGTGCGCATAAGCATGGTTTTATGGATACCGTGCGCTGTGAGACCTTTGAGGAAGCGATCCGTTACTGCTATGACCATGCAGTATCCGGGGATGCGGTTCTGCTTTCACCGGCATGTGCCAGCTGGGGCATGTTCCCGAACTATGAGGAGCGTGGACGGATATTCAAAGAAATCGTTCGTGGATTAGAGGAGTAGTGAGTCGTGCCGAAACGGAGACGTGGGGAAAAGAAAACAACATATTTTGACTATAATCTGTTGTTTATCATTATTTTCCTATTATGTTTTTGGACTGGTGATGCTTTTACAGTTCCAGTTCGTGTACATCAGCAAATAAATATGGGGACAGTGCACATTATTGAAACTGCAGGCGCGAAATATTGCAATCGGTCTTGTTTTTTATGTTCTATTTTTGCAAAGAAGGATTATCATGTGTGGAGAAAATTCGGAAGGCTGGCATACTGGGGGAGCCCTGGGGTTTTGCCTTGTCGTTCTGGCAAAGGTACCGGGGCTGACGCGAAGCTCCCACGGACAGTCCCGCTGGATTCAGGTCGGACCGATCGGCTTTCAGCCATCGGAGCTTGCAAAGATTGCCATCATTATTTATCTGGCGATGCTGATCGAGCGTATTCCCAAGCAGCTGGATAAGGTTTCAAAGCATGGCAAAAAGTAGGAATCCGTCTGGTGCCGCTTGTTTTGTTTGTCGCGGTAAACAACCTGAGTACGGCGATTATCATTCTTGGGATTGCTGTCTGTATGCTGTTTGTGGCAAGTCCGAAGTACAAAGAGTTTTTGTGGTTGCCGTGCCGTGCTGGGGGTGCTGTTTATTTTCGCATTTATCAATATCGCGTCTTACCGGAGTGACCGTGTGGAGGCATGGAAACATCCGGAGACAGCGGGAGATAAGGGATATCAGACCATGCAGGCACTCTATGCAATCGGATCCGGCAAGCTGTTTGGAAAAGGACTCGGACAGAGCCTGCAGAAGCTGGGCAATGTGCCGGAGGCGGAGAACGATATGATTTTTTCCATTATCTGTGAGGAACTCGGTCTTTTCGGAGCTGTCTGTGTCATTCTTCTGTTTGTCCTGATGCTCTGGCGGATGATGGTCATTGCCAATAATGCAAAGGATCTGTACAGGGGCACTTCTGGTGACGGGCATTATGTCACATATTGCGATTCAGGTAGTTTTAAATATTGCGGTTGTTACCAATACGATTCCGAATACCGGTGTCATTCTGCCGTTTATCAGTTACGGAGGTACCTCGCTTGTATTCCTTATGGCAGAGATGGGGCTTGCGCTGAGCGTGTCGAAGGGGCATCCGTCTGGATACGATCGAGTAGGTTTGTCATGATTAAAGAAGAACGAAGAAAAAAGAAAAAAAAAAAATATCCTGCAGGGAATACTCGGAATCCTGATAGTGCTTGCGCTGGCAGTCCTGATTATTTTACTGTTTTTAAAGTAAAAAATGTGGAGGTGGAGGGAAACAAACTCTACGATGCCAAAGTGATTGAAAAAGCAGTATTAAACGATGAGTATTCCTGGAATTCCCTGTATGTATTCCTGAAATATAAATTTGTCAATACCAGTGAAGTTCCGTTTGTGGACACGATGGAGATCAGCCTGAAAGATCCGCAGACTCTGCATATCAAAGTGTATGAGAAAGGAATCATGGGATATCTGTATCTCTCCTCGATCAATAAGAATGTCTATTTCGACAAAGACGGGATTGTGACAGAATTGTCTGACCGTGTGATTGAGGATACACCGCAGATCCTTGGGATTGACTGTAAAAAGTAGTGCAGTATGAAAAGCTGCCGATCGGCTCGAAGCGGCTAAAAGCAGCTTCTGACGCTGACGCAGTCTTTAAAACGCAATGACCTGATCCCGATTCCATTACCTATGGTGTGGAAAATGAGCCGGTTCTGACATACGGGACGGTTAAAGTTTCCATGGGTTCCCTGAATTTCTGACCCAGAAAGTGGAGCGGCTGGCAAAAAATCAAGCCGCAGCTGCAGGGAATGGAAGGAACACTACATTTAGAAAACTGGACAGAAGAAACGACAAATATTGTGTTTGACAAAACGGAAAGTTCGAAAAAGATAATAAAAAATCATAATTTTCGGTTGATTATTTGTATGAAAAAATTATATTATAGTCTATATGAGTACGTATGAAACATTTTTTATGTTTCACGGTGCCGCAGGGCTATAGGAAAGAGGAGGAAGAACCATGCTGGAGATTCGGACAACAGAGACAGATACGAGTGCCAAAATTATCGTGATTGGTTTGTAGGTGGTGCTGGTAATAACGCTGTGAACCGCATGATTGATGAGAATATAGGTGGAGTCGAATTTATCGGAGTAAATACAGATAAGCAGGCGTTGCAGCTTTGCAAGGCTCCCATACGTTGATACAGATCGGAGAAAAAGCTTACAAAAGGACTTGGTGCAGGAGCACAGCCGGAAGTAGGAGAGAAAGCAGCAGAAGAAAGTGCAGAAGAATTATCCGCTGCAGTCAAGGGTGCAGATATGGTATTCGTTACCTGTGGTATGGGTGGCGGTACCGGTACCGGTGCAAAGCACCGGTCGTTGCAAAAGATTGCCAAGGAGCAGGGAATCCTGACCGTTGGAGTTGTGACAAAGCCGTTTAAGTTCGAGGCAAAGAAACGTATGATCAATGCCGTATCCGGTATTGAGAAACTCAAAGAGAGTGTGGATACTTTGATTGTGATTCCAAACGATAAACTTTTTAGAGATCGTGGACAGACGTACCACGATGCCGGATGCATTGAAGAAGGCGGATGAGGTATTACAGCAGGCAGTACAGGGTATCACTGACCTGATCAATGTTCCCGCAGTTATCAATCTGGATTTCGCAGATGTACAGACGGTTATGAAGGACAAGGGTATTGCTCACATCGGTATCGGTGAAGGCAAGGGCGATGAAAAGCAATCGAGGCAGTGAAACTTGCCGTTGCATCTCCGCTGCTTGAGACAACCATCAACGGTGCTACCCACGTCATCATCAATATTTCCGGGTGATATTTCTCTTATGGATGCGAATGATGCGGCAAGCTATGTTCAGGAGCTCGCAGGCGACAATGTCAACATTATCTTCGGTGCAAAAGTATGATGAGACCATGACAGATGAAGCTACGATCACTGTAATTGCAACCGGACTGGAGAATCCATCCATGAAGATGAAGCCACAGCAGCAGGCGGGTGGAATCGGTGGCCGTATGGTATATCCGAATACAAACAATGTCCGTCCGACAGGTTCCGTTGGAATTGTCAGCCGTGCAGCAGCTGCTGGAAAACAATAGTTTTCCTGGGGTCAATAACAGCAATTACGCCAATGCAGGTACCGGTGTGGGAAGCAGACCGGTCAATCAGCCGCAGGCACAGGCACCGACTCCTTCCGCTTCGAACTATTCCGGGATTCAGCGTCCGAAGCCGGTAGAGAGTAATGTAAAGCCGGTAGAAATTAATATTCCGGATTTCCTGAAGAACCCTAGAAGATAAAATCGCACAATATGTCGATAATTTCCAAATAACAACCTCTTGTTTTTTGCTAAATTATGAGGAATATTTTTCTTATAATAGGAGCAGAGACAGGAGGTGATTTTTTTTATATATGTATTCTATATGGATATCTTTCTGAAACAAAACTTTCTGATGAATTTTCTTGTATTATCCCTTACCTGTGTATTTTTGCAAAAGTGCAGTCTGTCACCGGAATCTGCGCATGTTGGCTGCGGCGGTTTCCGGCACGGGACTTGAAAGCGTTTGGACTGATGGTGCTGCCTTATGCAATTTCCGTCCTGTGTACTGTCATCGGCATCGTGCCGCTTATGGTTTTTCTTGCGTTTGGCAGGGAAAATAAAAAACAGAGGATGGTGAGGATTTTAAGCAGCTGGTTGTCCATTGTATTGTTAAACGGGTGGCAACTGCAGTTTACAATCTGACGGGACTGGAAAATCTGTATCTGTATACCGCACTGGCAACGGCCGGAATCACTTACGTACTTGTCAAAAATCTTGTGGTGTCGGTGCAGAGGCAAAAGCGACAGATGTCTGTGGTCCTGTATAACAAAACGGTGTCGGTTCCATGTATCGGACTGCTGGATTCCGGCAATCTTTTAACCATGCCATTAAGTGGGAATCCGGTACATATTGCAGATGCAGCCCTGCTGCAGAAGCTTGTCGATGAAAAAACGGTACAAAAGGAGATTGAATACCGTGCACTCGGAAATCCGCAAGGAAAATTGCAGGTGTACTGCATGGATGGGATGAAAGTGGAGACGGAGCCGTCAAAATTCTGTGACTGGAAACAGGTATGGGTTGGCTGCGCGGAAAATGGGGTGCTGTGCAATAAACCGTATCAGCTGATTCTGCATGCATCGGTGGCAGACCACTGTGGCTGCACAAAAAGATCCATCCCAAATGACAAAAAACTGAGAAAGGAGAATCGTAATGTTTTCACTGTTTGGACTGGTGTGGAAGGGAATCCGCCTGTTTTTACGGATGATGAGGTTTTTACATAGGAGGGCAGATGTACTCAAAGCCACCCTCACCTTGAGTGAAATGAGAACCGTGATTTTTTCGATTGGGCAAAAATGCTTACCACAAAACCTCATCAAAAAGATGCAACTATTCAGATTATTATACCCTATTTGGTAAAGATTAAAGAAAAATAACGGTGGGCACAGCCTGTGTTTTCCCGTTTTAAAGGATAATTTTAGAGATATAATAATTTATCAACACAACCGCTATCTGGAATAAAACGGAAAGGACGAAAACAGATTCCTCAGTTGGAAACGTGCTGTTACAGGATATTTTGAAAGATAATGAACGTATTTCCATAAACAGGCAGTGGAGAAAGCATATCAGAAGATTTATTGTCAATCCCTGTCCTCCGACGATTTCAAAGCAAGTTTCAGATTAATACGGAAAAGCCGCAACGGTAATAATAATGGCTTTGAGTTGATCAATCCGCTATACTATAGCGGGCATGATTGATACGTTTTGTGGAGGTTCATATGGCATGCACTTTAAAAACTGCCGGTGTGGAAATTGGATAGTTTTGAAAAATCAGAAGGAATAAATTTTATTATATTGACAAGACAAAGCTCATAGAGCAATTGGTTGAAACCGGAGAGGTCACTTTTTACGAGGCCACGTCGTTTCGGTAAAATCCTGAACATGAGTATGCTTAAAAGCCTTTTGAAACCGGTGCGGATGAGTCATTGTTTGATGGCTTATATATTGCGCAAAAAAGGCACTTTGCGAAGAACATATGGGAAAATATCCTGTTATATTTCTGTCATTAAAGAGCGTGGAGGGATTTGAAATATGAGGATGCTAGATATCGTATTACTGAGCTCATTGAATAGAGGCAGAAAGATCTGGCTTTTTAAAGATAGTGAATATTTGTCAGAAAAAATGAAAAAGCGCTACAAGGCGATTATTGCATTGAAGGATGGAACGAATGCAATGGATGAAAAAGTGCTTGTATCGAGTTCGTAGATTTTTTTATCTCAATTATTATATAAGCATTTTGGACAAAAGACTGTAATATTAATTGATGAATATGATGTACCTCTGGATAAGGCATTCCAGAATGGTTACTATAAAGATGGTTTCACCATCAGAGGGGCTCTTTGACAGGCACTCAAGACTAATGAGTTTCTACAGTTTGCCGTACTTACAGGCTGCCCACATGTGTATCCAAGGAGAGTATTTTTTTACAGGTCTCAACAATTTTGAAATCAATTCCATTGTAGATATCGCGCATGATGAACAGTTTGGTTTTTGATGATGAGGTCAGAAGCTGCTTTTTTAGATTATGACAGGTCTGGAGCGATACCCTGATGTAAAGGAGTGGTATGATGGTTATCATTTCGGTAATACCGACATTTATTGTCCGTGGATGTAATCAATTTTGCCAAGAAGCTGGTTTAAAATCCATCAGCCAGGCCGAGTGCATTCTGGATTAACAGCAGTGGCAATGACATGGTGAAGCGCTTTGTGGACAAGGCACCAGACTACGAGAGATGAGATAGAAAAAAGCTCGTGGCTGGTGGTTTTGTTGAGAAACAGCTCCGCCTTGACTTGACCTATGATGAGATTGACAATACTATAGACAATCTGTGGAGTGTACTTTTTTACAACAGGCTACCTGACTAAGGCTGGTGAGGTCAGGCTGCCTGACAGCGAGAGCTATGCCTACAAGCTGGTGATTCCAAATAAAGAGGTGCGTGAAGTGTTTGTTCTCCAGATTCAGGAGTGGTTCAAGGTTGTTGTCGCAAAAGATGATGATACCATGAAGCTTTTATCCAGAGCCATCCTTGATAAAGATGAGAAGCAGATTGCAAGACAGCTTAACATCGTGATGAGCCGCATGATAAGTATTTTTTGATACCAAGGCTTCTGATGATATGAAGGAGAACTTCTATCACGGTCTGCTCCTCGGTCTGCTTCAGCGAAGCAATCCGGGCTGGCTTATTAAGTCAAATCGTGAGTCGGGAGACGGTTTCAGTGATATTTTAATCAAGCCGGAGGGGAGGCGGATGCAGGTATCGTTATTGAAGTGAAATATGCAAAAAGAGATGATAAGCCTTGATGCAGCGTGTGAGGCCGCTATGGCGCAGATTAAGGAGAAGAGGTATGATGAGGGCTCTGCGCGATGAGGGCAGGTGCGATATTTTTAGCATATGGTATTGCTTTTGCAGGAAGAGGTGCAGGGTTGTAGGAGAAAAAAATAAATGATTAAAAACATAATATTTGATATTTCCGCACGTTTCTTCAGATTTTTATGCCATTGATGAAGGGGCTCTGGCAACGCAGCTGATGTTGTGGTTTATGGAATCTGGAATGATTATCTTGCAACCTACTATTTTTTGAGAAGTTTAAAAGAACTGGACATTGCAGGTGGTTATCCGTTCCTTCAATTCCTATTATGCAATTCAGAGTGATTATGCTTTGATCATGGCAGCATCCGTAATTGCAATGATTCCGACAATGGCATTGTTCTTTTTATTTTCCAGAGAATGATCATTGAGTCCATTGCAATCAGCGGTATCAAATAAGTAACAAATTATAAAATTCATCTTTTTCAATCCTCAACAAAATATAAGAAAGCAGTTCGTATAAAAATCGCTTGCGCTGATGCGGACTGCTTTTTGTAGTATTACAAAGAACAGACATTTATACATGGTAAAGGAGGCAGCGTATGCCAAAAGAAAATCCGTGATTGCTTTTTTAAATAAGATGGCAGATTTGATTTTACTGAATCTGATTTTTCTGCTGTGCTGTATTCCGGTTGTGACGATCGGACCGGCAATTACAGCATTGTATGCAGTTTCATTGCGATCGGTACGCTATGGAGATGGGTATGTTATACAGACTTTTTCCGGTCGTTTAAGCAGAATTTTAAACAGTCTTTTTGTGGTGGGAATGATAGGCTTACTTTTTGTGTGCCTGCTTGTTATTGATTTGTTTTTCTGGCGCAATGTGGGAATCTTTTCATGTCCGTATTTATGACAGTGGTGAGTGTATGCGTAGGCTATTTGGTTTTTATTGTGTTCTTATGGCTGTTTCCGGTGATTGCAAAACTGGAAAATCCTTTTTGCGTGTGCAGATAAAAAATGCAGCCGCCATGGCGGTTGCCCATTTTTTCCCATATACGCTGTTTGTAAGTGTGATAGTACTGGCGGCAGGCTATATGGCATATACCAGTATCATTACGGATGTGCTGCTGCTTCTGATGGGATTTGCTTTTTACTTGCATATGTATGTTCATTCTTTTTTTTTATAAAGTGTTTGCAAAATATATAGACGAGGAACCGGTGGGAGAGGATGACCCATTATATGGAAGCAGAGAGTAAAAAATATGAATTGAAATTTCCTACCTTTTAATGGTAGAATAAATGCATAGTTGCAGGCACACAACGGTCGATTTTTTTGTGCAATATGTCTAGTGATAAAGGCAGAACAGTGGAAGACGGGCGTTGAAATTTTCATTGTGGAAAGCACCGGAAACAACCGTGAAAGCCGAAATGATTTACATAGTATATGGAGGTTTTTTATATGGCTAGATTTACATTACCTAAGATTTGTATCATGGAAAAGGTGCGCTGGAAGCGCTGAAAACATTTAAAGGAAAGAAAGCGATCATCTGCGTCGGCGGTGGTTCGATGAAGCGCTTTGGGTTCCTTCAGAAAGCAGAAGATTATTTAAAGGAAGCCGGTATGGAAGTAAAACTGTTTGAGGGCATTGAGCCAGACCCATCGGTGGAGACTGTTATGAAAGGTGCGGCAGTGATGCAGGAGTTTGAGCCGGACTGGATTGTAGCCATGGGTGGTGGTTCTCCGATTGATGCGGCAAAAGCAATGTGGATCAAGTATGAGTATCCGGATATTACTTTTGAGGATATGTGCAAGGTATTCGGCATCCCGGCACTGCGCAACAAAGCACATTTCTGCGCGATCTCTTCCACATCCGGAACGGCGACGGAGGTGACCGCATTTTCCATCATCACGGATTACGAAAAAGGAATCAAATATCCGATTGCAGATTTTGAGATTACGCCGGATGTGGCTATCGTAGACCCGGATTTGGCAGAGACAATGCCGCAGAAGCTGGTTGCACACACCGGTATGGATGCGATGACGCATGCCATTGAAGCGTATGTTTCCACGGCGAACTGTGATTTCACCGACCCGCTTGCCCTGCATGCGATCAAGATGATCCAGAGTGACCTGATCCCGTCTTACAACGGGGATATGGCAAAGAGAGATTCCATGCACAATGCACAATGTCTTGCCGGAATGGCATTTTCCAATGCACTTTTAGGAATCGTACACTCCATGGCACACAAGACCGGCGCTGCGTTTGCAGATTACGGTGCACACATCATCCACGGCGCTGCAAACGCTATGTACCTGCCGAAGGTCATCGCGTTCAACGCAAAGGACGAGACCGCAAAGAAGCGTTACGGTGAGATTGCGGATTTCATGAAACTTGGCGGAAACACACTGGATGAAAAGGTGGAGCTTCTGATCGCACATCTGCGCGGCATGAATGACGAGCTTAAGATTCCGCACTGTATCAAGAATTACGGCGCAGACAGCTATCCGACCGAGCAGGGATTTGTGCCGGAGGAAGTATTCTTAGAGAGACTGCCGGAGATTGCAGCAAATGCAATTCTTGACGCATGCACAGGTTCCAATCCAAGACAGCCAAGTCAGGAGGAGATGGAGAAACTCTTAAAGTGCTGCTACTACGATACGGATGTCGATTTTTAAAAGAAACTAAGCAAGAAAAAGCCCCGCGGTTTTTGTATACCGCAGGGCTTTTTCTTTTTTGCAACAGGTGCTTCAATGAACAAATATGAGTGCTGACCGGGCTAAAAGTACATTGAGTATATCAAAAACAGAACAAATATGGTAGAATATACGATATGTAATCTGAAAACAGATAGATAAGAAGATGACAAAAAGGGTCTGGAAATGAAAAAGAAGAATCCGGAGTTATATCGCCGGTAGGGAGGAAAATATTATCATGAGTGGATATCTGATCAAAGACACGACAAAGGAAGAAAGGATTGCACTGATTCGTTCCTGGCAGGAGCCGGATGACTGCGTGGGAGGAAGCGGCATGGATCTGTTTGATATGTATGATGCCTATATCCGTGGGGAGAAAGAGATTGCAGAGATCAATGGGGAATTTCAGGCATCCTATGTAAAAAGACACTGAAGACTTAGAACAGCCGGAAGAAGCAAAAATCCACTTCCGGAGAACTGACGCAGCTGACAAAGCTTCATGCGGAAGGTGCGCTTACGGATGAAGAGTTTGCGGCCGCAAAGAAAAAAGTGCTTGGACTGTAGCACACAATAATTTTATTATAAAAATGCAGGGCAGTATTTTTGTGCAATTCTTTTAGTGACATATGAAAAAACCTGTGTTACACTGACCGTACAAGTAAACATACATGATACAACTTTAGTAGAGAAGTCCGGACAGGCTGTATCTGCTTTTTAAGAGGGGATATACATTATGGAGAGTATCACAGGAGGAAACACACCAAAATATCAGGAACTGACCGAACAGCTGCGTTTACAGATCGTCTCCGGGGAGATTGCACCGGGGCAGAAACTGCCATCGGAAAATACGCTTTCCGCACAGTATCAGGTCAGCCGTCAGACGGTGCGCAAGGCATTGGCGATTTTGCAGAATGAAGGATATATTTACGCAGAGCACGGGCGCGGTACATTCTGCTCAGAAATGATGCGGCACGCACATCCGTCCAAGAATATTGCTGTTGTAACAACCTATCTGTCAGACTATATTTTTTTCCCCGTGTGATACAGGGAATTGATGATGTGCTGACCGGTGCAGGGTATAGCATTGTCCTAAAAAAATACAAAAAATTCCCGGACACGGGAAGCGGAATGCCTGCAGGAAATTTTAAGCAAGGATATTGACGGGGTTATCATTGAACCGAGTAAAAGCCAGATTTTCTGCCGGCATATGAATTTGTACGAACAACTGGAAAAATCGCATATTCCATACGTGTTTATCCAGGGATGTTTCCCACAGATGAAAGACAAACCGCATGTGCTGCTGGATGATTTTCAGGGGGGGGATATATGATCACAAAGTATCTGACGGATCACGGGCACAAAAATATCGTGGGAGTATTTAAGGCGGATGACATGCAGGGACAGAGCCGTCATAAAGGGTATGTTCGGGCACTGCAGGAGGCGGAAATTTTGTATGATCCGGATAAAGTGGTGTGGTTTCATACGGAGGACCGCAAAATCCATCCCTATGAAGCAATCCGTGAAATGGCAGGAAAAAACGCTTCGTGGGCGGATGGATGCGGTCGTTTGTTATAACGATCAGACGGCACAGCTTGTCATCCGTGCATTACAGGAGGAAGGACTGCGTATTCCGGGAAGATGTTTCGGTGACCGGTTATGATAATTCTTCGCTGGCGAACAAGCAGGGGCTTCGGCTGACAACCATTGACCATCCGCAGGAAAAAGCTTGGCGCCATGGCAGCAGAACTGCTCCCTTTCCATGATTCAGAACGGAGAAAAAAGAGGAAGGGGGAGAGTGTTCTCATCCAGCCAATGCTTATTGAGGGAAATTCCTGCATGGAATACCGGTGACAGCTTGTGCAATCTGACCAAAACAATGCCGGATTAAAACGAAAAAAGACAACAATTTTGTTGATTTTTTGCATGAAAAACAACTTGTAAATACATGCATACAAGTTATAAACTTAGAGTATAAAAACGAACGATATAAAAGCATTGATTCTAAGGAGGAACGAGTATGCTGTTAAATAAGGATTACAAATTTTGGTTTTGTACAGGTTCACAGGATCTTTATGGAGAGAGAATGTCTGGCAAAGGTAGCCCAGCATTCCAAACAGATTGTAGATGAGTTAAACAAGACAGGCGTTTTGCCATATGAAATCGTATGGAAACCGACACTCATTACCAATGAGCTGATCCGCAAGACATTCAACGAGGCTAACAACGATGAGACATGTGCCGGTGTTATCACCTGGATGCACACATTCTCCCCAGCAAAATCCTGGATTCTTGGTCTGCAGGAGTATCGCAAACCTCTGATGCATTTACATACACAGTTCAATGAGGAACTTCCATATGATACCATTGATATGGATTTCATGAATGAAAACCAGTCGGCACACGGAGACAGAGAGTATGGTCATATCGTGAGCCGTATGCGTATGGAGCGTAAAAGGTCGTTGTCGGACACTGCAGTGATCCGGTAGTCGTTGACAAGATCGCATCCTGGATGCGTACTGCAGTCGGCGTGGTGGAGAGCAGCCATATCCGCGTGATGCGTGTGGCTGACAATATGAGAAACGTAGCTGTAACCGAGGGGGATAAGGTCGAAGCACAGCTGAAGTTTGGCTGGGAAGTGGATACCTACCCTGTAAACGAGATCGCAGAGTCTGTCGCAGCCGTATCCCAGTCCGATACAAACGCACTTGTAGATGAATACTACGAGAAATATAATATTTTATTAGAGGGAAGAGACCCCGAAGAGTTTAAAAAACATGTGGCTGTACAGGCACAGATCGAACTGGGATTTCGAACGTTTCCTGGGCAGAGAGAATTATCAGGCCATCGTTACCCACTTCGGAGATCTGGGTGCGTTGAAGCAACTGCCCGGACTGGCCATTCAGAGACTGATGGAGAAGAGGCTACGGCTTCGGCGCAGAAGGTGACTGGAAGGTAGCCGCCATGGTGCGCCTGATGAAGATCATGACAGCAGGCAAAAAGGATGCCAAGGGTACTTCCATGCTGGAGGATTACACCTACAATTTCGTAAAAAAGGGCAAAGAAGGAATTCTGGAAGCCCATATGCTGGAGATCTGCCCCACCATTGCGGATGGTCCCATCAGCATCAAGTGCCAGCCGCTTTCCATGGGGGACAGAGAAGACCCTGCGAGACTGGTATTTACCTCCAAGGAAGGAAGCGGTATCGCAACATCCTTGATCGATCTCGGCAACCGTTTCCGTCTCATCATCAACGATGTGGACTGTAAGAAGACAGAGAAGCCGATGCCGAAGCTTCCGACCGCAACGAACTTCTGGACTCCGGAACCGGATATTTATACAGGCGCAGAGGCATGGATTTTGGCAGGCGGCGCACACCACACCGCATTTACCTACGACCTCACCGCAGAGCAGATGGGCGACTGGGCAAATGCCATGGGCATCGAGGCTGTATACATTGACAAGGATACAAAGATTCGTGATTTCAAGCGTGATCTGATGCTTGGAGAGGTATTCTACAGATAAAAAAGATAGGTAACACCTGCTTTTGTAAAATGCAAAGGCAGGTGTTTATGGCAGAAAAAGAGAGGTAGAAACAGTGGACAGAAAAGACGAGATCGTGTCCGGGAAAACATTTCTCGGAATTGAATTTGGCTCCACACGTATCAAGGCGGTACTGACCGATGCGAACCATACACCAATCGCATCCGGCAGTCATGAATGGGAAAACCGCCTTGACCACGGAATCTGGACCTATACTATGGACGATATCTGGGGTGGTCTGCAGGACTGCTACCGGGATTTAAAAAAGGACGTAAAAGAGCAGTATGGCGTGACGCTGACAAAGATTAGTGCGATTGGATTTTCCCGCCATGATGCACGGATATCTGGCATTTGATAAGGCTGGGGAGCTTCTCGTGCCGTTCCGTACATGGCGTAATACAATCACAGAGGAAGCAGCAGCCGCACTGACAAAGGAATTTTCCTATAACATTCCGCAGCGTTGGAGCATTGCCCATCTGTATCAGGCAATGTTAAACAAAGAGGAGCATGTGAAAGACATTGCATTTTTCACCACGCTTGCAGGATTTTATCCACTGGAAACTGACTGGGGAAAAGGTGCTCGGCGTGGGGGATGCATCCGGAATGTTTCAATCGACAGTAATACAAAAGATTATGATGCAGCAATGCTCGATAAGTTTGATGCGCTGGCAGAACCATACGGCTTTGGCTGGTCACTCCGTGACATTCTGCCAAAAGTTCTTGTTGCCGGAGAAAATGCCGGAACGCTGACCGCAGAGGGCGCAAGGCTTCTCGATACCGATGGCGAACTGGAAGCAGGAATTCCGGTATGTCCGCCGGAAGGTGATGCCGGAACCGGCATGGCAGCGACCAACAGTGTAGCTGTCCGCACTGGAAACGTATCCGCAGGTACTTCCGTATTTGCAATGATCGTACTGGAAAAGGCATTGAAGAATGTGCACACCGAGATCGATCTGGTGACCACGCCATCCGGAGAGGCGGTTGCCATGGCACACTGCAACAACTGCACATCCGATCTGAATGCATGGGTCAACCTGTTTGAAGAGTTTGCCAACAGTTTTGGCATGAAGATTGACAAGAATGAGCTGTTTTCCGTTTTATACAACAAAGCACTCGAAGGTGACGCAGATTGTGGCGGTCTTTTAGCATACAACTATTTTTCCGGAGAAGGAATTACCGCATTTGATGAAGGAAGACCTCTGTTTGCCCGCACACCGGATGCAAAATTCAATCTTGCAAATTTCATGCGCGTGCATTTGTTTACGGCACTGGGCGCATTAAAGGATGGTCTGATATCCTGCTCAAAGAGGAAGGCGTACAGATCGACAAGATGTACGGCCACGGCGGTCTGTTTAAGACTCCGGTAGTCGGACAGCGCATCATGGCAGCAGCCATCGACGCACCGGTTTCCGTCATGAAGACCGCCGGAGAGGGCGGAGCATGGGGTATCGCACTTCTGCAGCTTAATGGCTCAGAAAGAAGAGGGCGAGACCTTGCCGATTATCTGGAGCAAGAGAGTCTTTGGCGGTCAGGAGGGCGTGACGGAAGATCCGGTTCCTGCCGATGTGGAAGGCTTTGACCGGTTCTTAAAACGCTACAACGAAGGACTTGCGATTGAGCGTGCAGCAGTCGAACATTTATAAAATAATAGTTACAGATAAGAAACAGGCAGAATCCGTCGTTTACAGCGGCGGATTTTTGTGGATATAGAAAGGACAGAAAGCATGTTAGAAGAATTAAAAAACAGGTTTACGAGGCAAACATGGAATTGCCGCGCAGAGGCTTGATCACTTATACATGGGGCAATGTCAGCGGGATTGACCGTGAGAGCGGCTACTTTGTCATCAAGCCAAGCGGAGTGGATTACGATAAACTGACACCGGACGATATGGTGGTTATGGACTTGGAGGGAAATAAAATTGAGGGCGATTTGAAGCCATCATCTGACACACCAACCCATATCGAACTCTACAAAAAGTACGAGGAGATCGGTGGTATTGTACATACCCATTCCCCGGAGGCTACTTCCTGGGCACAGGCAGGAAGGGATATTCCGCTTTTTACGGAACGACCCATGCGGATTATTTTTTGGACCGATTCCATGTGCGCGTAGCCTCACACCGGAAGAGATTGACGAGGCATACGAGACCAACACCGAAAAAGTCATTATTGAGACCTTGGAGACAAGAGGGATCAACCCGGTTTACACACCTGGCGTGCTCTGCACGAACCATGGTCCATTTACGTGGGGCAGGATGCGGCAGAGGCAGTGCACAATGCCGTTGTCTTAGAGGAAGTTGCAAAGATGGCAACCCGTACCGAACTGATCAATCCGAAGGTGCAGCCGGCACCGGATTGTATCCGCGATAAGCATTTCTTTCCGCAAGCATGGTGCAAATGCTTATTACGGACAGAATTAAACAATATTTTTATGGTAATATTTCAAGAAAAAGAGGGGATACTTTTTTAGAAAAGCCCCTCTTTTTTTCTGTGGGGGCCAAATAGGCGTTTGCGAAACGCCACAGACCGCATAAATACGGCATTTTTTTGTTACCAAATTAAAATAACTCCTCACCGGATATGGTATAATAGAGTTGACTAAAAACTACAAACCATGTACCCAAGAAAGGAGTTATTCTGATACATATGATACCATATAAACAGCTTTTTTTGGCAGAAATTTTTGAAGATTGCCAAAATAAATTTAATAATGACAAGCCTGCATTTCTTTCTCTATTAGAAACCCATATCGATATTGATGAGTTTATTCCGATTTCATTTCGAAATCATTTTTATGCATCAACGGGCAGAACCCGTAAATACCCTTTACAAGCTTTCCTGTGGGCTTTGATCATCCAACGTATTTTCTCAATCCCGACAGACCAGCTTCTTTAACTTTTCTGGTTTACTCGAAAACCGCTTCGTGATTTCTGCGGTTTTACCAAAGTCCCTGATGCCTCTAAGATTACACGCTTCAAACAGGACTTTTTAGATGATCTGCAGCTTGTTTTTGATAAACTTGTTGATATCACCGAACCAATCTGTCAGGCTGTTGATTCCGCAAAAGCCGATATGACGATCTTTTGATTCTTCTGGCATTGAGGCTTTCGTTACTGAAAATAATCCCAAGTATGCTAACTGCATTATCAGACAGCTTAAGGCTTATGCAAAAAGCTAACAGCTTCGACAAGAATTATGATCCTTATAAAGCCGCTTATGGTTCTATGCCTTCGCACGCGTCTGCTAATCCTGAAATTAAACAGTTATACATCAATGGGCATTTCTGTTATGTCTTCAAATTTGGCATCATTACCAACGGTCTTGGAATCATCAGGCATATCGCTTTTTATAACAAAAACTTTATAGCTTCCCATCCTGACATTACCGTTGAAAAGAAATCTGATTCACCTGATGAAGACAAGTCTGTCCATGATTCCAGGCTTTTAATTCCAACCCTGAAAGATTTCTTTTTAAAGCATCCATTGATTAATCCCAAAAAACTTTTCTTGGCGATGCTGCTTTTGATACTGCGGCACTCTATCCCAAACTTCTTACCGGTAATACGTTCGGAGATCATAAACACTTTGATAAAGCTTATATCCCTCTGAATTCCAGGGCTGGTCTTGAAAAACAGGACTACACGATTAATGAAAATGGGGATTCCCTGCTGTCCTCATGATGATTCACTTCCCATGAAATATGAAGGAATATCAAAACTCAGAAGCGGTGTTACCAGATATAAGTTTGTCTGTCCTAAAAATCAAGTGGATCAAAAATGCATCTACTGGCAGATCCCAGCGTCACTGTACATGTGATGATCCATGTACAGCTTCTTCTTGTGGCAGAATGGTGTATATTTATCCTGAAAAGGATCTCCGTGCATATCCTGGCGCTATCCGTGGTACAGAAGAATGGAATAACACTTACAAAAATCAGAACCACCGTAGAAAGAGATATTAACCACATCAAGGATAATCTTTGTCTGGCCGGAAGAAGAACCCAGAATGAGAAAAACACTTCACGCCGATCTGGTGGGAATTACCCAACTGATAACAGGTTGTACTTTCGGATAAAATCAATCATCACGAATTTATTCGCAGCTTAAAACCTCTTATTGCTTAGGACTTACCAACTCAATAAAGTCTACGGCTTATTTAAGTGCGCCTAAAAACAGCTCAATATCCGTTTTGGTCATTAAAATCATGCTATGCTCAATTCTGTTTCTATTTTGATTCAAGTTTGCGAACGAGCATCGCGAGTTTTCGCAATTATTCTGTGTAAAATAGACGATTGCGAAAAATGTATAGAGAAAATATAATGACATGTGTTGATGAAAAACGAATCTTTCAGTATACTATATTTAATTGGATGTATTGGGTAAATAAAAGCAGGAGAGAAAGCGTATGCCATTAGCAGAAAAATATTCACACACAACGGAAGAAATTTATGCATTGCCGGAAGGAAAACGTGCAGAACTGATCGATGGACAGATTTATGATATGGCACCACCGGGCAGAATTCATCAGGAACTGGTGCAGCAGTTGAGCCGTACGATCGGAAATTATATTGCGGATCATAAAGGAACCTGTAAAGTATATCCGGCACCGTTTGCGGTGTTTTTAAATCAGGATGATAAAACATATGTGGAACCGGATATTTCTGTGATCTGTGATAACGGAAAGCTGGATGACAGGGGCTGTAATGGGGCACCGGACTGGGTGATTGAGATTGTATCACAAAGCAGTCAGAGGATGGATTATCTGACCAACTTGTTCAAATACCGTACTGCAGGGGTGAGGGAATATTGGATCGTAAATCCTATGAAACGTACGGTACTGGTATATTTGTTTGGAGAAAATGAGGACAGCACGCAGTATTTATTTGAAGATGAAATTCCGGTGGGAATCTATCCGGATTTTACAATGAGAATTTCAGAATTTGTGTGAACAGTATCCGCAATAAGCATTTCTTCCGCAAGCACGGTGCGAATGCTTATTACGGACAGCAGTGAAAAAATTTATGATGGGGAATGCCTGATCCCGGTAATTGTGGGATTTGAAGGCTCTTGAAGTATGAAATGTAAATCATGTAAAAACAGGGGAAAAAGAAAATGCCTGTCTCTTTTTTTGGGGATTTTGTCGCTGGTTACGGTAGTATTGTGTCTTTCGGCATCATGTAATGCCGATGGAAGGAAGGCACAAAAATACGCGTATGGAGTATTCTTAAATGCAGACCGTAAAGCAGTTCCAAAATTAAAAAATTACGAAACTGTTGTGATTGATGCACAGTATTTTTCGAAGAAAGATATCAGAAAATTACATGCAGACGGTACAAAAAAGTTTACAGCTATCTTAATATTGGCTCTGTCGAAAATTTCCGGCCATATTATAAAACATACGAGCATCTGGCAATCGGGGATTATGAAAACTGGGAAGAGGAAAAAATGGGTTAATGTTGCGGATAAAGACTGGCAGGAATTTATGGATACATTAGCCGGAAAATTAAAGAAAAAGAGGAGTGGATGGCTTTTTTATTGATAACTGTGATGTATATGATTATGCCCATAAAAAGGATATTTTTGATGGGCTGACGGTGATTTTAAAGAAAATCCGGGCAATGGGGAAGCCGGTAGTGGTCAATGGAGGAGATATCTATGTGACGGCATATCAGTCCTGTTATGGTTCTGCTGCGGATATTATGACGGGTGTAAACCAGGAGTCGGTGTGGAGCAGGATTGATTTTACAACCAAAACATTCCATACGCAGAAAAAAAAAACGGAGCGGGAGTATTTCTGCCAGTATTTGCAGGCATGCAAAGCGGATGGAATGGATGTTTATCTGCTGGAATACACGACAGACCATAAACTGATCCGCAGGATTAAGAAGTATTGTAGGAAAAAGAAAAATATGATTACTATATTGCGGATTCGCTGGAGCTGGGTATTTAATACAATGTGTTTTTAAATTTGACTTTAAAAAGTAGATATCATACAATTACATTGTTGAAAAAATGCTGCTGGTACAGCTGGAAGAGCTTCATAAAGTTGTCACCGCTGTTCCAGTGAAATAACAGGAGGATTAGAACCATGGGAGTACATTCCATAGATGCAGAGGATGATCAGTTTGCGTATCGTTATGATACACAGTTACTGATCGACAGAAGAGACAGGGATCTTGACGAGGATGAGATCGCAGATTACATCACGGAAAATTTTGAGGGAAACAGTCTGATTGCGGCTGGAGATGAGGATCTGGTCAAGATTCATTTCCACACGAATGAGCCGTGGAAAATTCTGGAATACTGCAATACGGTTGGAGAAATTTATGACATCGTGGTCGAGGATATGATCCGGCAGGCAGCAGGGCAGCAGGGATAAAAGGCAGAGCGTCCGATACAGAATACTATAGTGTGACGCTGGAAATGAAAAGAGGTGCTGTCGCATCAGTAAATGATTGATATTTACTGGGCGGCAACACCTTTTTTTTTTGATACCATGAAGTATAGAAGGCCTTCCTTAAATGAACTTTAAAAAGTTTTAGACTATTTAGAAAAAAACTTTATTTGTCCCTGTGATACAGCTGCGTTACAATAAATATATACAAAGGGCGGATGGAGGAAATGATATGGCAAATACAACCAAGCTTGCACTTGAAGCATCCTTAAAAGAACTCCTGCGGACAAAACCGATTGACAGGATCACGATCAATGATCTGACGGAACATTGTGGCATCAGCCGTATGACATTTTATTATCACTTTAAGGATATTTATGATCTGGTGGAGTGGGCATGTGGGAGGACGGAAAGCGTGCGTTGCAGGGCAAAAAACATACGATACGTGGCTTGAGGGAATTGCGCAGATATTTGAGGCAGTATTGGAAAACAAGCCATTTATTATGAATGTATACCATGCGGTTGCCCACGAAAAAGTGGAGCAGTATCTGTATAAGCTGACGTATGAACTGATCGTAAATGTCGTGGAAGAAAAATGCAAAGGCATTGCGATTGCAGACGGGGGATAAACGCTTTATTGCAGATTTTTTATAAATATGGATTTTTGTGGGAATTATGCTTGACTGGATCGACAAGGGCATGCAGGAGGATTACCATAAGATCGTTATGATGATGGGGACAGCACTCGATGGGAATATTGCGCGGTCGATTGAGAATTTTAAACAGAAATAAGGGGAAGGCGGAATATGCATTCTGCTAAGGCTTTTCAGAACTTCTGGAGAGCTTTTTCATATTTTTGACAAATTATAATAAAAAACACGTTACCTACATTATAACAGAAAAGACACGAGTGCATTATCCTAAAATACTATAATAAAAAGGTTTCTTCTGGCAGAAAACTGCAGGTCGTGTTTGGGGAATTTCTGATGAGTAGAAAGAAAAACCTGTTTTTAGAAAATCAGGTAGTGCCAACGACGGTGGTGGTCTGTCGTGGGACATATGGAGAAAAAAGTGATATATTAAGTCCAGGAGAGAGCAGGCTACAGGACATATGGAGAAAAAGTTATACATTGTGTCCCCATCATAGGGAAACCGTGGGACATATAGAAATTTTCTATAAAAATATGTCCTTTTGTATGTGAGAAAAGGGACATAAAGAGCTACTTTATTTACATATGTCCCATCTATCTAGGCGAGAGGGACATAAAGAGCTACTTTATTTACATATGTCCCATCCATCCGTGCGAGAGGGACATAAAGGATTACTTTTTGTGTATATGTCCCGTTCATAAACATATAAATCACGCAGATATATAAAATTGTAATTTCACTTTAAATCCGCTATATACTATAGCCATAGTACAGCGGATTTTTATGGGGAGGCTTCTATGGCAAACAGTTTAAAATTACCGGTTGGAATTGAAAATTTTGAAGAAATCGAAAGTTTGGGTTTTTATAAAAGAAAATCAGGGAATGATTCAGCGATGTTGTCCAGAAATGACGGCAAAAAACTGGAAGCGTTCTGCAATGCATTTTTGGAAAAAGATCCGGAAAAAATTGAGCAGATCTTCGGGGGATTATCTGTGGAACACGATCAGCATAAGGGACATGGCAGCTGCCAAAGCACTGGAGCAGATAGAGAAAAAAGACTATGTGGATAAGCTGAGACAGGATGGAATGAGAAACTTTATCCGGTACGGAATTGCGTGTTTCAAGAAGGATTGTAAGGTTGTGGTTGGAGAATAAGACAGGGAAAAATTAGAAAATGCCTGAAATGATAAAAATTTTATCATTTCAGGCATTTTGTAATGGTATCTTTCACAGAGATGGTAAGATAACCATATCGTATTTGTTCCACAAATGATCTGTCGTGTTACGGGTTTTATGATTTTATGGGAATTGATTTTGAAATGAATCAGAAACCTGTAACGAAGAAACACTAAATGAGAAGTATCCCAGGAATCAGAAAGGAGTTTTTCTATGTCAAATAAAAATAAGAAATTAGGGACTTGGAATCGCAGCAGTTGCAGTAGCCGGTGCAGGACTTGTATATGCTGCACAGAAAACCAGCCAGCAGAAAGTAAAGAAGATCGCAAAGGCAGCACCGCCGGTTGATTACCGCAACACCGAGCGCGGAAAATATGAAAAGAACAGCAAAGGCATTTATTATACCAACGGAAACTATGAAGCATTTGCCCGGCCAAAGAAACCGGAAGGAGTCGATGACAAAAATGCATACATTGTCGGAAGCGGACTTGCAGCACTCGCAACGGCTTGTTTCCTTGTCAGAGACGGTCAGATGCCGGGTTCCCATATTCATATTTTAGAGGCAATGGATGTGGCAGGCGGTGCCTGTGACGGAATTTTTGATCCGACACGCGGCTATGTGATGCGCGGCGGTCGTGAGATGGAGAACCATTTCGAGTGCCTGTGGGATCTGTTCCACAGCATTCCTTCTCTGGAAGTGGAGGGGGTGCATCCGTGCTGGATGAGTACTACTGGCTGAACAAAGAAGATCCCAACTACTCTTTGTGCCGTGCAACCGTAAACCGCGGTGAAGATGCACACACGGACGGCAGATTCAATTTAAGCCAGAAGGGCTGCATGGAGATCATGAAGCTGTTCCTGACAAAGGACGAAGACCTGTACGACAAGACCATCGAAGACGTATTCGATGACGAGGTATTCAACTCCACCTTCTGGTTATACTGGCGCACCATGTTTGCTTTCGAGAACTGGCACAGCGCACTGGAAATGAAGCTGTATTTCCAGCGTTTCATCCACCATATTTCCGGTCTGCCGGATTTTTTCCGCACTGAAATTTACACGCTACAATCAGTACGAATCCCTGATCCTTCCGATGAAGAAATACCTGGAGGACGCAGGCGTACAGTTCCAGTTCAATACCGAGGTTACCAACGTTATCTTTGACATCAAAGATGGAAAGAAAGTGGCAAAAAGCCATTGACTGCAAAGGTAAAAGGGGTAGAGACCGGAATCGTCCCTGACAGAAAACGATCTGGTATTTGTCACAACGGAAGCTGTACCGAAGGGTACGATTTACGGTGATCAGAACCATGCGCCGAACGGGGACGCCGGAAGTGCGCACGAGCGGGCTGCTGGAGCCTGTGGAAGAATATCGCAAAACAGGATCCGGCGTTCGGACATCCGGAAAAATTCTGTTCCGATATTACAAAGACCAATTGGGAGTCGGCAACCGTTACCACATTGGATGACAAGATTCTTCCATATATTGACGAAGATCTGCCAGCGTGATCCGCGCAGCGGAAAGACGGTTACCGGAGGTATCGTAAGCTGCAAGGATTCCAGCTGGCTGTTAAGCTGGACGATCAACCGTCAGGGACAGTTCAAGGAGCAGGACAAAGACCAGGTCTGTGTATGGGTATACGGTCTGTTTACCGATGTACCGGGCGATTATATTAAGAAGCCCATGAGGGATTGTACCGGTAAAGAAATCACCGAAGAGTGGCTGTATCATCTGGGTGTGCCGGAAGACCAGATTGAGGATCTTGCAGAGCACAGTGCTGTCTGCGTACCTACCATGATGCCTTATATTACCGCATTCTTTCATGCCCAGAACCAAAAGGGTGACCGTCCCGATGTCATCCCTGACGGCTGTGTAAACTTTGCATTCTTAGGTCAGTTTGCAGAGACACCGAGAGATACTGTATTTACAACAGAGTATTCTGTAAGAACGGCAATGGAAGCGGTTTACGGACTGCTCGGTGTTGACCGTGGCGTACCGGAAGTATGGGGAAGCGTCTACGATGATGCGTGAACTGTTAGACAGCAGCGTGAAGCTGATGGATGGCAAGTCCCCGCTGCAGATGAACCTTGGACCGCTCAATGTGATCAAGAAACCGCTTCTTGGTAAGATCAAAGGGAACCGTGATCGAGAAGCTGCTGCGGGATCATGATGTGCTGCGGGATGGCATGATTTAAAAAAGATTTTATAAAGGGAAAAACGTCTGAGAATTTTGCATAAAACAAATCCTCAGACGTTTTTGATTACTGATGATTTTGTTTTTTCGCATAGGTATAACCTCCGTTTCGATCTGGAGATATTTTCGTATGAAGTTGTGTCTATTTGATGAAAATTGCGGGGAGGACACAAAAAGTTCACGAACCGACAGAAAATCAGATGTTACATGGAAGCCTGAAACCGGAATTCCCCATGATCTGCAAAGAATCCATAGACACCATGGTATTTTTTTCGACAACAGAGATCATGCTCTGTACGCCGATGCCGTGGTTGACGGAACGGGATATCGGAATATCATCTGCAAAAACGACAGGTTGTTCATAACTGTTTTTTATCTGGATACATAACTGTGTATTTTTCTCATATACCTTAAGTGAAATATAGCGTTGGGACTGCGGATTCATCTGCTGGCAGGCATGAAGTGCGTTTTCAAGTGCATTGGCAAATAAACTGCACAGATCTGTAATCTGAAAACGGGAAAATTCGGTCGCAGTAATGGAAATCTGCATTGGAATGTGGTTTACGGCAGCCTGATTGGCGTAGGAGGATACAATCAGATTGACCGATTCGTTGACACAGTAGCGAAATGACAGAACTGTGTTCAAGATTGGTACAGATTTCGTGGATGTAGGAAGTCGCTTCTTTTGTTATTCTGATCCAGACAACTCTGGATGAAATTCATATGGTGTCGCAGGTCATGCCGGTAAATGGCTGCCTGCTGCTGGGAAACGGAAAGCTGGGCAATTTCTTTCTGTGCCTGTGTGGCAGCCGTAGTAAGCAGAATATTTTCCCGTTCTGCTTTATTTTTTTCACTTGAAAATTTAAGCGAGAGAACAGACAGAATAAAAAAGGATACGACAAGAAAACTGTCCATAAAGTCAATAACGACTGCACCGCCCGTGTAGAGCAGATCCGTGTAGACAGTAAACGTGTATTCCAGGACATAGTATACCAGCGGAAGCAGGAAAAACAAAAGCAGTGTCGTGCGGCTTTCATATTTCAGCCGGATGATATACGGTGAGACAAACCGGATCACAAGAACAAGAAGCGGAATGGTAATAAGGATGGAGGCAATGTTCGAAATACAACGGGATTTCTGTCAAAAAAGAAACAAAAAGGTGCCAAACCATTTGCGTGGCGTGCACAGCAGATATGCAGACAAAACGGAGATGACAGAGATTGACAGATTCCGGTGAAACCGCAGGAAAATTAAGGCAATCAAAGGGATATGGATCAGAAACGGATAGCATTTGTAAAGCACCGACTCCCCCATGATCAGATAAAAAAGAAGCTGGGCAATGCCAAAGAAAAAAAGCGTCAGGACATAGACACGCTTATGATCGCAAAAACCGATGTCGGCAAGATACAGTGCCGCCACGATGCCGAAAAATAATACAAAAGCATAATTAACTAAAGAAAAAACGGATGAAAGTTCAGGCATAATCATTCCTCCATCTGGAAAGCGAGATAATGTTTTTTGATATCGGCAACCCTGCGCTGTGCAAGCGGAATGTTTGTGCCGTTGTGAAGACACATATCCATTGTGCCGATCGAGCGGATATAGTTCATATTTACAAGGAACACGAGCGGTGTACCTGAATAAATTCCCGGTGTTGCAGCAGGCTGTTGCATACGGACGAGAACAGTTCTGTGCAGACAATCTGTTCCCTTCCACTCGTATAGTAGATAACTTTGCGGTTCTGGGCTTCTACATAGATCAGTTCGGACAGGGAACTTTATGTACGCCAATCCGGCTTTTTAGTACAAGAAAATGCCCCTGTTCCTGTGTTTTTACCCGTAGGATGTCATCCATGGCAGCAAAGAAAGCGTTGGAGGATACCGGCTTCATCAGATAATTGGTGGCCTTTACCGTATAACTTTCCACCGCAAAATCCGATGAGGTTGTAAGAAAAATAATATCGGCAGCATGGTCGAAAGTACGGATTTCGCGTGCAAGCTGCATGCCGGTCATATGTGGCATGAGGATGTCTAGCAGATAAATGTCGAATCGTTCCTTTGATGCCCGCAGGGCAAGTTCACAGCTGCTGTGATATTCTTGATAGGTAAACGGAATATTGTGAGTTTTCTGATAACTGTCCAAAAGCGACCGTATGTTGGACAATTCCTTCTCATCGTCATCACATAAGGCAATTTTCATAGGGAATCTCCTTCGTTTTCAATACATTTATTATACCGTAGCATCGGACAAATTACTATAGAAATCTGCTGTCATTCACGTAGAGAGAAAAAAAGGAGGTTACTGTTTACAGTAACCTCCGTTTTGTTATGCACCGATAAAATCATCCGTCAGTTTTCCGTGTTTTTCATAGTTGGTGACCCGTGCAATGTGATTATCCGCATCGACAAAAAACAACTTTCGGGTGATGTTTTTTTGCTTCTTCCGGTGTCATCTGTGCATAGCACATGAGAATGACATGATCGCCCACAGCGACCTGACGGGCAGCGGCACCGTTTAAACAGATCATGCCGGAACCGGCTTCCCCTGCGATAGTATAAGTTTCGAAGCGGTTGCCGTTTTCCACATCGACGATCTGTACCAGTTCATATTCTAAAATTCCGGCAGCTTCTAAGAGATCGGTATCGACCGTGATACTGCCGACATAGTTGAGATCCGCCTGTTTTACCACAGCCCGGTGAATTTTTCCTTTTAACATATTGTACTGCATGAGTAATCTCCTATTTTTCCACGATAAAGTTATCGATCAGTCTGGTTTTGCCAATGTATACGGCATTGGCTACAAGAATGGAACCTTCGAGTTTTTCGACTGGAGTAATGGTGTCAAAGTCAACGACATCCACGTAATCAATCTTTGCAAGCGGCTCTTTTTCAATCTCCGCTGTGATTGCAGACTTGATGACACAAGCGCGTGTTTCTCCGGCATCCACAGGAGCTTTTCCAGCTTTTAAACTGCGGTTTAACACAAGTGCCGCCTGACGTTCTTCGCCGTTTAAATAAGTATTTCTCGAGCTCTTTGCCAGTCCGTCATCTTCACGGATGATCGGGCAGCCGATGATCCGGGTATCCACATTTAAGTCTTTGACCATGCGACGGATGACGGGCAAGCTGCTGGGCATCTTTTCTGGCCAAAGTATGCGCGGTCGGAGTTACAATGTGGAAGAGTTTCAATACAACGGTCTGTACGCCGCGGAAGTGGATCGGGCGGCTTTTTCCACAGAGTTCGGTGGTAAGCCCGTTCATATCCACATAGGAACAGAAGCCGTCGGCATACATTTCCTCCGGTGCCGGATGAAAGATGATATCTACACCTGCAGCTTCGCACAATGCAGCATCTTTTTTGAGGTCGCGCGGATAACTCTCCAGATCTTCGGTTGGTCCGAACTGCATCGGGTTTACAAAAATACTGACAACGACACGGTCATTTTCTTTTCTGGCTGCGTCGATCAGACTTTTGTGTCCTTCATGCAGATAGCCCATGGTCGGTACGAATCCGACGGTTAATCCTTCTTTTTTCCATGCCTTTACGGCAGCTCTTACTTTACTGATTTCTCCATATATTTCCATTTTATGATCTCCTGATTTTCATTGTAATTTGGTTTTTATTGTTATTTGACAAAAAACATTGCGAATGATTCCGTAGGAATGTTTTAATATAATTTATCCAGAACGGTTTCATCCATTTTGAAGGTATGCTCAGCAGCAGGGAATGTTCCGGCAGCAACTTCTTCTTTATAAGTGCGGAATGCCTCGCGCATCTGTTCACCGACCTGTGCAAACTGCTTGACAAATTTCGGTTTCATGTTGGAATACATGGCAAGCATATCCTGATAGACAAGTACCTGTCCGTCGCATCCGGCACCGGCACCGATTCCGATGGTCGGGATATGAATGCTCTCGGTAATCTTTGTGGCAAGGCCTGCGGCACACATTCTAAGACAACGGCAAAAGCTCCGGCTTCCTCAACGGCACGCGCATCATCAAGCAGTTTCTGTGCGGCAGCTTCGCCTTTTCCCCTGTACCTTAAATCCGCCAAATGCATTGATGGACTGTGGGGTCAGACCGAGATGGGCACAAACAGGGATGGAAGCGTCTACGATGGCTTTTGATCTGAGGGCAGACTTCTTTTTCCGCCTTCCAGCTTGACTGCCTGTGCACGGCCTTCTTTCATCAGACGGCCGGCGTTGACAAGGGCATCATATACGGAAGTCTGGTAGGACATAAAAAGGCATGTCGGTGATGAGCAGTGTATCTTTGATGCCGCGGGCAACCGCTGCGCTGTGATGGATCATGTCCTCCATGGTGACGGAGTGCGTGTCTTCGTATCCTAAAACGACCATTCCCAGGGAATCGCCTACGAGAATCGCATTGACACCTGCCTCATCAATGAGTTTGGCAGTAGAGTAATCATAGGCAGTCAGCATGGAAAGCTTTTCGCCTTTATTTTTTTAGCTTCCTGAAAGGTAACAACTGTGTTTTCATTTATTGAAATCCTCCATTTTCTTTTTCATATGCTACAGCATTTAAAACATGCTCCATGTTTTCATAGTTCTGCGCTGGATTTTTTTCTTCTGCAATTGCCAGAAGCCGAGTGCCGAGCATACGGGTACAGTGCAGCATCTTCTTGGTTTAAAACCTGTAAAGTGTTTTTCTACAGTAGATACATCCCCGCGTTCGATGGGACCGGTCAGTGCATGGACACAGCCTTGTGAAATTACATTTTTCAATGTTCTGACGGACAAGCGCAGCAGTTGCTGCAACGGCTTTTCACGGGAAAATCCACAGTCCTTAAGAAGCCGGTATCCCATATCTAGTACGGCAATCACCTGATTGCTTAAGATACTGGCTGCCGCGTGGTATTTTGGTTTTGCCTTGGCATCAATCTGGCAGACTTCGTTTCCATAGGAAGTCAGAAGATCTGTGATGATTTCTACGGCATATGGATGCCCTTCTACGGTAAAAATGCATGTTCTAATTGCTGATAAGATGAAAATTTGTTACTGAACGGTAACATTGGATGAACCGAGCAGCAGGATACTCCTGCTTCTTTGGCTCCAGAAATGAATCGGATGAAAGTGCGCCACTACAATGACATATAATCTGATTTCCTGTGTGACATGTCTTTGATTTCTTCCCATACAGGGACAAGGTGCGAATCGGGTGTCGTGATGAAAAGAATATCTGATTCACGCACCAGTTGCTGCACTTTGATCGAAATCGGCAGTCTGTGTAAACGCGGCGGCTTCTTTTGCGGCCGCGGCATTGGTATCATAATATCCCACAAGGTCTGCGTTTTTACTCCGGAAATATTTTCCAAGGGGAGCAGCCTACGCGCCCTGCGCCTATGATTCCTGTTTTCATGCTACCACCTTCCTTCTGGTAATTAAATGGATCGGATCCTGTGTAACAGGTGTCCGTCGAAATCCTGTGTAAAGGTGACTCACATATTCATTTGGGGCGATACATCATAAATATACCGCAGTCGATACAGTTTCTGTATGAATACCGTTCAGAACCCACTATAACATAATCTTGGGAAAAACTCAAATAAAGTTAAAGAAAAGGCTTGAAAATCCGCATAAAACATGGTATAGTATATCCTCGTGATAACTATTTTTTCCTTGTTCACAGGCTATGTTCTGTGAGCCAGAGACCAAAAGGGAGGTAACATTTCGCATGAATAAGTATGAGTTAGCACTCGTTGTCAGTGCAAAGATCGAAGACGATGCGAGAACAGCTACAGTAGAGAAGGCAAAAGAGTATATCACTCGTGCCGGCGGTACTGTAACAGAAGTAGAGGACTGGGGTAAGAAGAAGTTAGCTTACGACGTTCAGAAGATGAGCGAAGCTTATTACTACTTCATTCAGTTCGACGCAGCATCGGATGCTCCAGCTAAGCTTGAGCAGGATGTTCGTATCATGGACAATGTACTTCGTTTCTTATGCGTTAGAAAAGACGAGCAGTAGTATAAGAAAGTAGGAGATTGTATGAATAAAGTTATTCTTATGGGTAGATTAACCAGAGACGCAGAAGTTCGTTACTCTCAGGGGAGAGTTCCAGTGCGATTGCAAGATTTACACTGGCAGTTGACCGTCGGTTCCGCCCGGAACAATGAGGATCAGACAGCGGATTTCATTAGTTGTGTTGCATTTAGCAAGACAGCAGAGTTTTTGGAGAGATTTGGCCGCAAGGGAACCAAGTTTGTTCTCGAGGGTCATATCCAGACAGGCAGTTATACAAACAAGGATGGACAGCGCGTTTACACCACAGATGTTGTGGCAGAGAACGTAGAATTTGCGGAGAGCAAAAAATGCAGCTGGTGGAAATGCTGATTTCGGCGGTGCACCTTCTGCTCCATCACCAAGCGGAGCTGCCGGAGATGGCTTCATGAATATTCCGGATGGAATTGATGAAGAATTACCATTCAACTAAATGTTCCATAGAGCATAACATCATATAGGAGGTTAAAGAACATGGCTTTCAATAAAACAGCTGAAGGATCTTCCATGAAGAGAAGACCAATGCGTAGAAGAAAAAAAGTATGTGTATTCTGTGGCAAAGATAATGTCATCGATTATAAAGATATCAACAAGTTAAAGAGATACATCTCTGAGAGAGGAAAGATCCTTCCTCGTCGTATCACAGGAAACTGTGCAAAGCATCAGAGAGCTCTTACAGTTGCTATCAAAGAGAGCACGTCATCTTGCTATGATGCCTTACGTTTGCGAGTAGACCCTAGTAATACCAAGGGTTTCAGCGTTTGGAGACGTAGCGTTGACACAAGTTTGACACAACATTTGACCAACGATTCAGAAGATGGATCGTTGGTCTTTTTTTTATGTAATGACATAGTGACAATATCTAATAATGTTAAGTTGGTTTATTATGGGAAAGAATAAAATTATGGCATATTATACTTGATTAAGAACTATAGCAATGATACAATAATGCAAAATGTTGACATCAAATACATTTTTACTTTCCAAAATGTTGATAATACGCACTGGTAGAAAGAAATTTTGTTGATGGGGGTATTATGTTAAAAAGAAAAGCAATTGCTTCAATAAAAAAAACTGGGTTAACACAAAAAATAAAAATGCCTTTTGTTGTACAGGGAGCCAGGCAAACAGGAAAAACATATATTATTGAACGGTTTGCAGAAGACAATTATGAGGAACTGCTTGAAATCAACTTTAAGCAGATGGTTTCTGCCGTTGACATTTTTTCCGGAGATCTTACAGTAGACGATATGATTATGGGTATGCGGTTTCGCTTCCCGGAAAGAGAAAATTGTTCCCGGAAAAACATTAATTTTTCTGGATGAAATTCAGGAATGCCAGGAGGCAATCACATCCCTTAAATTCTGGGCAATCGATAACAGATATGATGTTATTGTGTCGGGATCGCTTCTGGGAATTGATTATAAACGTGCGTCTTCCTATCCTGTCGGCTATGTTGATTATCTGAGAATGTATGGCATGGATTTTGAAGAATTTCTATGGGGAATGGGAATTTCTGAAGACATGATCGGAAACCTCTGCGGATATCTGGAATCAAAGACAGTGATACCTGAGGCGATTCATTCGCCAGATGATGAATTATTACCAGACAGTATGTTGCAACAGGCGGTATGCCGGAAGTAGTACAGAAATATATAGATATAAAGGATTTCAGAGAAGTTGATAAGATACAAAGGAACCTCTTACAGGGATACCAGTATGATATAGCACATTATGCAACTGCTGAAGAAAAGGTAAAGGCAGAAAAATGTTATCTCTCGCTTGCAAAGCAGCTATTAGATAAGGAAAATCATAAATTTCAGTATAAAGAAATTGAGCATGGCGGAAGGGCACAAAAAGTATTATTCAAGTGTTGAATGGCTGCTTCGAGCAGATATGGTGCAATTATGCAAACGGGTGACGGATGTCAGATTTGATTTGGATGATTATGCAAGAGATGATTTTTTCCGGGCTTATACAACTGATTTATCATTGTTGATGGCGATGAAGGACTTTTCATTAAAACAGCATATTGTAGAAAACACTTTTAGAGGGAAATTCCAAAGGCGGTATCTATGAATGTGCAATAGCAGATGCTCTTTATAAGAAAAGGGATATCAGATATACTTCTATAAAAAATGAGACAACGAAAAAGAGAAATAGATGTAGTGATCCAAAAAGATGGAATGGTAGTTCCGATTGAAGTAAAAGGCGGAAATACGAGGGGCAAATTCTTAAAGTCACTTATGAAGAATCATAAAGATATTTTTATGGGTATAAATTTGCAGATGGAAATATCGGTGTGGGCGAAGATGGTATCATTACATTGCCGCTGTATATGATTGCATTTATTTAATTCATCCATCTTCCACGTTTGGCCCCGCCTCAGATATGGGAAAAAGAGTTCTGTCAGCTTTAAGACCGGCTGCCTTTTGGGCTAGCTTCTCATCCTTTTGCATGTTTCTAAGATAAATTAATCAAAGATGATCAGAGCCATAAAATACAACCGGTTCATTGCCAATCGGTTTTAAGGCGTGTCCGCATCCGTCTGGTGTATAGGTTACATCTCCGGCTTTTACAGTGCGTGTGGTTCCGTTATCGTTATATTCTGCGGTACCGGAAAGAATGTAATACGTCTCGCTTTCATTTTTATGTTCGTGATAACCAAGAGAAGATCCCGGCTGAATGGTTACCTGTGCATACAGACCACATTTTCCGTTTAATTCTTTTTCTCCGAGGATGCGTTTGATGGTTACTTCGCCATCTCCGCCGGCCATGTTTTTAACTACTTCTGTTACTGTTTCCATTATGAGTACCTCCTTGTGTAGTGGTTTATGCCATTACTATAGCATAGTTTGCACAAAAAGATAAATCTTATTATACGGCTTTTGCCTGTGTCTGTCTGGTTCTGGCTTCGGTCATTGCATAAGGATCGAGAATAGAATCCAGTTCGCTTTTTTTAACAGACCGTATTTCAATACAAGAGTTTTAACTGGAATATCTGTTTTTAAGATTCTTTTGCCAGACTTGCAGCTTTTTTGTAGCCGATGTACGGACACAGGGCGGTGGTGATACCGACGCTTGCATCGAGAAGTTCGCGGCAGCGTTTTTTTCATTTGCGGTGATGCCGAGGATGCAGTTGGCGGTCAGAGTATCCACTGCGTGTGTCAGTGTGGTAATGGAGTCAAAAAAGATTGTAAAAACAACCGGTTCAAAAGCGTTTAATTCCATCTGACCGGCTTCTGCCACCGCCATAGTGATGGTCGTGTCGTGACCGATAATATGAAACGCAACCTGTGAGACAACTTCCGGGATGACTGGATTGACTTTGCCGGGCATAATGGAAGAACCATTCTGCATAGCCGGAAGTGTAATCTCACCGAACCCGGCTTTTGTCCGCTTGCAAGGATACGCAGATCATTACACATTTTGGATAAGTTGACCGCACATGCTTTCAGGCAGGAGGAAACGCGTACAAATCCGTCCAGATTCTCGGTGGCATCAAACAGATCGTCGGCCTGGGTCAGCGGGTAGCCGGTGATCTTTCCAAGGGTTGGCACAATATTATCTAAATAAAACGGGGACGTATTGATTGCTGTGCCGATAGCGGTTGAACCCATGTTTACGGGATACATTTCCGTGCGGACTTTTTTGTAAGACGGTCACGGTCACGGGAAATCATGGTGGCATAAGAATGGAACGTCTGACCCAGACGCATCGGCACGGCATCTTCCAGCTGTGTACGTCCGATTTTTACAATAGGATCAAATTCTTCAGCCTTGTCATATAAGGCTTCGGTTAAAAGGGGAAAGACTTTTTGTCTAAAGGTTTGAGAAGATCGAGAACAGTTAATTTACCAGCGGTTGGAATGACATCATTGGTGGATTGTGCCATATTGACGTGGTCATTTGGATGAACAATCGTATAATCGCCTTTTTGCCACAGAGCATTTCTATGGCTCGGTTGGCAATGACTTCATTCATGTTCATATTGGCACTTGTTCCCGCTCCGCCCTGAATACCATCGACAATAAAATCTTTGTCGAACATGCCACAGATGACTTCGTTTGCAGAGGCTTCAATTGCATTTGCAATTTCCGGTTTCAATCTTCCGGCTTTTCGGTTGGTAATGGCAGCTGCCCGCTTGATTTTTTGCAAGATTTTTAATGAAAACAGGATGTAATTTTGTTCCGGTAATCGGAAAATTTTCTTTGGCCCGTAAAAGCCTGTACGCCATAATAGGCATCTTCTGGGACTTCCATGGTTCCGATGGAATCAGATTCTAAACGCATATATTCTTTCTCTTTCATAATGATAATCTCCTTTATTTCCTTTACTATTGTTGTTTGATCCTCGCGCGCTTTTTTTCAATGGGACGAGGATAGCACTCTTTTGCGGCAAAGGTAAATACTTTAAGTTGTATTTGGAAAAACAGCCGGAAAATGGTTAACTAAACATAAAAAAATAAGGAAAATACTGGAAAACATAATAAAATAAAGTAAAATTCAAACGCGTTTATTGCAAATGGAAATACATGTGCTATAATGACCTCATAATTTAAAATTCGGATAAAAGAAGGACACAGGCGTCTAAGCAGGTGTCCTTTTTGCGTATTTACAGAAAAATTGAGGTTTAGATCATGAAAAAACTGGATAAAGTGGATAAAAAAATCATACAGATTCTGCAGAAAAATGCCCGTACACCGCTCAAGGAGATTGCCGCACAGGTATTTCTGTCATCACCATCGGTGTCTGCCAGAATTGAAAAACTTGAACATGAAGGCGTAATTACCGGTTATTCGGCAAAGGTAAACCCACTGTACCTCAATTACCATATCAAGGCATTTATCAACCTGGAGGTGGAACCATTACAAAAACCGGTATTTTACCCATTTATTGAAAAAAATACCAAATGTTGTCGAGTGTAACTGTGTGACGGGCGATTATTCCATGCTGATAGAGACATTGTTTGAGTCTACGGCACAACTGGATCATTTTATCAATGAGCTGCAGCAGTTTGGGCGGACAAAGACGCAGATTGTGTTTTCAACGTCCGTAGAGCAGCGGGAAGTGCCGATCGAAATAAAAGATGAATAGTTATCTCTTATGAATGAATAGAAAAAAGGATATCCGGAAATACTGTTTATAAAAAGTATAACGATCAGGAGGCAGATCATGATTGAACCGGATACCATAAAGCTGCTACGGGAATGCGACGCAGGAATCAAGATGGGTACAGCATCGATTGCGGATGTACTCGACAAGGTAAATGACACAAAAATTAAAAAGAAATGCTGGAAAATTGTGGAGACCAGCATCAAGATCTTCAGAAAGAACTGGAAAGTCTGCTGGAAGAATTCCATGATGATGGAAAAGAACCAAATCCAATGGCACAGGGGATGTCCTGGATCAAAAACTAATGTGAAACTTGCAATGAATGATTCGGATGCAACGATTGCGGAGCTGATGACAGATGGCTGTGATATGGGCATAAAATCCCTCAGCCGCTATCTGAACCAATACCAGGCAGCGGATCATAAGGCAAAGACATTTGCCAAAAAGTTAATCAAACTGGAAGAAGATTTGTGTCAGGATCTTCGGACATATTTATAAAAAGGGTGCAGGGATAAATTTTCGTCCCTGCATCTTTTGCGCAAACGGGTTTCATATATCTTATTGAAATGTCAACTTATAGAACAAGATAGGTTGACAATAAGAGAAAATGCGTTAAATTGTTAACAATAACTTGAATGGAGGGTTAACAATTTGGAAAATACGAAAACGAAACGATTATCGACAAAAAGTATGGTATTGTGCGCTATGTTTACCGCTTTAGTTGCAGTAGGCGCCTTTATTCAGATTCCGGTTCCTTATATGGATTATTTTACACTTCAGTTTTTTTCTTCGTGTTGCTTGCAGGATTGATTCTGGGTGGAAATAAGGGCGCAATATCTGTAGGCTGTTATGTATTGCTTGGGCTGATCGGAATTCCGATTTTTGCCGCAGGCGGAGGAATCGGATACATATTCCGGCCAAGCTTTGGTTATCTGGTCGGATTCATTGTAAGCGCATATGTGACCGGAAAAATATGTGAAAAGTTAAAAAGCAAGTTATAAGAATTATCTGCTTGCCTGTCTGGCCGGTTTTGTTGTGACATATGCAATCGGAATCGTATATAAATTTATAATCTTAAACTTTTATGCACATACACCGGCAACGTTGGGCGTGATCTTTTTGTCCTGCTTCCCATTAGATATGCCTGGAGATTTTGTGCTATGTCTGCTGGCATCTGGTGTAGGACTTAAAATGAGAAAAAATGGATTCTGTCTGAACGAATAGGAAGGATGGATTAAAATTATGGGAAAAGGAATTTTTGTGACAGGCACCGGCACAGATATCGGAAAAACATATGTTACCGCATTGATCGTGAAAAACTGGCAGATGCAGGAATCCGTACAGGGTATTATAAAGCGGCTTTATCGGGAGCCAAATCCATAGGTGATAGTGATGCGGGATATGTGAAAAAAAGATTGCCGGGATTACACAGGGAAGATACCAGTCTGCTATCATATTTGTATCAAAAATGCGGTATCTCCTCATTTAGCTGCTCAAAATAGAAGGTAATCCAGTTGATCCAGAGAAAATAAAAAAAGATTTTGACAAGGTAAAAGAGCAAATTCGATTATGTCACGGTAGAGGGAAGCGGCGGTATTGTCTGTCCCATCCGCTGGGACAAAAAGAACATAAGATTTTGTTGGAAGATATTGTAAAGGCGCTGAACCTGAATACGCTGGTGATAGCGGATGCCGGCCTTGGTACGATCAATGCGGTTGTTCTGACGATAGAATATATCCGGAATCATGGAATGGGTGTAAAAAGGAGTGATCCTAAATCATTACGTGGGTGGAATCATGCAGGAAGATAATGCAAGAGTGATTGAGGAATTAACAGGCATACCGGTCATTGCGAAAGTAAAAGATGGTGACGGGGGAACTTGCAATTGATATAGAAAAACTGAAGAAGATTTATAACTAGGGGAAAAAAGGGAACTTTACTATGGTAAGGGATCCTTTTTTTCATTTGTGGAAAGTAATGGCTGGTTGCATTCATTATA
>VOFK01003853.1_pt1 | contig 43013 bp, 46 predicted proteins | sample 5384121 | NCBI WGS metagenome assembly VOFK01 (sample SAMN12384730, study PRJNA508395) | human gut metagenome | isolation source: healthy gut J | host: Homo sapiens | reverse complement strand
TCGGTATGCTTCGTTCAGTTACGTATTGCTCTGAGGTGTTTCTTTCGCCTGAAGAAATCGCGACGCTGACTATAGAGTTTTTATCGGCGGAATTATATAGAGGGCTGTTCTTATCTTCAGGGATTATCCGCTCGCCCGATGTACGACAAGAACTGCTCATTAAAACGGCAAGGATTCTTCGCGAGCAGGACATTTTAATGGATACATCCATGAAGGATTCCAGTACGGATTCAAGCTTTTGAATGAACTGGGGCGCTATGTGAATCGTGTGAGTGTAAATGATGAACTGCCATCGGAAAGGCATTAAGGCTTTTAGCTCCGCAAAAATCACGGGATGCGATCGCTGGCACCATGAAAGTTTTTCGGGATCGAATTGCCGAGCAAAAACAGGAGAGATCGAAAAGGGCACCTGCCTTTGTGCCAGCCAGACATTTTGAAGGCATCACACGAGATACGGTGTATGATTTGGGGGATGAAAAAGAGTGCCTAAACGTATTATTAGTATAGGCACTCTGATTCCGGTTTTTCAATTTCTGCTATCGGGAAAATCCGCCGCGAAACTACCCTCCGGTGTAACGACTATTCCGAAACAAGTTATTGCGGGCCAAATAATACACCCATGTTCATTTCTGATGTATCCATCGTCTTCACCGGTAGATAGTGCTTCAATGTTTGCACATAATAGTTCGGACATCGGATGGATTTTCTTTAATGAATAAACAGTTGTAACCGTTGTAATAATTACAATCATGCAAATTGAAAAATCTTTTTCATAATATTAGAGTTTAGGGTTGTTTGCAAAGATATAAATTAAGATGGTAATTAGTAATAGCTTTTAATAATTAAATCTAAATAATGGATGTCTTTACGAATTGATTGAATAAACTTATAATAAATAGGCGGCTTTTGCCGCCTATTTATTACTTTTAAATTTTAATTTCAGAAGATGCCCGTGAGCATCGCCTTTACGACGTTGCGATCGGGATTCGTGCCGCCGTATTGTTCATAGGTGTAGTTGAGCTGGCAGCGCAGATGCTTGAAGGGCTGCCAGGTGACGCCCGCCGTGTAGTTGGTCTGCCGCGCTGCGGAGCGTCCCGCCACTTCGTCGAACTGCTCGAACCGCGCGGCCGGCAGCCACTTGGGAGTCACCCAGCAGGCGGCCATCGCGTAGTAGCCGCGGCTGTCGAACGGTGCGGCCACGTCGGGCGAGACGATGCCGGTCCGGCCGGCGATATACTCGCCGCGGGCGATCCAGCGTCCGTCGTCGTAGCATACGCCGCCGCCGTAGCGCGTGCGTCGGGCGTAATCGGCGCCTACTTCGCCCCAGTAGTAGTATCCCGCGAAAGAGAGTGCGCGCAGGGGTTGAACCATCAGCCGCGCCACGACGTCCTTGCTCTTGTTCTTGTCCTTGGTGTTGATCCCTTCGCCGTTGAATACGCCGACGTTGTAGTTGAGGATGCTGTATCCGTCGCGGTCGATCAATCCGCCGTAGAGCTGTGCGCCCAGGTCGCGTCCGTGGCGTTGACGCCGCAGACACGTCGGTGAACCCCATCAGGCGGCAGACCGCCATCGAATATTCGATGAATTCGTATTTGAGCGGCACGTAGTGCGTGTTCTCGATCGAGAACGGAACCTTTGAATTGTCCGACCTGCACGTTGAGGGCTTCCAGCGGTTTGTAGCGCAGGTAGATGTCGACGATCTTGGGCGATGCGAATTCGAGTTGCAGCCGGTAGTCGATCTTGGGCGAAATGTCGCCCTGGAAGTCCACGCGGGCGCGTTTGACGAAGAAGGTCGATGCGTCGTCGCTCCATTCGTAACCCAGTTGCAGATAGCCGGAGATGCGCGGGAGGCGCGACAGGATCCGGTCGGCGGCCGCCGACCGGCCTTGAGCGTTTCGACCTCCGCCGAGAGGCGTTCGACGGTAGCAGCGAGCGAGTCGCGCTGCTGCGCGGCGCCCCGTGTCGCCGGAAAGAGGCCGGCGGCGACCGCCAGCGCAAGGAGGAGTCTCTTCATGGATCGTAAGGATTGTTTTGCAGCCGCAAAGTTCGAAAGATATTCCCGGATTTCCCTACGTGAAAATACCTAAAAACACGAAAGCCGCCGGTGTGTCGGTCCGGCGGCTTTTGCGAAGATCTGCGAGGGTCGGTTTTATCGCGGCAGAGGGAACGAGAGGGTGCGGGCGTCGAGATAGCTGCCCGATAGATGCTTCCCACGCCCCAGATGCGGCGGCCGTACTCCCAGTTGAAGGCCTGTCCGTTGGAGACGGCGAGCCAACCGCTGGTCAGCCGCCGCACGAAGTCGCGTTCGATCGGCGTGACCTGCTGCTGGCGGGGCATACTCCAACGCTCCATTTCGGGTTTGTGCAGCGGAACGGGTTCGAGAATATGTCCGTCGACGACGACCGTTCCGGGTATCCATTTGTCGACGCGCAGCGAATCGGGAATCCGTTCCAGCAACTCCAGCAACTCTCCTCGACCGCCTGTTCGACACGTTGCTCCGTCGTTTCGCGGGCCCGCTGCTGCTCCTGCCGTTCGATCTCCGCCTCCGTCACGGGAGGCTCCTGCGCTCCTGCGGCACTCGCGGCGAGCAGGAAGAGGATCGATAGGAAAAGATTCGTTTTCAACAGTCGTTTTTTCGCCATGGCATAGCTCGCGTAAGCGCGGCTCTGCCATTTGGCTTAACGAAAACGTTCTTGTTCATCATAGCTATATTCCGGTTTGCGGTTCGTCAAAATACCTCCTGCAAAATCCTTACCGACTGCACGGCGTGAATCGCGTCGAGGTGGTAGCCGTAGTAGACCAGCAGGGCGTCGAGATAGGCCACGCGCTGGCGGCGGTTGAGTCCGATCTCGGCGATGTAGCGTACGTCGCACTCCAACAGGTCGTGCAGGATGCGGGCGTCGTCGGCCGAAAGCACCTCGCCGTGCGGCGGCCGCAGCGGCGTGAACGAACCCTCGCGGATGTCGAACCACGCCCCCCGGCAGGTAGGCGTTGCCCGGCGAAAAGCCCAGAAACCGGCTCAGGTTCGTCAGGAACCAGAGGTGGAAATTGGCCACCCCCTCGTCCAGCGCGTCGAGTGCCGCCACCGAACCCCAGACGAAGTCGAAGAGCCGCTGGTTGGGTTCGCACTCCTTGACCAGCCGGTAGAGCACCTCGGCCATGAAGAGCGCGATGGTCGACTTGCGGACGTCGAACGGCAGCGATTGCAGCACGATCCCGCTGCGGACCTCGCGGAAGCGGTGCATCTGCATGCGCGACGACTCCAACCCCTCGAACTCCACGGCGAACATCGGTTGGAACAGCGCCAGCTTCGACCCGTGGCCGCGTGCCGACCGGACGCCCTGCACCATGTAGCTCTGCCTCCCGCCGCTGTCGGTGAGCAGGTAGACGACCATTCCCGAATCGCCGTATTTGAGCGTGTGCAGCACGATGCCGCGCGCCTTGTAGGATTTCATACTCATGACCGTCCGGCCCCGACAGGGATTCTGTTCGCTTTCGGTATCTATTGATCTAACGTATCCGCTCCGAAATAATTGTCGTTTTCAGCTATGAATTTGTCAATTTTTCACGGCGTCCACGCGTGCCCAGCCGTTGCGCAGCGCATCTCCCGTAACGGAGAAGCCCGCAGCGCGCCGCTTCGGAGAGCGGGCGACGTCGGCTTCAGAATCCCGCTCATGAGCAGCCAGCCGCCTGCGTCGAGCGCTGCGGCATAGGCCGGCAGCTGCGCCAGCAGGATATTGCGGTTGATGTTGGCCGCGATGAAATCGTACCGCCGTCCGGCGATCGCCCCGATGTCGCCCAGCAGGGGCGTGACCCGTGTTTCGACGCCGTTGGCGCGGATGTTTTCGACGCAGTTCTCATAGGCCCATTCGTCGATGTCGACCGCATCGACCGCTTCGGCACCGCGCAGGGCGGCCACGATGGCCAATACGCCCGTGCCGCTGCCCATATCGAGGCCCCGCAATCCCGTCACGTCGCGGTCAAGCAATCCAGAAGCCATCAGGCAGGTCGTGGCGTGGTGGCCCGTGCCGAACGACATTTTGGGCATGATGACCACCTCCGCCTCCGTGGCGGCGGGAGCGTGGAACGGGGCACGGATCGTGAGCCGACCGTCGACTTCGACGGGCGTGAAGTTGCTTTCCCACAGTGCGTTCCAATTTTGCGGTTCGATGCTCAGAAAGGTGGCGCGTCCGACGCCGTAATGCGCCAGCAGCGCATCCACTTCGCCTTTGCAGTCGGCCAGCCGCTCCTGGGGGATGTAGGCTTTGAGCCGTGCGCCCTCCTGCTCGAAACTCTCGAAAGGGAAATCGGCCAGTTCGGCCGTCAGAATCTCCGCCTGTTCGGCGTCGGCCGCATCCAGCGTCAGTTCGATGTAATCCATAATATTATGTAAAATTATTGCTATCTTTTTGTACACCGGCTTCGGCAGCGGGCAAACGGGGTTTGCCGCTGCGTTCGGCTTCGGGGTTTCCATCAGACAAAGTTAGGGATAATATGGCAGAAAACAGCAGACGGTGGGCGGAAATCTCCCGCAGGTACCGTACCTACATCAAGCTCGAAAAGCGGCTGTCGGCCAATACGGTCGAATCCTACATGCGCGATCTGGAACAGTTCGCCCATTTCGTGCTGCGGATGGGGACGTGCCGCCGCGCAAGGTCGAGTCGCAGATGATCGAGCGTTACATGGCGTGGCTCTACGACCGCGGCTGCGAGAAGAGTTCGCAGGCGCGTGCGCTGAGCGGTCTGAAAAGTTTTTTCAACTATCTGCTGCTCACCGATGCGATCGAGAGTTCGCCCTTGGAGTTCATCGAGATGCCCAAGTTCAGCCGCCGGCTGCCCGACGTGCTGTCGACCGCCGAGATCGACCGGATTCTCGCCGCAATCGACCGCACGACGCCCAAGGGCGTGCGCGACGACGCGATGCTCGAACTGCTCTATTCGTGCGGACTGCGTGTCTCGGAGTTGATCTCGCTGAGGCTGTGCGATCTCTTCTTCGGCGAAGGATACATCCGAGTGATCGGCAAGGGCGACAAGCAGCGGTTGGTTCCGGTGAGCGACACGGCCCGCGAAAAGATTTACGCCTATCTCGATTGCCGCAAAGGCGGCAGTTCGAGCGAGGAGACGCTCTTCCTGAACAATCGCGGCGGACGGCTTTCGCGTGTGATGATCTTCACGATCATCAAGCAGGCCGTACTGCGCGCGGGTATCGACAAGCAGGTCAGCCCCCACACCTTCCGCCACTCGTTCGCCACGCATCTGCTCGAAGGCGGCGCTTCGATTCGGCAGGTGCAGGAGATGCTGGGGCACGAAAACATCATCACGACCGAAATCTACACGCACCTCGACAACGAGCACCTGCGCGAAACCGTCGAACGGCACCTGCCGATCTGATCCGGTTGCGACGGAGCGCTCCGTCGCACGAGTTGCGGCGGGACGATCGTCGCCGTCGGGATTCGCCGGTGCGCGTGCGCTTTCTGCCGCCGCCGTCCGGCGATGGCCCGAATCGATTTCCGGGGAGGAGCTGCGGATCGGTATTTTATCTCTTGCGGCTCTTTCCGCACGGGGGCGCACTGTGTCGGACGTCGCGTTTCCCTGTGTCGGAGTCGCGGCCGACGCCTTTCGGGGCTGTCGTCCGCCGCCCCTGCGGCGGTCGTGCGCCGGACTCCGCCGTCCGGAAGAAATACCCCTTCTGACGGCGTTTCTCCTCCTGCGAGCGTGCCACGTAAACCTTTTCGCCCGTATAGGGATTCTCGCCCGTGTAGAACATCACCGACGAGAGCGTCATCGGCGTGGGGGTCAGGTCCTGCACCTGTTCGAGCGTGAAATGCAGCCGGCCCAGCACCTTGCCGGCCAGCGCCTGCATGTCGCGTTCGGTGCAGCCCGGGTGCGACGAGATGAAGTAGGGGATCAGCTGGTAGTTGAGCCCGTTGTTGCGGCAGATCGAGCGGAAGTCGTCGTTGAGCCGCTCGAAAAGGGCGAAGGGCGGTTTGCGCATCAGCGCGAGCACCCGCTCCTCGGTGTGCTCGGGAGCGACTTTGAGCCGTCCCGACGTGTGATGGCGGACGACCGTCTCCAAGTAGTCGCTCCCGTCGAAGAGGTCGTAGCGGATGCCGCTGCCGATGAAGGCCTTCTTGATCCCCTTTACGGCGCGGATCTTGGCGTAGAGATCGAGCAGCGGCCGGTGGTCGTTGTCCAGGTTGGGGCAGATGCGCGGGTGCAGACACGAGGGGCGCCGGCAGCGGGCGCAGAGCGTGCGGTCGCGGCCGCCCATGCGGTACATGTTGGCCGAGGGGGCGCCGATGTCGGAGAGGTAGCCCCGGAAATCGGGCATCGCCGCGATGCGGTGCACCTCGTCGAGAATCGACCGCTCCGACCGCGAGTGGATGAACTTGCCCTGATGCGCCGAAATGGTGCAGAACGAGCAGCCGCCGAAGCAGCCGCGGTGGATGTTGACCGAATGCTTGATCATCTCCCAGGCCGGGATGTCGTCCTTGCCGCGGTAGCGCGGATGCGGCGCCCGTTCGTAGGGAAGGTCGAACGACCGGTCGAGTTCTTCGGTCGAGAGCGTCGCGTTGGCGGGGTTGACCACCACGTAACGGTCGCCCGTGGGTTCGACCAGTACGCTGTGCGGCTCCATGAGGTTGCTCTCCGTCTCGATGCGGCGGAAATTTTCGGCGAAGGCGTGCGGGTCGGCCGTGCACTCCTCGTAGGGGTGCAGCAGCAGCCGGTCTTCGAGCCGGTCGACGTAGGTGCGGTCGGCGAGGAACGCCACCTGCCGGAGTTTGCGCAGCAGCTTGGCGTTGTAGCCGTTGCGCATCGCCGCGGCTACCTGCTGCACGATGCGCTCGCCCATGCCGTAGATCAGCAGGTCGGCACCACTGTCGACGAGGATCGAGGGTTTGAGCGCATCCTGCCAGTAGTCGTAGTGGGTGAGCCGCCGCAGCGACGCTTCGATGCCGCCCACCACCACCGGCGTGCGGGGATAGAGCCGTTTGAGGATGCGGGTGTAGGTCTCGACAGCGTAGTCGGGGCGGAAGCCCGCCGCACCGCCCGGGGTGTAGGCGTCGTTGCTGCGCAGACGTTTGTTGGCCGTATAGTGGTTGACCATCGAGTCCATGGCCCCGGCCGTCACGGCGAAGAAGAGGCGCGGCGTGCCGAACTTGCGGAAATCGCGCAGGTCGTCGCGCCAGTTGGGTTGCGGAACCACCGCTACGCGGTAACCTTCTGCTTCGAGCAGGCGGCCGATGACCGCCGCGCCGAAAGCCGGATGGTCGATGTAGGCGTCGCCCGTGAAGAGAACGACGTCCACCGAATCCCAGCCCCGCTGGCGGGCCTCCTTGACTGTGGTCGGCAGAAAAGCCATAGAGATCGGTTGTTTTCGTTTTACGGTTTTCGATCCGCGTCCGTCCGTTGCGGAGTGTCGTGCGCGGACTTTTCTATTTTCGTTTCGACATTCCTTATTCCTTCTATCCCTTCCCTTTACCCTCGCGTCGTTCGCTTTCTGCGGCGGTACCCCGACATCCCGCGAACGGGTGCGGTCGGCTGACGGCGGCTCGGGTGCGATCTTTTCCGATTGTCGCCGGCCGGGCATCCCGTTTACGAAAATCCCCGCCCCGTCGGGGCAGGGAGGTTCGGCTGCGGATGTGTGCCGCCGTTACAGTTCGCTCTCTTTGAGGCGCTCGGCGTTCTCGGCCACGATCAGGTGGTCGATGCAGTCCTGGATGTCGCCGTCCATGAAGGCCGCGAGGTTGTAGATCGTATAATTGATGCGGTGGTCGGTGATGCGCCCCTGAGGATAGTTGTAGGTGCGGATCTTGGCCGAACGGTCGCCCGTCGAGACCATCGTCTTGCGTTTCGATGCGATCTGGTCGAGGTATTTCGAATATTCGAGGTTGAAGACGCGCGTGCGCAGCTCCTCGAAGGCCTTGTCGAAGTTTTTGAGCTGCGACTTCTGATCCTGGCACTGCACGACGATTCCCGTGGGAATGTGCGTGAGTCGGATGGCCGAGTAGGTCGTGTTGACCGACTGCCCGCCCGGACCCGACGCACAGAAGATGTCCTTGCGCACGTCGTTCATCGAGATTTCGACGTCGAACTCCTCGGCTTCGGGCAGCACGGCCACCGAAGCGGCCGAGGTGTGGACGCGCCCCTGCGTCTCGGTGGCGGGGACGCGCTGCACGCGGTGGACGCCCGATTCGTATTTGAGCGTACCGTAGACGTTCTGCCCTGTGACCTTCATCACCACCTCCTTGTATCCGCCGGCCGTACCCTCCGAGAAGGAGGTCACCTCATAGCGCCAGCCCTTCGACTCGATGTATTTGGTATACATGCGGCAGGTCGCCGGCGAAGAGCGCCGCTTCGTCGCCGCCCGTGCCGCCGCGGATCTCCATGATGGCGTTCTTCGAGTCCTGCGGGTCTTTGGGGATCAGCAGCAGTTTGATTTGCTCTTCCATCTGCTCGATGGCCGGTTCCAGTTCGGTGATCTCCCGCGTGCCATTTCGCGCATCTCCTCGTCCTTGTCGTTGGAGAGGATGTCCTTCGCTTCGGCCAGGTTGGCCAGCGCCGTGCGGTAGCGCTCCGAGGTTTCGATGATCGGCTCCAGCTCCTTGTACTCCTTGTTGAGTTGCACGAACTGTTTGACGTCGGCGATCACTTCGGGGTCGGTGAGTTTCTGTCCCAACTCCTCGTATTTGAGTTTCAGTCCGTCCAGACGTTGGAGGATCGAATTGTCTGCCATAGTCTCCCCTTTCTCTTGTCGATTCGGGGACAAAGATACGAAAAGCCGAGGGCAGAACCAAATTTATTTGGTTTTGCCGAGGCGAAGTATCTACGGCGCAGCCAAAGTACGAAAAGCCGAGGGCAGAACCAAATTTATTTGGTTTTGCCGAGGCGAAGTATCTACGGCGTCAGCCAAAGTACGAAAAACCGAGGGCAGAACCAAATTTATTTGGTTTTGCCGAGGCGGGGTATCTGCGGTGCCGCCGCCGATTGCGGAAACCCTCGACGGGGGGCGGGCCGGCGGAGCACGGAAAAATACCTATTTGCAGGGATTGTTCCCGCAGGACGGATGTACGATCTTTGCAGAGAGGATTTACGGATAAACTTTCATACGATGAGAACAGGAATATTCTACGGCAGCACGACCGGTATGACCGAGTCGCTGGCTGCGAAGATCGCCGCCCGCACGGGCGTCGCGCAAACCGATGTGCGCAATGTCGCGGACGCTTCGGCCGACGAGGCCGAAGGGTACGACCTGCTGTTGCTGGGGTCGTCGACCTGGGGCTGCGGCGAATTGCAGGACGACTGGTACGATTTTCTCGATGCACTGAAACGGAAGGCGTTGTCTGGCAAGCGCGTGGCGCTGTTCGGCTGCGGCGACAGCGCCTCCTACCCCGATTCGTTCTGCGATGCGCTGGCCGAAATCCGCGACGGGCTGGAAGCGACGGGCTGCACCTTCGTCGGAGCGTTGGACGCTGCGGAGTACGACGGTTTGCACTTCGCGTATCTGCCGCGACGGGAAGGTCATCGGGCTGGCGGTCGACGACGGGGCGTCGGAGGCGGTCAGCGACGCCCGCATGGAGAAGTGGATCGCCGCCGTCGGATTCTGAAATAGAAATTCTTATGAGCGCCGATGATTTCGACCGCCACACCGATCTGAAAATGCTGCTGCACCATATCTACGAATTTCAGAAAGGAGTTCGCCGGCTGGTGCTCTGCACGATCTGCCCGACGTGCGCCCGCCTGATGGCTGAGCGGTTGCAGGCGCGCCGGATCGACTATCTGGTGCAGCCGGTGACCGCGGACAAGGTCAATCTCTATTTCGGCCACCGCGCCTGTCTGGATGCCGTGCGGATGTTCGTCCGCAAGCCGCTCAACGAGTTGTCGGCCGAGGAGGATTTCATGTTGGGCGTGATGCTCGGCTACGACCTTCCGATGCAGTGCGAGCGCTATTGTACCCGCAAACGGCGCCCGCTTCCTGCCGTCGGGGCCGGAGGCTGACCGGAATTCCTGCCATAGAAGAGCGGGCGGAGATCCGATCTCCGCCCCCGCTTCGTTTCGGCCGGACGAGGTCAATGCGAGGCGCTGCTCGGGAGCGTTCCGAGCCAGTCGAGCACGTCGGCGCGCCACGCGGTACGGTAGATGCGGTCGGGGTTGAAACCGCCGCCGTGGCCGCCGCTGGGATAGATGCGCAGCGAACACCCTTTCACGCCGTTGCGTTTGAGCGCTTCGTAGAAGAGCGTGCTGTTGACGGGCGGCACGGTGCGGTCGTCGTCGGCGAGCAGCAGCAGCGTGGGCGGCGTCGAGGCGGTCACGCGGTTTTGCAGCGACCATTGCGCCTCGTCGTCGGCCGTGCGGTCGGTGCCCAGCAGGTTGTCGAACGATCCCTTGTGGCATTTGCCCGGCTCGGCCGTGATGACGGGGTAGACCAGTACGGCGAAGGCGGGGCGTACCTCTTCGGGGAGCATCGTGGCGGCCGAAGCGGCCAGATGGCCGCCCGCCGAGAAGCCCATGATGCCCACGCCGCGCGAAGGATCGACGCCGTACTCCGCGGCATGGTCGCGGATGTAGCGCAGTGCCGCTTCGGCATCTTCGAGCGGCACCTGGCAGTGTCCGTTGGGCAGGCGGTATTTGAGTGCGACGACCGTGATTCCTTCGGCCGAGAGCCACTCGCCCACTTCGTGTCCTTCGCGCGGCATCGAGACGAAGCGGTAGCCGCCGCCCGGGCAGACGACGACGGCCTGTCCGGTCGCCTTGTCCGGCGCTGCGGGATAGATGAAGAGTTCGGTATCGACCGTGTTGTAGAGGTTGCCGTTTTTCTCTTTCTGGGGGCCTGCATCCTCGTTGGAGTGGGGTGCCGAGGCGTTGTCCCACAATTTGACCACCTTGACCTGGGCGGAGGTGGTCAGCGCCGCCGCGAGGGCGACGAGCGTCAGCAATCGTTTCATGGTTATCGGGGTTTAGAAGTTGGTTTCTGATCTTCGTGTGCAAGCATGGCCAGCCAGTCGAGAATGTCGGCGCGCCACTGTGCACGGTAGATATGGGCGGGGTCGAGTGCGCCGCCGTGGCCGCCGCTGGGGTAGATTCGCAGCGAGGCCGGTATGCCGTGGCGTTTGAGCGCCGCATAGAACAGAACGCTGTTGACCGGCGGCACCGAACGGTCGTCGTCGGCCGCCAGCAGCAATGCGGGCGGCGTCGAGGCGGTCACGCGGTTTTGCAGCGACCATTGCGCCTCGTCGCCGGCCGTGCGGTCGGTGCCCAGCAAGTGGTCGAACGACCCTTTGTGGCATTTGCCCGGTTCGGCCGTAATGACGGGATAGATCAGCACGGCGAAGGCGGGGCGCACCTCTTCGGGGGAGCATCGTGGCGGCCGAAGCGGCCAGGTGGCCGCCCGCCGAACACCCCACGATCCCCACCTGCGCGGAGTCGGCGCGGAAGTCCGGAGCCGTGCGGCGCAGATAGCGCAGCGCCGCTTCGGTGTCTTCGAGCGGCACCTCGCATCGGCCGTTGGGCAGGCGGTATTTCAACACGGCGGCGGTGACGCCGTGTTCGGCCAGCCAGCGTCCGACGGCGTGGCCGTCGCCTCCGATCGAGAGGAAGCGGTAGCCGCCGCCCGGACAGACCACCGCCGCCTGTCCGGTTGCACGTGCCGGGTCGGCCGCATAGACGTACAGAACGGCTTCGGTCGTATTGAACAATCGGTCTTCCTCGACCCGCTCCCCACCCCGCAGTCCGTTGTCGTGGGGTGCCGAGGCGTTGTTCCACAGCCGGACGATCCGCTGTTGCGCGCCGGCGGTCAACGCGGCGGCGAGTGCGGTCAGTACGAGGAGTCGTCGCATCAGAGGACGATATTGATGATCTTGCCTTTGACGACGATCACTTTTTTCGGCGCCTTGCCGTCGAGCCATTTCTGTGCGGCGGGCCGTGCGACGATGTCGGCCGTGATCTCATCCGGCGACGCCGTCAGGGCGTACTCCTGCTTGAACCGCAGCTTGCCGTTGATCATGACCGGATATTCGAACGACTGCTCGACCAGATAGCTTTCGTCGCAGACGGGATAGGCGTCGCAGACCGACGCGGTATGTCCCAGCCGTTCCCAGAGCTCTTCGGCGATATGCGGCGCGAAGGGTGCGAGCAGGGCGACGAGCGGTTCGAGAATCGCGCGCTTGCGGCATTCGCCCAGTTCGTTGAGGCAGATCATGAAGGCTGCCACCGACGTGTTGAACGAGAAGTTCTCGATGTCCTCGCGGACCTTCTTTATGGTCTTGTGCAGCGTCTTCAACTCCTTCGGAGTGGGGGCCTCGTCCGTCACGGCCAGCGCGTCGCCGGCGTGGAAGAGCCGCCAGAAACGGCGCAGGAACTTGTGCACGCCGTCGATGCCGTTCGTGTCCCACGGCTTCGACTGTTCGAGCGGGCCGAGGAACATCTCGTACATGCGCAACGTGTCGGCGCCGTACTGGTCGACGATATAGTCGGGGTTGACGACGTTGAACATCGATTTTGACATCTTCTCGATCGCCCAGCCGCAGACGTATTTCCCGTCTTCGAGGATGAACTCGGCGTCGGCGAACTCGGGCCGCCATGCGCGGAAGGCGTCCAGATCGAGCTGGTCGTTGCGCACGATGTTCACGTCGACGTGTATCTCCTGCGTCTCGTAGGACTCTTTCAGGCCGAACGAGACGAACTTGTTGGTACCGACGACGCGGTAGACGAAATTCGAGCGGCCCTGGATCATGCCCTGGTTGACCAGCTTCCGGAAGGGTTCGGGCTCGCACACGCAGCCCAGATCGTAGAGAACATGTTCCAGAAGCGCGAATACATCAGGTGGCCCGTCGCATGTTCGATGCCGCCCACGTAGAGGTCGACCGACCGCCAGTATTCGTCCGCTTCGCGGCCGACGAGCGCGCGGTCGTTGTGCGGGTCCATGTAGCGCAGGTAGTAGGCGGACGAACCTGCGAACCCGGGCATCGTCGACAGTTCGAGCGGATCGCCGTCGGCCGTCGTCCACCGAAGCCGCTGCGCGGGCCAGCGGCGGTTCGCCCTCTTCGGTGGGGCCGAAGTCGCTGACGGGCGGCAGTTCGAGCGGCAGCGCCGATTCCGGCAGCGGGCGGGCGATTTCGTCGCGATAGTAGATCGGGAAGGGTTCTCCCCAGTAACGCTGGCGCGAGAAGATGGCGTCGCGCAGCCGGTAGTTGACCAGCCGTTTGCCCAGTCCGCGCTGCTCGATGGCGTCGAACATCTTTCCGATCGCCTCCCTGACCTCCATGCCGTCCAGAAAACCGGAGTTGATGAGTTTGCCCTCCTTGGCGTCGTAGGACTCCTTGCTGATGTCGCCGCCTGCGACGACGGGCGTGATTTCCAGTCCGAAAATGACGGGCGAAGGCATAGTCGCGCGAATCGTGCGCCGGCACGGCCATGATCGCTCCGGTGCCGTATCCCGCCAGCACGTAGTCCGAGATGTAGATCGGTATCTCGCGTCCCGTGAAGGGGTTGACGGCATACGAACCGGTGAAGACGCCGCTCACGCGCCGCGTCTCGGCGATGCGCTCGCGCTCGGAGCGTTTCTGGGTCTGTTCGAGGTAATCCTCGACAGCCGTCTTGTTTTCGGGCGTGGTGAGCTCGTTGACCCATTCGTGTTCGGGAGCGATGACCATGAAGGTGACGCCGAAGATCGTGTCGGGGCGCGTGGTGAAGATTTCGAGTTTGCGGTCGAAACCGCGCACGTCGAAGAAGACCTGTGCACCCTCCGAGCGGCCGATCCAGTTACGCTGGATCTCTTTGAGCGATTCGCTCCATTGAGCGTTTCCAATCCGTCGAGCATTCGCTGCGCATAGGCCGTCACGCGCAGCGACCACTGCTTCATGCGCTTCTGCTCGACGGGGTATCCGCCGCGCACCGAAAGCCCGTCCTTCACCTCGTCGTTGGCCAGCACCGTACCCAACTGCGGGCACCAGTTGACCATCGTGTCGGCGCGGTAGGCCAGGCGGTAGTTCTGCAACACCTGTTCGCGCCGGTGCTCGTCCATGCCCGCCCAGTCGGCGGCCGTGAAATGCAGTTCGGCGGTGCAGGCCGCATTCACCCCTTCGGTGCCGCTGCGGGCGAACGCCTCTTCCAGCTCCCCGATCGGGCGCGCCTGCTGCCTGTCGCGGCAATAGTAGCTGCCGAACATTTTCAGGAAGGCCCACTGCGTCCACTTGTAGTAGCCCGGGTCGCAGGTGCGCACTTCGCGGTCCCAGTCGAACGAGAAGCCGATCTTGTCGAGCTGTTCGCGGTAACGGGCGATGTTGTGTTCGGTGGTGACGGCCGGATGCTGTCCCGTCTGGATGGCGTATTGTTCGGCCGGCAGACCGAAGGCGTCGTAGCCCATCGGATGCAGGACGTTGTATCCGCACAGACGCTTGTAGCGCGAGTATATGTCCGATGCTATGTATCCCAGCGGGTGTCCCACATGCAGTCCCGCGCCTGACGGGTAGGGGAACATGTCGAGAACGTAGTATTTCGGACGTGCGGGGTCGACTTCGACGTGGTAGGTTCCGCGCTCCCGCCAGCGCTGCTGCCATTTGGGTTCCAGTTCCTTGAAATTGTATTCCATATAGTGTAAGAGCTAATTTTCCGGTTCGAGTGCGAGGACTTATGCGCGTGGCGCGTGTTATCGAGGATTCCGTCCGATCCGTGCCGAAACGCGCCGTCTGTCCGTGCCGAAATTTATCTTCCGGCAAAAATAATAAAATAAAATGAAGAATCGACCCTGCCGCGGCCTCAATATGGCAATTCGTGCGGAAGGGACGCCCCGAAAACGTCGTGGATATACGAACGCAGAAACTGCTCGAAAAGTTCTCCGAACTCTTCGAAGAGGTTCTCTCCAAAAAGGAGAGGGAGATCATGACGGTCTGACCGTTTGTTCCGATAACTTTAACAAACCGGACTTGCTGTCAGCAGGTCCGGTTGTTAAAGTCAGCCAGGACCGACCTATTCGGCGGCCCGTACGATATACGAGAACTTGTACGAACTGCGCCAGAAGTTGTTGTAGAAATTGTTGCCCGGCGTATCGCCCGACGCATCCGGCAGGGCGAAATCGAAGAAAAGATTGCCCGAAGTATCCCTGCTGAAAGTCATCGTCGAGGTAATATTGTTCTTCGAAATCTTCATCTGGTTGGTCGAGAGATCCAACATCCAGTCGGACTCTCCGGCAGGGATCAGATGTCGCAGGCGCGGGTCCATATCCAGCGGAGCGTCCTCGGTGTACTCGCCCGGATAAACACCCTTGAACGACCCGTATAGCCCGTCGGCTCCGGCGGCATTGATGATCTTGCCCGTAAATTTTCCGTCGACCATCTCTTCGTTCATCGTAATGGTGATGATGTTATCCAACTCCGGCGAGGCGAACAACCCGAACTCGGAACCGCCCATCGAAGTATCCCACTTTCCGGTACCGTTGCCGCTGATATTCTGGTCCAGGTATATCTTGATGTCGCTGACAGCCCACGTGCCGACATAGAACGGATCGTAGGGTTTGAGGTAGACCGTCCAAAGCACCTGTTTTCCGGTTTGGGAACGCACGATAATACGCGCCTTGCGTTCGGGATTCCGGAAATCGAGCGTACCGCCGTCGGAGACATCCGCCGTGGCATAGGCCGAAAGGGCCAGCGCCTCGACCCCGACCGCTTCCCACGGGTAATCGGCCTGTTCGAAGATATAGAGGGTCACGGTTCCCTGATTGTCGTCCACCCGTTCGATGGTGGCTTTACCCAGTTGTCCCGTCAGTTGGATGTCGAGGATCGAGCACTCGTTGCTCGGCTCCTTTTCGTCGATATCCTTCGTGCAGGAAGCTATAACCAGGCACGAAAGGAACAATGCAATATGTTTCAGATTTTTCATAATGCTACAAATTGGGATTCAGGTCTATTTCACGCTGCGGGATCGGATAGTAGGCGGCTTCGGCCTCGCTCAGTCCGGCAGCCTTGATATCGGTGGTCGTAACCGAGGCCGTGCGGCGCAGGTCGTAGAGCCGGTTGCCCTCGAAAGCCAGTTCCAGAGCACGTTCTTTAATCACGGCTTCGCGGAATTTATCCGTCGTCATTCCGGACGGAAGCGGTGTTACGCCGGCCCTTTCGCGGATACGGTTCACATAGGCCAAACCCGCTTCGGTCCCCCGCTTCGGCATACACCAACGCAATGTCCGAAAAACGGATCAGGTAAGGTCGGGCACTGGTGCGTTCGCCGATAAAATCAGGGTCGACGTACTTGCTCGAAAAGTATCCCTTGACCTGATTGGGTACGATCGGATTTCCGGAAGCATCGTAGATGTCGCGGTGAATCAACTCGGTACGACGTTTGTCTGTGGTGCTGAACTGCGTTTCGACGAATTCGTCATTACAGAGGAAAACACCCCAAACCGTTGCCGTTGGCCCGCTGCAAGTCACCATTGCCGTAACGGATGTAGAACGGTACGGAGTTGTTCGACGGCAGGAAAAGCAGGGGCAGTTTGGAGTAGTTACCCTCCTGCGTACCGCTGCGGTCGATCGGCATGATGAAGATATGCTCGGGCCCCGTGGGTTTGTCCACGTCGTAAATATCGCGCAGGTTGGTGTCGAAATCATACACGTTCTTGTAATCACGGACAACCTTCCCCGCCCAATAGGCGGCGCTGTCGTACATGATCTGAGGCTCACGGCGCATCTCTGTATAACGGTGAACGTTGTGCTCCTTCGAAGACGCGATGGTCAGGTAGGCCTTTGCCATCAGCGACTGCGCAGCCACCTTGTCCGCCCGTCCGAAAACTTTGTTGACTTCGAGCAGGTTGTCCGCCCGGGTCAGGTCGCCTAAGATCAGATCATAAAGCTGGTCGAGGCCCGTTGCCATCGGAGGCGTTGTCTGCGATAGCTCCGCCACCATCTTTGTCTGCACGGGCACGATGCCGAACGTACGCACCAGATTGAAATAGTTCCATGCACGCAGGAAATAAGCTTCGCCGAGAATTCGGCGGCGCGCCGTCTCGCTCAGCACCGAACTGTTTTTGGATATGGTCGATCACCGTATTGGCCCGGTTGATCGCGATGTAGCAGTATTTGAAATAGTATTGCAACTGCTCGGTCTCGCGGTTCGCGATCCAGTTCTCAAGCTGATAGACATCACCCGCCTCGTCGCTCTTGGGCGACATCGTCTCGGTGGGGATGTCGCCGATGTAGAAGATGCCGCGTGAATATTCGAGGAACATCAGAGCATTGTAGGCATAGAGAAGACCCGACTCGGCATCGGTCTCGCTCTTTGTAAAAAATTGTCGTCGGAATAGAATCCGTACGGCTCCTCCTGCAGGTCGCACTGCTGTGAGCAACCCGCAGAGCGAAATGATATAAAAGCAGATTTTCCATAATCGTAGTTTAGAATTTCAAGTCCAGACCGATGGCATATTTCCGCAGTCGGGGATAACCGCCCCAGTAGACCGTCGACACCCACTTCGGGATCGTAACCGTCGAATTTGGTTAAGGTATAGGCGTTCTCTATATTGGCGAACACGCGCACGCTGCGAATAAAGGCCTTGCGGACGGGAATCGTATAGCCGATATTGATGTTTTGCAGACGGACGAACGAACCGTCGTGGACGAAGTAGTCCGAGAACAGGTAGCTGCGCGTCGAATTCAGGCGCGGATATTCGTTTGTCGGATTGTCGGGCGTCCAGCGCTTGATCTTCACGCGCGGATCGTAAGTATAGCCGTTATAAATGACGTCGTTGCCGAATACGCCGTTGAGAAATACCGACACGTCGAGATTCTTGTAGCGGAACGACAGGTTAAGGCTGGCTGTGAAGTCGGGATTCGGATCGCCGATGATGCAGCGGTCCCGGTCGTCGATGGCATAGTCTCCGTTTAGATCCACGTATTTGAGCTCGCCGGGCTGGTCCTTGCCGTCGGAACTCATGAAGCCAGGGTCCTCTCCCTGCTGGATGATACCGTTCACCCGATAGCCGTAGAAGACATACATCGGATAGCCGATGGCATAGACGCTCGGATTGCCGTTGAACATCGACAGCGACTGGCCGCAAACCTCGTACTGCATGCCCGTGAGGTAATCGGTGCTCAGGCCACTCGAAACGGCATTCCCCAGATCGGTCACCTCGTTGCGGTTCCGCGAGAAGATGAACGTCGCGGAAAAAGGAGGTATTCTTCCGGCTGACGATATCGCCGTCGAGCGTGAGTTCGAAACCGCGGTTCCGGATATTGCCGTCGTTGACCCACATCTTGTCATAACTGCTCGACAGCGGCAGGTATTTCTCACGCAGCAGATCGGTAGTGTACTTGTCGTAGTAATCCATCGTCACGCGCAGGCGGCGTTTGAAAAAAGGCGAGGTCGACACCCAGGTTCCACTGGCGGGTCGATTCCCACCACTCAGATCGGGGTTGGCAATGCCGCCCCAGAGGATATAGCGGTCATTGGCGCCTTCGCGGCCGGCTTCATAGCCCGGGCCGATGGCCGTCTGCCATTTGTCCGCGAACCAGTATTTCTCGGTTCCGTAGCGGTTGAGCGTCTGGTAAGGCGAAATGCCCTGATTGCCCGAAATTCCCCAGCTGGCCCGGATCTTGAACTCATCGAAAACGTTGAGCTTCTTCATCCACGGCTCATTGTGGAGTTTCCAGCTCACGGCGCCCGAAGGGAAATAGCCCCACTTGTTGTTTTTGCCGAATTTCGACGAACCGTCGGCACGCATGGTGAACGTGAAGAGATATTTATCGTCGAGCACGTAGTTCAAACGGCCGTAGAACGAGAGCAGTTTACTGTTCTGATACGTGTTGTTTATCACGTTCTTCTGGGGATTGCCCGCACCCATGTTCTCATTGCCGAGGGCGTCGTTCACGAAATCATAGGCCGTAGTGCCGAGCGTCCGGCCCATGTTGTAGTCGAAGGAGTGTCCCGCCATGACCGACAGGTTGTGCCGGTCGGCAAAAGTCCGCTGAAAAGTAACATAGGTCTCGTTCAGCACATCCTGCGACAGGGAATTGTTCATTTGCGCGATACCGTTCATGTCGTGCGCTTCCTGCGAAGTGTTCGAAGCGTTGTAGACATCCTGCACGGAGGTCGAATAGTTGTAATTGAGCTGCGTGCGGATCTTCAATCCCTCGACGATCTCCCCACTCGGCTGCCAGCGACGAAAATGAGGTCGCGGCCCTGCGTCTCGTTCTTGACGTTGTCGGAGATAATGAGCGGATGGCCGAAGTCGGTTTCCGAAGCGACGAAATAATTGCCGTCCTCATCGTAAACGGGCCATAACGGGTTGCGGCCGTATTCGAGCGTGTTGTTTACGTGACGCTTGTGGATCGAAAGGATGTTCGAGGTCTGAAGCGTGAAATTCTTGGCCAGTTTGTACGAACCGTTGAGCGTGACATTGCCTTTGCGGAAATTATCTTTCTTGTAGACACCTTCGTCGTCGAAATAATTAAGGCTCAGATTGATCGCCGCCTTGTCGGTGGAGTGCGACAGCGTGGCCGTCGTATTGTTGACCACGGCCGTACGCATGCAGAGGTCGGCCCAATCGGTGTTCGACCACTTGCCCTGTTGGATCTCGATGAGTGACGGATAGTAGGTGCCGTTGTTGTACTGACCTGTGTAGAGGGCCGGCAGCCCGGCGTTGGTCAGCTCCTCGTTGGCGATCTGCGCCATTTGCAGCGGGTTGCGCCAGACGTTGAGTTTGTCGGTGAACTGCCCGATGGTGGTCCGGTGGTTCACCGAAACCTGAGTCGACCCGCCTTTTGGCGGTGCGGGGTCTGATCAGGATCACGCCGTTGGCGCCGCGGGAACCGTAGATGGCCGAGGAAGAGGCATCTTTCAGGATCTCGATCGATTCGATGTCCGAGGGGTTGATCTGCGACAGATTGCCGGCGTCGCCGATGGGGGAATCCGTCGACTACGATCAGCGGGTGTTCGAAACCGTTGAGCGAACTGTTGCCGCGGATACGCACCACGGCGTTCGCCCCGATCCTTAGTGTTCAGCGATTTGCAGTCCGGCGGTACCGCCCTGCAACAGTCCCCTCGATCGACGGGCCCGGAGATGGGTTCTTGATGCATCCATCTTCACGGAAAACGACCGATCCGGTCGAAAGGTCGCTTTTTCATGCTGCCAAAATCGATGACGACCACGTCGTTTATCGTGCCTCTTCGGCCCGAGCACGATATCGAGGAAGGTCACTCCTGCCGTAACGGCGACCTCGCGGGTTTTGTAGCCGACGAATCCGGGACGGAGAGCACGGCCCGTTCTTGGCGCGGACCGTGAAATTACCCGCAATGTTTTGGTACTGGTTCCGGTTGTCGTTCCCTTTTGATAATGACGCTGGCTCCGACGAGCGGCTGTCCGTCGGCCGTCACGCGCCCCTGAATTCAACCTCATTCTGGGCGGATGCTGACAGCGAAAAGGGAGGCGAAAAGCGCCAGAAGCCATCACCCACAGGCGGTTTGCCGCATTCATGGTGTCTGAGTTTTAAAGTTTTTGCTTGATTGTCTTTAATTTACCTTCCAGTCGAGATAGTCGCTGGCATAGATGAATGTTCCGGGCGCCCCATCCCAGCATCATTGGGCATGCCGTATTCATTTGCTGTTGATGTTCCCCTCCCGGACATTGTGCTTTTCCCACAGGTTATGGGTTTCGCCGGGCCGACCATCGCGTGACTTCCCACGCGATGCGTCTGCCCTGTAACAATGGCATCGAAGCCCAGATGGCGAATAAGACGACCGGAGGCGGCATTGGGGACAAAGACACTGGTAGGGTTCGTCTGCGATTCAATTCAGAACTCTAACAGATCGGCGCCCACTAGAGGATTCGGGCCTGTTCGCATCCGGAATTCCGACATACTTGAGCTGAACACTGCACCCAGAAGCGACCATCGAACGGCAATGGTCATAATAAACATCTCCCCCAGAGGCAGTGGCGGTTTATCGGCCCGCGACGCTTTCGGCAAATCCTTCCGTTCGGCAGCCCCAGAATCACGCCCAACAGAAGGCGCGGGCGGCGTTTCATGAATTGGCATTGGTCTACCGGACGAAATCACAACGGCGTTCGAAACGGAGTTGAAGTCCCGAAGAAGCCGGCGCTCTGCCTCGGCGGCAAGCTGCGTCCCCAGTCACCAGAAGGATTCCCCGGTTGCGAAATCGGTATTGAGCCGTTGCCCTCCGGTAGTGACGAACTTCTGTTTGAGTTCGCTTACGAACGAGGAGTAGCGGTTGAGTCCGACAGGCATGTGCGCTGCGTCATCCAGAAGTCATACTCATGCAAGGTCGTAAAAACTCAAGCCAGCCGAGGACGTTCGTGTCTTCGGTCTGTTCGAGATCCGGTCGACCATCATCCCAGGAAGGGAGCTGTGAGCTTTTGATTGAGGATACCGTCCATTGAGCTGCCGTATCGGTCGACCAGGCGACATAATCTCAGTGTTGTTTTCGCCAGATCAGGAAGATGCGATCGCGAACGAAGCCTCGTTTGGTGAGGAAATGGTGTCCCAATAGGAGAGTTCTGAGTCTGGCTGGCGCTGGGAACCAAGCCATGGGGCGCGGCAGCCAGGATAGCGACTCTGCGAATCGGCCGGATTGTGCGCGCGACGTGTCCACGACGTGCGGATGAAATCGCGCACCAGGCGATCTCCTGCCGAGCAAAGCAGGATGATATTACAGGAAACTGGCGGTCAGCATGCTCCCAGAAAAAGTTCGTATTTCGTTCGGCAGGAATTATTCATAATGCCAAGCCTCATCGCTTCTCCTTTCAATACTCCCTGCGACGAAGATGTGAAATCCTCACCAGAAACATGCGAGATGGGGCGAAATAATTCGTATCGCTTGTTCCGCCAGACCAGCATAGGCTACGAGGAATGCCGCAATGGCTTTCGAAAGTTTTTCAGGTCCACAAAATTTCGACTGGGAGGTATTGTTTTTCAGCCGGATACCGTAAACGCAGACAACGTTTTTCGGTGAGCGATATGTTTAAAGCAGCGGCATCAACATCCGCAGGCCGTTGGTCTCGATGGCGGAACTGCGTCGCAGAGCATCAGACCAGTACGTCGACACTGAAATCCGGCCAAAATTCGAAGATGGTTGTCACTGCGAACGCGATATCGACGATTGCGCACCCTTCGTATCGCGGTATTCCAGAGCGTAAACGCCTGGGGCGATGCGGTTACACAGAAACCGTTGCCGATTATTGTTCAATGGAACCGGACAGGAACAACACCGGTTCTCTCCGGCAGGTTCACCGAGGCGAGGCATGAAAGCGACGACCTTGACCAGCCAGCCACAGTATTTTCGTGCAGGTCGCCGCCAGAACTCAGGTCTGACACGGCAAGTCACGTCTGAGCCGTGCCATGGTTGGTCGTATGCTGATGAGTGGTCCCGCAGTCATAAGCTTCGAGCTTCTGATTTGCGGATGTTGCATTGATTTATCGCCGTCGTGTTTTCATCGTTGTCTGCAGTCGGAGAGTTGGGATCAAATCACACAATTCGATCTGGGCCAGATCAACCCATCATTTGGGATAGTCGCCGCAGATACTCTTCAAATCGAGCGGTCGACAGCAGCGACAAACCGATACCAAGCAGGAAGCGACGGGCTTGGTGTCCAGCGTACCTGCGTTTTCGGCAATGCTGCTGGTTGCCGAAGCAGGTTACGGGTCTGCACCGTAGCCTGCGAGTGATCGGTCGTCGCAGCGGGGAACCGGCTGGGGTTCCGGATATCTGCTGCATCGGCGCGACCAGCCTGTTTGAATAAAATTTGTTTCCACTGGTATCAGCTATTTTGGGTTGGTGTCGGTGATATGTCGGGTGATGACTTTCGAGCAAAGAACAGGCTGTTCTCGATTGGCGGCTGACTTCCTGAAATCGGGTTCCGGCGTCAATCCGTGCCAGGGACGAAGTGTCGGACGGTCAAGTGGGCGTTGCGCCATACCAGAACATAGCTCGCCCCAACTTTGCACCATAAGATGATGGCAGCCGCCGGGTCCACCACCGCTATCGGGGATGCCCTCGGTCCGGTTTCGGTGAGGCCGTCTGAGTTTACTGTGTTCGCGTCCCCAATTGCTGCAAGGTCGAAAACGTTCGTTCTCCATGACAGAATCCCAATCCGCGGGCGGTGGTGATCGACGGCACGTCGACCCATTCGTCGCCCGGATAGCGTTCCGTATAGTGCTCGCATCGCGGTATTTGGGTCTGGTGAATGAACGTGAGGAGATTGTTTTTCCGCTACTCATACCAGATATTCACCGTGAAGCGCCATGAAAGCCTTGTTGTCGGAATTTTACTGCGCTTCGCCCCAGAATCACGCTGCCGTGGAACGGACGGAACAACGCGGGCACACGTTCGACTCTTCCAACTGAGCGAAGGAATCCGACAGACGGTCAGAGCCACAGCGGGTGTTGGGCGATGTTGGCACCGCGGGAAGAGGCCAGAACTTACGGCCTGGCGTGGCGGTTTTTTGCCGTCCCAGGCGCTGGCTCAGGACGCTCGAGTTCTGCGGTCTGGCACTTGACCAACTATTCACGGCTCCGCGCCCGCGTAGGCGGCACACAACGAACGGGTGATCTCGGCGAAAGGAACGTCGTCGATGCTTCGATCGCTTTTCAGGATGACCCACCCGAAGCAACGGGAGGTTTCGCAACACTCCTGACGTCGGGCATTCCTCCTCGTATTCCGGTCGATGATCGCCAGGGGACGTCGTCCTGATGCCGAACATCGCACCCTTCTGTTCAGGTTGCGGTGGGGGCCCACTGAATTTCTGACCTGTGGATCTTGGAAGGCAGTGTCAGGCTGGCGGCTGTGCAGCAAAGACTAACAAGCTTGGTTTGTTCATTGTTTAAAAACTTGGGAGTTAAAGCGGTTCGTCAGATGATGATCTTCTTTTTATCGCTTTAGTATTCCCGAAACCTAAACAGGGTATTAGCCCTTGACATTTCTTAAAGATCAGTTGGTTCGACCAGGTGTTGAACCCATTGAGGCAGATCTCCGCGTCATTGTTGGCCAGTTCAAGTCAGTCAGCCGTCAGGAAGCCGCACTGATGCGGATATTGTTCAGGCAATCACGATGCCAGAACGACACGTTCCGCTCATGTTGACCAGCACCGCCATCTCAAAGGAGTCGCACGGGGCGGTGGGTAAGTTGCTGACCCGAGATATTCCATAATGGTCCGCACGCGCCGGCTGTCGTAGGTATCCTCCAGTTTGCTGAAATGCGAATGCGACAACACGGTATACGCCTGATCGTGGGCCAGCTGGTTGAGCAGCGAAAAGGGAAGATTCAAGGATCCGAGCTGAAATGGTCTCCGTGCTAGTTTATCAACTGAGTGAATCCGGATTCGCTTTTGCAGGATCGTCTTTTCGGAAAGAAATGCGCATCCCGAGCTGGGCACTCGCAGCATGCTTTCTTGATCGGCGCGAGAACTGCTTCAGATCGATCAGTCCGCTGCCTGGAGCAACTCGGGCGAAAACTGAATCGTCACCTCATAAATTTCCGCCAGGAGCAATTGCCATCCATCACGCATGGACTACTGCCGTGATGACCACCATCTCCGATTAGCCGATGTCGCGGCCATGATCGCCGACGATGCGCCGTGCGCATATAGTTATTCATATGGATATGTATCAGGAAGTTGAAGTACTCTTCGCCGTTCGAACGGCTGTCACTGCTTCGAGATGGGAAGCACTCCGTAATATTGTAATTTGCATAGTCGTTCGCTTTCCGATTTCAGTTTTTGTGGCAGCAAGATTCGATACGCGGATCAGTTCCATCGACGCTGTGAACATTAAATCTGCCGATTGACCGGAAATATTCTGTGTCAGTGGCTCACAGGAATGCCTCGTCGCCGGTTCGTTCACATCGATGCTGCAGATCATATATTCGTATCGAACTGCGTCAGTCTCAATCTCGACGGCCGCCTTTTAGTGCGCAGGCCACGGGACGGTTCTCCGGTACCGAGGGCGAGCTTCGATGAGCACGATGCCCTCGATGCCAGCGGGGACCTTCCGTCCCTGGCAACACCTGCATCGAATTCAGGTGCCCGTCTGCGGATCGGCTCGGTCCGGTATGAATCAGTTTCGGACCCAATCGCCCAGACCCGCAACAGTTCTTAAGGTTCGAGCAGATTGCAGACATGTCTTTCAACGCTTCCAGTTCCGGGTCAGTAGCTTCGACTTGGCATCGCCCACCATTGCATCCCGAACATGCTCCTCAAACGTCCAGCGACAAAACACTTGGACATGTTCGCTCAGGCAAATCTGCGTAAACTGCAAATAACAACTGTTTTCTTGCCTGAACCGGACCGTCGGGAGCTATCTCCCAGTGAGCCACCATGATCAGCAGAAAACCGAAACTGGAGCTTGCCGGCTGCGTGCGGTATCGATGCCATTCGGTAGCACGAAGGTCACACATCCGCGCGATCAGGGCTGCGCCTTCCGACTTCCGGGATGCCGCTTTTACGGCCGTCACGTACGTCCGCAAAATGCACCCGTCGCCAGAAATACCATCGAAAACTTGGAATCGCCGCAGACAAAACTCGCATTGTACTGGCATCTTTTTGTATTTACGTTTGTTTTTCCGGCAGGTACGAGGTTCGACGTTATTATCCGCCGTTTCTCGCCGAAGCAGGCGAAAAAAGGACGCCGCTGCGGCAGCGGCCGAAGCAACCTGTATCGTAGCCGGCCACGCCCGCTATCACTCCAGCTTTCTGCACCGCAACCGACTAATCGTAACGAATGCTGCGAAGCAGCCAACCGTCCACAACCCACCGCCCAACGCCCAGCCAGTTTCTGGGACATCGACGAAGAGAAGAAGATCAGTCCCGTCGACAGGTACTACGTTGTTCTCTCGTAATCAACGATATCGACAACTCCACAACAAAAGGCTGGCACGACCGCCCGCCGCAACGTGACGAGCGCCTGCAGAACAAAGCAGCCATCAGTTCCGGAAGGCTCCAGCGCCGGAAGAAGAAAGGAGAAGCAGGCCCGCCGCTGCCACCATTGCCGCGGCAAATGCTCCTTCTTGCCGATGCGCTGCCATAACGGCACGACGAAAGTGCCACTCCGGCCATATGTTGCCCGGCAGGAAGCCCAGCAGCAGGTAAAAAGCGTTCCGGGCGTCCCGGCAGATGGGCGGTTTATAAACGCTCCGAACATGGTCCGTGAAGCCAAGAAAATCGCTACCCGTCGCGGATCGAGGTTGGTTTACCGCCACTCTGCGACCAGAAGAATCCACCACGGAGCGTTGCGGGCCAGGCTTTCAGGATCGCTGGCCGACCGATCCTCCCGCCAGCTGCGCGTCGTCGCGACCCGAATCCGTTCGCGCGCGTCCAGCGAAGTGAGCAGAGCCAGAAAAGCAGGGCGCAATCAACAAATAACGGCCGGCGCGGAGTCCGCCGCCATCCCCGATATGGCACGTCATGCGTTGCTCCCATCGGTGTGCTCCGCCGCCGAGCCGTCCGGCGAAATCCCACCGGCGGCTGCAGCTGGCGCTGGTCACCAGACTGCCCTGGCGAAGAACATCCGGTGGAGGAAAACGGTAACCGTATCTTTCGTCGGGCATCTTTTGGCTTGAGCGCCGGGAACGACCGACCATCGTATAGACCAATCATGACTGCCTTGGAATGATATAGGCCCAGTTTCCCCGTCATCCCGAAATCAGGGTCAGTGCGTCAGCACTCGACCGCGGCGCGAGGAAGAACCCCAGCAAGTGGGACGATAACGCCCCATCGGCTGCAGGTGCGATCCATAACAGGCCCATGATGGGATCGTTGAGCAATCCCAGAATGCTGAGGGTCACCAGGAACATGGTCCCGGCGGCAGCCAGTCTCGAACACTTGGTGTAGAAAAAACGAATTCATGCCGAATATCTTCCAGAACATGCTCAAGCTCCGCCTGTCCCCGAAACCGTATCCGATCTTCTCCGAATGTGACGCTGTTTCATCGGTTGTTCTTTCTTTTCGTGGCTCAGATTCGGTCGATCAGATTCATTCAACAACTTCCAACGAGGCTTGGCCGTTGGCAGAGCCGATCGGACGGCATGCGAGGCAGTAGTCCACAAGCCTGGTCAGAGCGGTCGATGTGCATGCGGGTGTCCGCTCGACGCATAAATGAAGGTACCCGGCCGTCGTCATCAGCGTCAGCCGTTCGAGAACAAGACGTTCGACACGTCGCCCACTCGCTTCGCACTCCGGTCCCAGTACATATCCGGCCCGGCGTCAGTCGCGTCATCAAGGCCGTCACCGCCTTCATAGCGGGCCCCCGCCGCACAGGCGCACGCCGTGACGCCGCAGCAGCCACCCTGCGGCTGCGGATCGGATGGCGACGAGACCTTGCCGTTCTTCACCTCGCGATCGGTAATGGAGCCGCACGTCGATAATCTTGCTTTCCGCGCGGGTGCGATCGTCGCATGCCCAGCGCAGACTCCGCCGCCGAAGCTCCGACGGCAAAGTTGTGCAGAGCATATTTCCGTTCACGAAATTCAGGGTGAACGAGCATCGCTTCGTCCGCGCCGCACTGGCCGTCGCTGACTTGACGACAGAGAGGGCGCTCGACGCGCACGAATCGCCGTTCTGAAATCGCCCGCACCGATCGGCTTCAGAAAGGCTGCAAATCACCGTCACTCAACGGCCCGTAGGAAGGCGCATGTCGTAAGAATGCGACTTTCGCTTCTCTCGTCAATCGAGAAGTCGTCAGCGGATGAGTAGCGGAAGCACGGAATCATCATCCCACACGTTATCGCTTTCAGCCAAAGCCGAGTTGCGGTCGTTCCCTTCGAGCGACTGGCACATTGCCGTCGAGCTGATTTGCTCCGGCATTGGACGTTCGCTGGATGTCGAACCGCTCCGGCAGAAGGGTTGGTAACGTTGAGTCGCGCAGCCAGAAGAACTTTGGCATGCGCAGCCATCGGGCGTCGAGGTAGGTCTGGCACCGAGTCCGCTACGCCCGTTAAGGAATCGCGGCAAGATTCTTCCCTGCCGATCCCAGCTCTTCAGGCCGAACGCAGGCTGATACGCTTCTCAAAGAAATCGAGACTGACTCGCAGACGGATAAAAACTGGTAGGCTGTTGTACTCCCGTGGCAGGAGTCACGCAGGACACGGTCCCCCGCGCGGGAGCTATCGTTGGCTTCCAGCGGTGCGATCCCATTTCAGCGGGTGCACGACTGTGGTAATCATGTCCGCTGGCATTGGTGCCGATCGCGAAGATCTCGGCCGTAAAGTTTCAATCGTCGCCAAGAAATCCCGGGTCGAAGTCAGCGTCACCGTGCGTACGCTTCGGTGCCCATGGGCCGCCAGCGTGCCAGTACATCGCGTGCGGCGGCCGCGCTCCCAGGCATCCGTCAAGCAGCCGCCACGGTCAGAGTCACCGTGAGCGCTGCAGATAACCGACATTCCCGGTTCCCGGTGGATTGGAGGGCGAATCGCGCAGAGCATCGACAGCGGCGCAGCGGACGATATAATATTTCGCCAGCTGGCGGCGGCGGGTGCCCTGACTTCATCGGCTCAGCTCAACTGCGACGCCGGAAAAGAGAGTGCCCGCTTCGCGGCGTTGAGCATGGCTCCCCTACGTATCATCCACAGGGCCGGCGATCATTCGGATGAACAGCATCGTGGGTCACCACGGGCGTCGACCGACTCACCCGACCGTTTCTGTTCCGGTCCATGTACGCCTTCGAGGTGACGACGTTGGGATAGGTGCGTTGCAGACCGGCAGGCGCCCATATACCGTGGTAGTCCGCGAGCAATAGTCCATTGTTGGCGGTAGCCTGAATTCGATGCTGCTGTGGTCTCATCGGTCCATGAAGTCGACTTTGAATCACTGACGCTAATGCTGAGGTGAACCGGCAAACCTCCTCCATGTGTCGCGGTCGAAGGCGCGGTAACCGCCCATAGGATGATGCTTTTGACTAGCTGCGCATAACGCAGCACCTCTTCCAGATCGAAGGCGGTCACGCTACCGCCCGACATCAGGTCACGGTCTTGTTTCGACCATCACTGTTTGAGTATGCGGTTCCGTTTTTGAGCCGCAAAAGTCGATGTAATGCTTATAGGTCAGCGTATTGATCCCCGGCTCGAGGCTGACGCCGCCCAGGTCCCCAGTCTTCCACCACTCCCAAGCTGCCAATCCAGGGGCGTATCCGGCATCTTGAGACATGAAGCGACCGACTTCAACCATGACCATATGCGTTATCAGGCAGTTGCGGTCTCGCGAACGTGAGGATCGTTCGCCGGGAACGAAGTCTGGGGAATTGCGACGGCGATGAAATTGTCATGTTCGTCCACGACGTTTTTGGAGATTGTCATGTCCGCCGTCGGCACTTCCGGATGGGTGCGAAAATACCGCGCGCAGGGAGTACTTGACGGGTGAAGTACATGCCCGGATAGGCTTGCAGGTCGGCCTCGGTAAAGCAGAGTTCTCACACCGTCGTCGGCAGCCACGACCAGTGGCAGGGAAAGCCAGTCGCGCAGGATCGAGCTTCGAAAGTCGGGTTGATGGTATAGAGGTTCTCGAACGAAGTCTTGAACTGGCTCCCGAAAGGGACGATTCAGAATGCCAGTTCCGCATAGGGGTACCCAATACGTCCAGTCCTCCCGGGAAAAGCGGCGCGCCCGCCTCTTCGGAAGCGACAACCAGCGACCGTGATCCGTCGTGGAAAACAGTAGGCGACCTCCATCATCGTAGGCTCAAGTTCAATGGCGAACCTTGCCGGAAATCAGCCTGCAGCCAATTTATGGTGGTCTGCGACCCGCTTTTTAATATAAAAAGGCGGCATCGACCATCACCCTTTGCGGATGACGGACGTACGCCAGAACTCCCCACACGGTCCCGTCGTCCAGCGTCATCGCCACCGGCGTGGAGCCACGACCGTTCGACCGCTGTCGACAATGGACCTCTTTTTCATAGGCGATCCTGGTCAGTAATCCCGATCGTCCTTGTCGGGAGAATGAATCGTATAACTTTTTTCGCAGGCGGCGGAAGCAATTCCATAAAGCATTGTAAATAAATAGATTGCGACTATTCTTTTTCATGGTTACAGGTTGTTAATAAACAGGTTTAGGAAAATTTTGGACTGAAAAACGAATAAAAACAACAGCGTCTCCCGTTTGTGCTGTTGTAAGAAAGCTTTTCACAAAGGGGACCGCAACGGATGTGATGCAGGATTGAAAAGTATTTATAATTGGATGGGATAATACCATTTTAACACCCATGAGGTGGTGAAAGATACACCCGACATCATCAAAATGCTCCTCCTTAACGGCCCGAAATAAATCTCGAAACTGCTTTTTTATCTCCAAGTCCTGAGACAACGAACCGTACGAATGATACTCACATCAAATGCTTTTATGCCATGCGACGCTTTTCATGGTTATCCTGGTTTTATCCTCTATTTTTACATTTGTAAATAAATTCGTTAACGAAACCTAAAACCAGCCAGTATGAAACATCTTTGGAAATACATCGCGGGCGCGTTGGCTTTTTGCACTTCCGTCGCTTCGTGCGACAACACGTCGGACCCCAAGGAATGGGGAGCGAACGAACGGCTCCCGTGCTCGCGGTCTCGGAAGAGTAGAGATAACGCGTTTGACGCCAGCACAGCGATGCAGGAGCTCTGAAATTTCGTGTGGACGGTTGCTTTTCTGGTCGCGACCCGCAAGTTCACCTCGGTCGAGAGTATGATCTGTGCACCCGAAACATAGAGGCGAGGACTTTGACCAAGGATAAACGTGGAGCGAGGAAGCCGGCCTGAACGATCTCGTTCTCACGCACGAGAACTCAACGACCTCATCAGACGACCTCGGCAGGCTAAAGCGGCGAACGCCTCGCCAACTTTCCGGGCAGAGGTGCGGGCTATGCACGCGCACGGCCTTATCGAGGACAAAACGCTCCGCCGTAACGTGCAAAGTGAAGCGCATCGCTCTCCGATGAAGCGTAAGCCCGGGCGTAGTCACGGCTGGAGCTGAAGGATCGAGTTGCCGTGCAAGCGACGCTGCAGGCACCTGGCTAGACGGCAGAGAACGTCGTGCTGACTGGCAAACCCGCAGACAAAGGCTTTTCAAATTTACGTCGATGAGGAAAGAATGGCGGCTATCCGTTCTACGGGCAGATCTGACGGCAATTCGGTCATCCAGACCTGCCAGCACGCCAACGACGATTCGCGGTTCTATCCCCTTGCGCAGTACGAGCTACACCAGCGCATTCACGCCGTACATCGCACGACCTCAATACCAATGACTGCTCACGCTGACGGACGGGCGAGCGTCACGGAATTTGACAGAAACGGCGCTCTACATGAACTGGGCGACAACATGGAGAATGGCACGGGGATATGGTCGTGAGGCGAATGCCCCGCCGTTGTCGCTACTGGGAGAATATTTGCACACCAATATTTAGCTCAAACCGTGGAAAGCAGCTTCAATTTCAGCTTTCTACGACTGATCTGGAGTAATATCCGCAGACGAGGCAGCCGGCGACCGACTGGACCCTTTCAGTGAAAAAGGGCGGCGATGACGGTGACATCCAGCTTCATCCCGGGTGATCAGGGCCTAGGCGAAGGCTACTATACCGTGCGCGTCGATCTCAACACCTCGAAAAAGTTCACCCCTCACGGGCGGCACTGCGCCCTCCTTATCCTGCTAACGCTCTTCAGGCCCGGCTACGAGGAGGCGGGATGGGATCTCGGCAACTTCATTCCCCGACGAAAACGAGCAACGGGTATTAGGTCAAAGGTGTAAACATCGACGTCGGCACGGCGAATCCGGACGACAACAAGGGCAACGGATTCAAATTCAATTTCGAACAGCGAATGGAGGCCGAATGGCGCCAAAGAGGCTTTCAGAGCGACCACGACGGACAACAAGGGTTACCGGTGGCCAGGAACTTGCGCAAAGCAGCAATCAGTTCTCTATCCCCCCTGCTGATGGGACAGGCTTCCGGGTATACATTACCGTCGACTTCACGATGGTGGTACGCTTCCGAACCGTCTCAGGACCCTGATTGCCCGACTGCACTCTACATACGGGCGATGCGATGCCTCACGGTTGGGATTTGGGTCAGGCCGTGGCGATGACCCAAACTGCTCCGGGAATCTTTACGGCGGAGAACGTTCCGGTGAAGTCGGCACGGCGAATCCGGACGACAAGGGCAACGGATTCAAATTCATCAGCTTCTGAACAGCGAATGGAGCGCACCTGAAATATGCCGGGGTTTAATCACGCATTGACAGAATGCGGCTGTCATGGCTGGGACCAGCAGCGCACCAGTTCTTCATCCCCGCCAGATGGGGATGGAGCATCTGGAAACGGCTGATCGTTGACCCACGACCACAGTCCTGGTTTGAAGCGATGCAACGAAACCTCCGGCGTCCGAGAGTTACAGTGAAAATCCGTGGCCGGATTTTGGTGGCCTGGCCGACCTCGGCCCCCGCATCCGTCGGAAAGTCCTTGCCGAAATCGCAAGCAAGTGTTTCTCAGACCAAAGAAACCACGTCCTGAGCAACTGTTCCCTGTTGGAAACCTCTGATCTCAAAGTTTATTTTTCATGAGCGAATCCTCGATACGTATTGCTCAAGGCTTCCCAACGCCGGCGGGTGGCCACCCTCCGTAATCTGAGATTGTTTGTTTGTTTCAGAGCACCTGAGCTGGACCTTTGATGAAAATGACGCCAAAGCTTTCAAAGGGCATCATGGGGCCTGCTTCGCTTATGCTTGCGTTTCCGGCGAAGGGCAGACACCAGGCCGGCCGCCAAACACCTTTGCTTCCCTGAAGGTTGCCGATGCCATGCTGGCTCAGGGCGTCTCGCTAGCTTACGCTTTCTTTCGAAAGGGCCGATGGCCTTTCGAAAATCATGTCAGGGACGGACCTCGATTTGCTTTCGCAAATTGGAGTCGGCCCGCCCTGAATGAGAGGAGTCTGATCCGAGGTACGCCCCGGGATCGGACTTTATTCTTTTTCTTTTTTGCTCTGCGGAGCGCAAAACTCGACGAACCAGCTCTTTTGCCCGCAGGGCAAAAATTCGCGGTGCTGACCTTCAATATCCCTGCCGCTTTCAGCGATGCGCGGTCTCCGTTCCGCCCACCGCAGTGGGCGGAATAAAAATCAGATGCTCTAAAGCCCGAGGGCGTGTACAGGTTTTTGTCGCATGGGCACCGGTGCGACTTTTTGCGAAGCAATCGAGTGCCGGTGCCCATGCGTCCTCATTTAGAAAGGCCGTCGGCCTTTCAAAATGAACGCGGAGCGTTACACATAGTGCGCGGATTGACGTAGTACCGTCCTCAATCACACTGAAGTGCAGATGAGAACCGGTGGAGATGCCTGTGCTGCCCACAGCGGCAATGGTCTGGCCCTGGGACACCTTGTCGCCGGAGCGACATAGAGGGCGCTGCAATGCATATAGGCGGTGCTGACGCCATTGCTGTGGTAGATCACGACGTAGTTGCCGCGGGAAGAGCTGTAGCCCGCCTCGGTGACGGTGCCGCTGGCGGCGGCGTAAATGGCCGTGCCGGTGGACGCGCCGATGTCGATGCCCTTATGGTAGGTAGACGACGCACCGGCAGTGGGGCTGTTGGTGCTTGCCGAATCCGGAGGTCACACGGGTGCTGGCGCAGGGCCACACCATGCTGATCCGGCCGGGCCGGAGCTGGAACTTTGCTGCTGTTGCTATTGCTGGAACTGTTGTTATTTTTGTTCGCAGCCTCCTGGGCAGCCTTTTCCGCCGCAGCCTTCTCCGCGGCCGCTTTCTCGGCAGCGGCCTTCTCGGCGGCGGCCTTTTTTCCGCCGCGACCTGCGCCTCATATTCCTTCTGGGCGGCGGCAATCTGCTCATCCAGCGCATCGGCCTGGGACTTGATCTCGTCCAGCTGGCTCTGGTAAACGTCTGCCTTACTGTTGATCTCGGCAATGGCCGCATCCACGGCGGCCTCATCCGTGCTCAGCTCTGCCTGCTGGCTCTCCAAGTCGGTCTTGGCCTGTACCTGCTCTGCCTGATTGGTCTCCAGATCAGCCTTGGCATCGGCCACGGCCTGACGGGCGGCCTGCAGCTGGTCTACGATCTGATTGTCATAGTGTACCACGTCGGCGATGAAGGAGATGCGATCCAGCAGGTCGGAGAAGCTGGCCGCATCGAACAGGATGCTCCAGTAGCTCACGCTGCCCTGCTCCTCCAGATCCCGGAAGCGGGCAAGGGAAGAGCTGATAGTATTCATCCGCCTTCTGCTGGGCGTTCTCCAGCTCCACCTGCTTGTCCGCGATCTGCACATCGTACTCTTCGATCAGCGCCTGAGTGTTGACGATCTGGGCGGAGAGCACGGAGATCTGCTGCTCCAGCACGGCCTTCTCCTCCAGCTTGGAATTTGCTTCATTCTGAAGGCCGCTGGAGCTGGTTTTTCAGGGAAGAACCCTGCTCATTCAGCTGGGACGCCTGAGACTTTAAACTGTCCAGCTTATCGGTGCTGGCTGCGAAGGCGGTGGACATCGGACCGAAGGCCAGTGCCAGTGCAGTCAAAACGCCGAGGGAACCGGCCAGCACACGCCGCATGGAAAAAAGCTCTGTTTCTTGTTCATTTACCGCAGCACCCTCTCAGGTCATCGCAAGGCTCCAGCGCCTGCATGGCGATGGGCACCAGCAGAAGCAGGGCCATCGCACCGGCGACGACTGCCACCGCAATGCGGCGGCGATCCCAGCCGTATTTGTTGTTTTTCTTTTTATTTCCGCTCATACTGTCCCCTTTACGTCAGACCTGCAGGTACTTGCGGATGGTGAACAAGCTGCCGCAGACGCCGACGATCAGGCCCACACCCGCGAAGCAGGCGCCCACGATGGGGGCCAGATGAATAAAAAGGCACGATGCTGACCAGCGTATCCGGCTGGCGCTCTGAATGGCGTTAATGAGCAGCTCATAGATGCCCCACTGGCAGGCAAAGCCAATAATGGCGCTGGCAAGACCCAGCACAATGCCCTCAAACACGAAAGGCATGCGGATAAAGCCATTGGTCGCGCCGCACATCTTCATAATGCCGATCTCCTCCTGACGGGACAGGGGTGGCCAGCTTGATGGCGTTGGACACGATGAACAGATGATCAGCAGAATGGCCACCAGGGCAATGCTGACGATCGTCACCACATTGCGCACGGTGATAAAGCCGTTGGCCATCCAGCGCGGCGGAAATATCGGCGATGCCCTCCACCTGCCGCACGCTGGCGATGGTATCGGAGAGCTGGCTGATATCGGTCACGCTGATGGAATAGCGATCCCGCAGCACATTGTCGGGCAGGAGCTGTAAAGGGCATTGTCTTCGCGCCGATGTCGGCGAGGTAGGTGTCCTTTGCCTCCTGACGGGAAATAAAGGTGACCGTGGCCACATTGTCAATGGACTCGATCCGGCTCTGAAGTGCCTGTGCCTGCTCCTCGGTGTAATCATCCTGCACATAGGCCAGGAACTCATTTTCCTCCATGAGCTTGCTCAGGTTATATTCAATGTTGATCGCCACCAGAGAAAAGCTGCCGGTAATCAGCAGGCAGGCGGCGATGATGATAATTGCGGGCGGCAGACATAAAGCCGTGGCTGAACAGGCCCTTGAAGCCCTCGCTGACGTAGTAGCGGAAATTATTGCTCTTGTGCTTCCGCCGTCTCGGCGTCTATCTCTTTGTTGTCGTCTCCATAGATGTAAAAACCGTCCTCCTCGTCGCTGGCGACCACACCGTCCTCGATATGGATCACGCGCTTGTTGAAATGATTGACCAGACCCTTTTCATGGGTGACCACCAGCATGGTGGTGCCCAGCGCATTGATGCGCTCCAGCAGGGGACATGATCTCCATCGACCGGTCCGGGTCAAGGTTACCGGTCGGCTCGTCGGCAATGATCGTGCTGGGGTTGTTCACCAGCGCCCGGGCAATGGCCACGCGCTGCTGCTCGCCGCCGGACAGCTCATCGGGCATATTGTTCTCCTTGCCCGTCAAGCCCACCAGATCCAGCACATAGGGAATGCGCCGTCTCATCTCGCGCGGGATGCGCCCACGACACGCATGGCAAAGGCCATGTTCTCGTACACCGTTTTCTTCGGGATCAGGCGAAAATCTGAAACACGATGCCCAAACTGCGGCGCAGATAGGGCACCTGGCCGGGAGCGGATGGTGTTCAGGGTTGTAACCGTTCACCATCAGGCTGCCGCCGCTGATGGGCTCCTCCGCGGTCAGCAGGCTGAGGATCGTACTCTTGCCCGCGCCGGAGGGACCGACCAGAAAGGCAAACTCGCCGTCCTTCAGCTCGAAGGGAGAGCCCCTTCAACGCCTGGGTCCCATTGGGATATGTCTTTCTCACATTGTTGAAACGAATCATATGGATACCTCGTATTTGCGATTTGTCATCAGTTCCAATATACAGGGATAATTATACACGCCAGTGGAAGTTATGTCAATTTAATTTCAATTTTTCACAAAAATATGACAAGAAATGAAACTCCTGCTCCGGCAATGTGCCAAAGCCCATTTTCAGGCCGGAAAATTCCGCCGCTTTCGCAAAAGAACGTGTGGCGCGGCGGGGGAATCTGTGGTATACTGGTAGAGAATTCTCTGATTAGACAGGAAGTGTTTCCATGTATTTTGCAGACAGCCATATGCACTCCATCGTCTCCCGGGACAGCGAGTCCCCCCGTGCGGACATGGCCCGGGGGCGCCGTGGCCCACGGCGTGAGCGAGATCTGCTTCACCGATCACTTTGACATTCTGGATATCGACGGCAGCTACAATCCCAACTACGACTGGGCTCCCGCCCGCGAGCAGCAGCAGCTGGCGCTCGCGGCCTGCGGCGACAAGGGTAAAGATCCATTACGGCATCGAGATCGGCAATGTGCCCACCGACTTTGAGGCCGCCGAGCGGGTGCAGCAGGAGCCGGGACTGGATCAGGTGATCTGCTCCGTCCACAACCTGAGCATTGCCGCCGGACGGCTGGACTTTACGACTTCACTTATAAGGACGCCGCCACCTGTTACGCCCATCTGGACGACTATTTCCACACCATGCTCCAGAGCGTCCAGTGTGGGGAAAGTTTGACACCTTCGGCCACATTCCTACCCCCATGCGCTATATGCGCGACCGGGACGGCCAGAGCGTGAGTCTGGACCGCTATCAGGATCAGATCCGCGAGATCCCGAAGATCATCATCGAAAAGGGCCGGGGCATTGAGGTCAATACCAAGAACTGGTCTGCGCGCATCCGTCAGGACACTGACCATTTCGCGCTGATGTCCACCTTATCAGGAGCTGGGCGGCGAGATCGTCACCGTGGGCAGCGACGCCCACTCCCGGAATATGTGGGCACCCACATTCTGAGGTCTATGAAATGCTGCGGGAGATCGGCTTCCGCTATGTGACCGCCTTTGAGGACCGCAAAGCCCCATTTTATCTCTCTGGAGGGTTAACGATCATGCGTGAAATTACATATGAATCCATTGTCTCCGCCGTGCGCGACCTGTGCATCGAGGCCAACTGCGCCCTGCCCTGCCCTGACCTGAAGGAGGCCATCGCCAAGGCAGAGCAGACCGAGCCCTCCCGGTGGGCCGCTCCATTCTGGGCGATCTGGTGGAAAACTACACTTTCGCCGGCGAGAAACGGCTCCCCCCATCTGCCAGGACACCGGCATGGCGGTGGTGTTCTGCCAGCTGGGGCAGGACGCCCACATCACCGGCGGCCTGCTCCGGGACGCCGTAAACGAGGGCGTCTCAAAGGCTACACCGAGGGTTTTCTGCGCAAGAGCGTGGTGCGCGACCCCATCCGCCGGGTGAACACCGACGACAACACCCCCGCCGTGCTCCATGGGAGCTGGTGGAGGGGGATCAGCTCACCATCACCGTGGCCCTGAAAGGATTCGGCAGTGAAAATATGACCTCCCTGCATATGCTCAAGCCCTCCGTCACCCAGGAGACCATCGAGGACACTATCGTCCGGGCGGTGTCCGAGGCCGGAACAACCCCTGTCCGCCGGTGGTGGTGGGCGTCGGTCTGGGCGGCGACGCCGAGTTGTGTGCCATTCTGGCCAAGAAAGCACTGCTTCGCCCGGTGGATCAGCACAACGAGGATCCCTTCTACGCCGGATGGAGGCGCGCATTCTGGAAAAGATCAATCGGCTGGGCATCGGCCCCCTCAGGGGCTGGGCGGGCAGACCACCGCGCTGGCCGTGGCCATCAACGCCTACCCCACCCACATTGCCGGTCTGCCCTGCTGCGTCAATCTGGGGTGCCATGTGACACGACACGCAACGAAAGTTCTCTGAAAATACAAGTTATTTCGCCGCCTGCGGGCGGCGAAATTTCTGAGCTTGTCAAGGAACTCTGCGAGGCTCTTGCGTGCAAATATCCAAGACAGGACTTTTTTGACGAGGCTGAAATGCCCGCCTGACGGCGGGCATTTCTCTTATTCATCTTCCCAGCAGTTCGAGGATCTCATCCACCTGATCCTCCAGCTCCTCGTGGCGGTCGGCCCAGGTCTCATACGCCTCGCTGTTCATGTTCTTCGGCTCCTTTTTCATCCAGCGCGGCGATCTCGCTCTCAGCCGTTCCAGCAGCGTCAGCAGTTCCTCCCGGCTCAGCTCGTCCGTGTCCTCTGCTCCGTTCTGCACGGAAATTCAATGATCTCGGCCATATAAAAGAAACGCTCCTTTCACTCTGCCAGCGCCGCGTCCAGCACGGCGCACCTTCTCCTTGAGGGCACGCCCTCCATGCGCTTCACCCCATCCACATAGAAGGTGGGCACATAGTAGTAGTCCAGCGAATCGGCCAGTGCGGTCTCCACGCTCTCGTCCACCGGCGGATGGGCACCGCGCCATAGCGCGCGTCCTCCGCCGTCAGCTCCGCCAGAAGCCGATCCGCCTGATGGCGGTAGGGGCAGTCCGGAAGCATCATCATTATAACGTCGCTTCATTTCGGTCACCTCGCAAAGTTAAATGCTCGTTATTTGGATTATAGCATATCATACCCGCTTTTTTGCGACGGTTTTTCAACATTTTTTTTCTTGCGGGCACTCCGACGGTGTGCTATGCTCTAATCACACTACGATTCAAAGGTACCTTGGAAAGGAAGCGGATCTTATGTCCCATCCTCAGCACTGCCCCGGTTGCGGCAACCGATGCAGCCTGGACGCCCCCCAGCTGCACCACCGGTGACGCTACGCCTGCTTCGCCCGCGCCGCCCACCACCATCCGACCCCGCCCGCCGAGGCAAAGCCCGCGGCCAAAAAACTGGCTGCCGCGCCGAAGGCTGACCAGCGTTATCCACACCCCGCCCCCAAAAGAGCGGCGCAGAAAACGGCTCCGACGGCGATTGAATGCGCCTGCTCTCGCTGGAAGATCGGCTGGCGCTTCAGCCCCGGGTGCTGGGCGCACGATGGAGCGCAACCAGCCCAACCAGAAGTCCGGCCAATCCTGCCTGCTCACCCCTGCTGGCCGCCCAGCCGGAGGGGGCAGCTCACCCAGCGTGCGCTCATGGAGCATATGGGCATCCGGTCCAGCTCCCCAGCGAGCTGGTGCACAAGCTGGAGCGCTCCGGCCTTGTTCAGCGCGCCGAGTGTCCCGCGGATCGACGCACCGCCCTGGTCTCCTCACCGAACAGGGCCGGGCAAAGCCGCCGGCCTGTCCGGCGCAGAGACGACCCTTCCGTGTGCTCAGCACAGCTGAGCAGGAGACTCTGCTGACCCTGCTGACAAAGCTGAACAAGGATGAGGGATGACCGGCCATGCAGTCCTTTTTGTCTTTGCGCTGAATGCGACGATCCCGGTCTTTCGTCATCGCGCTGGGCTGGTTTCTGAACCGCATCGGTCTCTTCAATCCCGGCTTCACCAAGGCCGCCGACCAGTATGTATTTAAATGTGCTCTGCCGGTCAGCCTGTTTCTCTCCATCTCCGGCATGGATCTCTACACGGATTTTCACCCGGCGTTCTGCCTGTTCTGCTTCGCCGTCACCACGGTGATCTTCGGCGGCGTGTGGCTGTTCAGCCGGCTTGTGCTGAAGGACAAGGGCATGATCGGCGCGTTCACTCAGGCCGCATCCCGTTCCAGCGCCGCCATTCTGGGCATCGCCTTTGCCGTGAACACATCTACGGCGACTCCGGCATGGTGCCCATGATGATCGTCTCCGCCGTGCCGTTTTTTCAACATTTATTCCGTGCTCATCCTGACCTTCTCCCCAGCTGGACGAGACGGGGCACCTCATCCCACCCGGCGGCGGGGGGCGGGAATGGTGAAAAAAAGCCTGTCTGAACGTGCTGAAAAACCCGGATCATTCTGGGCATTGTCGCAGGTATCCCTTCGCCCCTGCTCCATCGCATCTGCCCGCCATGCTTTACCTCCGCCTCAAGACCGTGGGCGGCACCGTTAATGCCTGTCGCCCCCTGCTGGTCGTCGGAGCATCCTTCCTCCGCCGGTGAGCGCGAAAAAGTGGAAACCCCGGCGGCATGGGCCTGCTTCATCAAACTCTTTCTCCTGCCCGCCCTGTTCCAGTGCCGCTGGCCGCCCTGTGCGGCTTCCGGGCAGTGAGATGGTGGCCATTCTCATCATGGTGGGCTCTCCCACCACCGTCAGCTGCTACGTCATGGCCAAAAGAACATGAAGGGCGACGCCGCCCTGACTGCCAACGTCATTGTGCTGGCCACCCTTCTCTCCCTCGGTGTCCATCACGCTCTGGCTCACGCTGCTGAAGGCCTTTGGGCTGATCTGACAAAATCAAAAAACCTGCCTTGTAAAAAGGCAGGTTTTTTTCTTTTGACAAAATTAGAACGGATGTGCTATATTGTACCTAGAACAGGCGTTCGACGTTCCATAATCCGCAGACGGTTTGCATAACATTTCATAACGTGCATTCGGTTTACCGTAATTCAACATATTGCCGTCCGGCAGGTTTTATCGCATTTGAAACAATATTTTTGTGGCTTTATCGCACATTTCGGCTTTACTTCTGCCCGCAGACTGTGGTATAAATTTTATTGAACAAACTCTGGAAGAAGGAGACGATCTTATCCCAGAGGCTCGCAAAGAAGCCCTGCGGATCGCCGTGCCGCTGATTTCGTTCAGCACGCCCTCCACCTTGTCAAACAAGCCCTTGGCCTGCTCCTTCAGCGCATCCACGTCAAAATCGGTGGAACCGATCTTCTTGATGAGGTCGATGATCTGCTGGCGGGTGGACGGATCCAGCGTGATGCCCATCTCCTTGCAGATGCGGTCGATGGCCGCGCCGATCTCGTCGTCGGTCAGATCCTTATCGCCGTTGGCCAGCACTTCGTTCTTGACCGCGGCAATGAGCTCCGCCGCCTTGGAGGCGTCGCCCAGTTCGTCGCCCACCTCGCCGGTGACCACCAGCTCGTTGTTGGCCGCGTCCACGCTATCCTCGGACAGCTTCTCGCCGGTCACGATCTCATAGGCCTTCATGGCGCTGACCAGAGCCGCCGTGCCGCTGATATTGCTGGGGCCGGCCACGACCAGTTCCACGTCGGGACACACCGGCGGTGATGAGCGCATTCTGGTACATCTCCACCGTGCAGTAGCTGATGTTCTTCGTGCTGATGGAAATGCCCTTGCCCGCGTCCCGGGCAGTCAGCTTGATGCTGGACAGGAGTTCGTGCCGATCACGGAGGCAGACAGGTACTTGTCCAGATACTGATGCTCCTCGGCGTTGGTCGTGTAGTAGACGTTGTAGTCCTCCCTTGTAGTTGGCCGCATCGGTGACGCCCAGCAGGTCGAGCACCGTGGCGCTGGCTGTCGCTCAGGTCAGCCCCGAGCACCAGATAGACTTGTCGCTGTCCGTGCCGTTCTCCGCCGCTGCGGGCGGGCATGACCAGCGCGGAACTCAGCGCCGCCGCACAGAGCACCAGCGCCAGCATCCGTTTCAGCTTATTCATAAAAAATACCTCATTTCTGATCTTGGGTTCTGTTCGTTCGATCACCGGGCGCAAACCCGGCCATATACATTATATTATATCGTCATTCCGAACTCAAGTCCGTCCTATCGGACAACCATTGTGCTAGAATCAGGACAATGAATCGCGCAGGAGGTTCTCCCCCATGAAAACGCTTTATTTTTGAGACAAATCAATATGTCCGCCGTCAGGGCAATGTCATCGACCTGAACGAGTACCGGGAACGATGCAGCGCGCAGAACACGCGCAACGCCGTGGGCGATGATGTGACCTATCATTGGGAGACCGACGAGTCCGTCTGGCACTACGAGGAGCGCCGCCGCGTCCCGGCAAAGCCGAAGGCCAATGCAAAAACCAAAACGCGGACCCGGCGTCTGGCTCACGGCGCCGCCCAGCGCCCAGCAGAGTTGGGCGCGCCGAGCGCAGTCTGGCCGACTGGGTAGAGCTCTGCGCCGCCCTCGCCACGCTGGGGCTGGTTCTCACCGTATGGCTCCAGTTCCTGCTCTGAGTTTTCCTTTGATCCCACGGACACCCGCCGCGATCCTGATCCCGGCGGGTTCTCTTTATGGAACGGGTGCAGCGAAGGAAAATCTTCAAAGCCTTGTCCCCCGCTCCTTGCCGCAACAAAAAAAAAGCAGGCCGCCGCCTGCTTCCCTTCAGAACTGTTTGCATCTCTGAAAAATAAACAAAGGCCGGTATCACACTCGCACCCCCCGGCAACGCGCTATTGCGAAGCCAGTGCGATCGACACCGGTCTCAGTGCCCTATATTGTAGCAAAGATTCCGTTGTATTGCAACGGTTTTTTCGCGAAAAAGGCGTACAATTTCCTGCCGTCCCAGATCGAGTAATTCTGTGCAGAAGCACAAAATCTCACATTTTGTCCGTGCAGCACATATACACGTTTTTTGCTCGGCGACTCAGTTTTTCCATATAAAAAACCCGTTTTTTTTCTTTACAACCCGTGCAGAGTATTATACTGCTATAGTCTGCATGATGGGTTATCATGCAAAAAGGCGGCCCTTCCGCTTGGTCCCTGGGTCATTGCCCGCTGCGTCGCGGGCCACCCGCCGGAACTCAGCCGACGGGGAATATTTTAAGAAAGGTGGAATCATTCATGATCGCAAAGAAAGAGACTGCTGT